>OGYE01000235.1_pt1 | contig 32553 bp, 29 predicted proteins | sample 1576471 | NCBI WGS metagenome assembly OGYE01 (sample SAMEA3541532, study PRJEB24748) | human gut metagenome | biome: human gut; feature: human-associated habitat; material: faeces | place: China | collected 2012
CAAAAAGCCATGAAAACTTTAATGATTTTGCCGATATAAGAAAAGCATACTTTGTCTTACCTCAAGAATCCATATTATAACACAAGCAATAGGATATATCTTTATATAGAAATTCGAACGAGGCAAAATTATCATTATTGCAATTGAAATCCTTGCTTACAACGCACCACGAAAAAGTATTGAGCGATAGATTTGACATCATTGTCCAATGGTAATCATTAATTTGATCAAATTTTAGAATTGCCTCTTCGATTGCATAAGAAGAACTATGTTTCACTTGATATTTGTTATTCCCCTTTTCGTTCTTGACTTTAATTTCAACAATATGCAAAACATGTTCTTTGATAACGAAATCAATAATCGTTTTGTCAAGATCTTTTGTGAAAAGATAATCTGAATTTTGATAACATTTTTTTTGACTACGAGCCTTTTCCAAATCATAATAATATCCGTCAAAAGTCACGCAAGAACTCAAAACAAAACTAAGAAAAACCAACAAAAATAACGATGAAACAATTTTCTTCATTATATAATTACTCCCTGCAACCAATCTTTTGTGTTAAATATTTAATGTGCAAATGAAGGTGTCATATTGCTTAACTGTTGTAGAAATTCGTCTGCTGTTGGTGCGGCGGCAATCAGGACCTGTGGTGCATATATTGCCGCAACCACCATTGCGGCTGCTGCCGCCTTAACCAAGTGATTCATTTCACTATCTAAAGATATAGATACAGTCGGCAACAGCCCTTAACAGAAGTAACAACCATATTCACATCAGTGTATAAGCTCATTATTCGTGTTATTTGTCAGATATTCGGCATATAACAAATTTGAAAAAAGCTTATACGGAAGAAAGAAAAACATAACGACGAAGAGCTGGTAGTTGCTTCCGCAAAAGAATGCATACGGTCGGTCTTACCGGCGATATCGGCGAACCATGTTCCCGTCCAACCGACGGCCACCATCACGCCCTGCCCTGCGGGAGACTCGATGTTGAAGAACGGGAAAGCCATCTGCGACGAACGTCCGCCCTGCGGGGCCATGTACAGCGAATCGCCCGGCGCGAGCACTTTGGTACGCTGGTGAAAATCGTGTTTCGAGACATGGCTTCCGTCGGCATAGTGCAGGATAAAATCGCCCTTTTGCGGGGATTCGAAATCGAGATCGACCACCTTGACCTGAGAAATAGGTGCGGAATTGGCCTGCGAGTCGTTCTTAAAATTCAAAACCCACTCGACCGCATCGAAATCGGTAAAACCTTTCACCCGGCATTCGACCTGAAGTCCGGTCGAACGATCCAGGGGCGGGCAACGATGTGACAGAGGAAATGCTTACATATCTTCTGCCCCTCATTCAAGGCGAATTGCCCTGTACCTATAAAAACGGTGTTCCCGTACATCTGCATCTGTATTAAGTATCTGCAAGCCATGTTCGCGCATGGCTTTTTTTATTGTGGTATAAATTCCAATATTTGTGTCCATACTCCCTCCAAAGAGGTGATACAATGCGAAAAACAGCAGTCATTGCAGCTCTGCTCAGCTTTCTGGTTTGCCTGCTGGCAGGGTATTACGCAGCCCTTTGGAGAGGGGAGCAGCATCCGGCAGAAACGGAGGCACATGCCGTTTTGGAAGAAAAAAAGCGGATTCATGCCGGAACGAAAATCGTTTATCAATATTTTTATACGCAGGATAGGGTGATGAAAAAGCACATCGAGCCGGCACCGGAATTTTTGCAGGGCTTGGATTTGGAACAGCTAAAGAGCATTTACACCGGCTGGCAGGTGGTCTTTTTCTCATCGGAGCAGGTGGTTCTGCGGTGCAGCATCGAGGGGATGAGTGATGAGGTTTACGTTCTGGGCGAGGATGACGGCTTTCTTGCGGTTTTCTATGAGGATGGAAAAAAGCAGCTGCGCCTGAAGGAGCGGACAGAGCTGCCGCTTTCCGCCTTGCCGGATGGCGAAGCAAGACAGCTTCAAGAGGGGATGCGCGCATCGGGAGAAGGCTGTACAGCCGTTGCCAGCACTACTAAATCAGGATTCAGCATCAGTTTGCGACCGCTGTTCAAATCGCTGGCAAAAACCGTCAGCTTGCCATCGCCGTCAACAACAACCTTGCCTACCTGACCGCGTACATAATGCACGCCGTACTCCTCCACTGCACGGCGTTGGAACTCGTCAAAGCCCTTGCCCGGAGTACGTACATCTATATAAAATACAGTTACATCCACATCAGGGTATTTTTCGCGGATATACATCGCATGCTTGGCATTATACATGCAGCAGATTTTACTGCAGTAGCTCTTGCCGCGACCGCTCACATCACGCGAGCCTACGCAGGAAACGATAATAACCTTCTTCGGCTCCTTACCGGTAGACGGACAAACGAGATGTCCTTCGGTAGGACCTGCCGCATTCGTCAGACGCTCTAGCTCCAGTGAGGTGATAACGTCCTTGCTGACACCATAGCCATATTCACCGAATTTATCGAGAGGCATCGTTTTAAAGCCGGTTGCCAATACAATTGCACCGTATTTTTCCGTAATCAGCTCATCAGTCTGCGTATAATCAATTGCTCCTGCCGGACAAACCTTGGAGCAGATACCGCACTTGCCTGTTTTGAACTTGATGCAGGCCTCGCGGTCGATAACAGGCACCTTAGGAATAGCCTGCGCAAAGGGAATATAGATTGCGCCGCGATTCTTCAGGCCCATATCAAACTCGCTCGGAGTTTTGCGGGACGGACATTTTTCGGTACAGATGCCGCAGCCGCTGCACATATCAGCCTTCACGCTGCGTGCCTTTTTGCGGATGGTTACATCAAAATTACCTACAAAGCCGCTTACGCTGTCTACCTCGCTATAGGTATAAAGCGTAATATTTTCGTGATTTGCCGCATCCACCATCTTCGGTGTCAGGATGCAGGCGGAGCAGTCGAGTGTCGGGAAGGTTTTGTCGAGCTGCGCCATACGGCCGCCGATTGTCGGCTCCTTCTCCACAATATCAACCTTGTAGCCTGCTTCCGCAATATCCAGCGCCGTCTGAATACCGGCAATACCGCCGCCGATAACCAGTGCGCGCTTCACTACCTGGCTTTCGCCGGGCTTCAGCGCTCCGTTGAAGCGCACCTTGGCAATTGCTGCCTTGGCTAATTTAATCGCCTTAGCTGTCGCTTCGGCCTTATCCTTCAGCACCCAGGAGCATTGCTCGCGGATATTGGCAATCTCTACCATGTAGGGATTGATGCCAACGCCCTCCGCACATTTGCGGAAGGTTGCCTCGTGCATACGCGGCGAGCAACTGCAGACAACAAGTCTGTCCAGCTTATAATCTGTCACAGCCTTGCGAATCAGCTCCTGGCCTTGTTCGGAGCACATATATTTATAATCGATGGCATAGGCAACGTCAGGAATTTGGCGCACTGCCTCTACCACCTGGGCAACATCTACCGTGCCGGCGATGTTGCTGCCACACCAACAAACAAAAACACCAATCTTTTGCACGTAGCTTCCCCCTATTTATTGTATTTTCTAAAGGCTGCAACCAAAAGCTGCTGCGGCATATCGCTAGGATAATGCTCCACGCTTTCGGCAGGCAGCTTATTTTTGCCCTGCTGACGAATCTGCAGCAGGCGCAACGCCTCCATAACGCGCGCCGGACTCACGCCACGTGGGCAGCGCTCCTCGCACGCCATGCAGGACAGACATTGCCACGGTGCATCAGCCTCCAACAGCTCGGATGCATAACCGCTGTTTAAATCCCAAACTACGCGGTGGGGCAGCAAATCCATTTTAGACGCAGCTTCACAGTTCGCACTGCAACGTCCGCATTGCATGCAGCGACGCACGTCGGTAGCAGCAAGGCGCAAAATATCTTCTGTCAATTGCTTTTCATCAACAGCCATTATTCCGCACCTCCTTCGCTCTCCGCAACACCAAGCGCTTCAGCAAGAAGCTCCGTAAAGTAGCGTGTCGGCAGGCTGCCTGCGGCACCATTGGCCGTCAGGTTATATGCGCACAGCGGGCAGGCAGTGACCAGCTCCTGCGCACCACAGCTTGCAGCATTATTCTTAATTTCGCTGACGAGCTGCTCGCACTGCGCCTTATCCTTCAGTGCCAGATAACCGCCGCAGCATTCATTGCGCATGCTGTAAATAACAGGCTCTGCACCAAGCGCTTTAATAAAGGCTTCCATAACAGTTGGACTCTCTACGTCATCGAGGGCCAAAACCGCTCCCGGTCTAAGCAGCAAACAGCCATAATAAGCGCCAACCCTACGTTCCTTTAAAGGATAGCTCACCAGCTGCGCCAGCTTTTCCCAACCGATTTCATCACGCAAAACCTCTAGGTAATGCAAAACCCGTGTTTCACCGGCATAAGGCTCTTCAAGTTGCAGATAATTATTCACCTTTTGGCGAATCTCCGCATTCGTCGCCATATCGTGGTTCACACGTTTGATGACATGGTAGCACGCACTGCACAGCGTCACCAGAACGCCGCCGTTTTCACGCGCCGCCACAAGCGCACGCACCGCACTCAAACGCTCGGCAATAGCATCAGGCGCCATCGGGTAAACTGCACCGCAGCACTGCCATTCCGGCAACTCCGTCAACGGAAAGCCCAGCACCTCAGCACAGCGTCGTGCTGCCATATCCAGCTGCTTCGCCTTCGTTGACAGCGTACAGCCAGGATAATAATTATAAATCATCGTCTTTCCCTCCTTCGCAAAGGACATAAAACAACCTTGACCAAAAAAATTGCTTTATTACGTATCTATTCTACATTAATTCTGAAAATACTGCTAGTAGCAAAGAAAAATTTTCTCTGAACGAAACGGAATATGAATTGCGAATCATATATAATCTCTTTTTTATCATAAACCAGTAAAGATCCACCCGCCTAGCGGGTGGCTTTTATTTTTCGGGCATAGCCCTATCTTCAGCAGCCACACATAAATGTGTCTTTTATTGGCCTGCCAGCCATGCAATTATTACTTGCTACCCATAAATGGGTCTTTGGGATCAAATAACACTAACTGGTCCATTTCTCTATCTCGCTCCAATTGATTTGCTATGTATTCTTTTATTGCAGTAGTGTTTTTACCTACTGTATCTACATAGTATCCCTTATCGCCAATCTTTTTTCTTCATAAAAAAATTTTCTACGATATTTGGGCGCAAATACTATATGGTACTTACAATTCCACTTGGTATGTGCTAAACTATTTACGATATTATCTTGCTTTTTCGGCATTTTACTGTCCTCCTAATGTGTTTTTTACTTTGACTGGCAGGTCATTAGTATATTAACACATTAGGAGCTTCTTTTCTTTGCTCACCGCTTAAGCTCTTTTTGTATACAAAAAGAGCTGCTACGAAATCTCGTAGCAGCTCAAAGAAACATTTTTTAATCCTGCCAGTAGTCCAGCTTTTGAGTCAGACCAATCTTGCTGGCCTTAAACTCAGGATTCTTACCGGCATTGCGTTGCTCGGTGTAATCATCAAGCGCACGCAGAGCAGGACCGCCCAGAATGCAGATAACAGGCAAGTTGATAATTGCCATGAAGCCCATGGTAACATCTGCCAAATCCCACATTGTACCCATACTGGAGCCGGCACCGATGAAAATCAGTACGCAAGCCAGAATGCGGTAGCACAGAGTAAAGGTTTTGCCCGGAACATGCTTCAGAACATAAGCAAAAGCATTATCTACATAATACAGGTTGCCCAGCAGAGTAGTGAAGGCAAATAGTACCATAGATACAGTGATAAACAGCTTAGCATAATCGCCCATGCTTGCTGCCAGAGCTGCCTGTACATAAGGCGCACCAGCAAGCTCCTTAGTCGGCTCGATGCCGGAGCTCAGGCACATGAAAGCGGTAGCGGTGCAAATCAGCAGAGTATCAATAAATACGGACAGCATCTGAACCAGACCTTGCTTAACCGGGTGAGAAACGTCAGCTGCAGCAGCAGCGTTCGGCGCAGAACCAACACCTGCTTCGTTGCTGTACAGACCGCGTTTGATACCGAACATCATGCAGCTGCCGGCAAAGCCACCGAAAATTGCAGTGAAGTCAAATGCTTCAGCAAAAATTCTTCCTACAACACCGGGAACCAGGTTGATATGCATAATGGTCAGGATAAATGCTACAGAAATGTAGATAACGCCCATCAAAGGAACCAGAGTAGAGGTTGCTTTGATAACACGCTTGCCACCGCCCAGCAGGCAATAGCCTACGAGCACAGCCTCTACAGCACCGATAATCCAAGGAGTTGTATCCGGATTATAGAAGCTTAAAGCAGCAAAGGTGGACTGCAGATTGTAGGAGCACAGCATGTTAAAGCCGCAGCCATAGGTTACAATCAGGGCCACAGCAAAGAGTACTGCCAGACCGCGGCTGCCCAAAGCAGCTTCGATGTAGTATGCAGGGCCGCCGTAGCTGCCGTGCGGACCACGTTTCTTGTAAATCTGTGCCAGGGTGCTTTCAATAAAAGCAGAAGCGCCGCCGACAACAGCAATAACCCACATCCAGAACACAGCACCATAACCGCCGAGGCAGATAGCTGTGGAAATGCCGATAATATTACCGGTACCTACACGGGACGCAGTAGATACCATCAAAGCCTGGAAGGATGATACCGCACCTGATTCAACAGGCTTCTCCAAAATAACACGAATAGTTTCCTTAAACAAACGTACCTGCACCAGACGAGTACGCAAAGTGTAGTACAGGCCTACACCGATGAGCATAATAATCAGCAAATAACTATACATAAAATTGCTGATTGCGCCAATGATTTCTCCGAACATAAATGTTGCTCCCCCTTTTTTAGTTTGTTTGTTAATTATAACATATTTATTTGCTTTTCCAAAATTCAGAAAGGACGACAGCTAACAAAGCTAACACTTTTGCACAATATAATAAATCAATTAAGTTATTTTGATAACCTCGCATTCTGCTGCTCTAGTTTAAGCCTTGCAAGCATTCCTTGAGACTCGCATAGCACGGATGCTCCAAATCAAAGGCTCCTGCCAGAGCCGCCTCGCCCAAGCGCATGCCCACATACCTTTCTGTTCCTGCCAGATATGTGTACAGTAAATGCCTGCTATAATTCACTAATCTGTTTTCTCGCCCACGGCAGCAATTTACTGACTGCAAATACTCCGCACTCATATTATACAGATTATAATAATCACTGCACTCCGAGCTTTCCCGCCGCAGCGACTGCAGCAGCATATCCTCAAGATAACCCTTTTGCCAACGTTTAGTAGCTTTTTTGCCAGGAAAGAAAAAGTGCGTGCAATACTCCACTCCTCTAAAGAAAGTATTGTCACGCACTGCAAAAAATTTCTGCATTCGGCGTTCGCGCTCATCAGCCGCGTCAGCAAAGAATACTGCCTTCTGCACTATTTCTCTGCCTTCCAGCTGTATAAGGCGTTTAGTCAGCAAGCCTAACTTATCGATACTCTGATAATTTACAATCTGCATGTTAGGCAAGCTGATACCCTGCTTAAATAAATGCCGGAGATAAGCGTGCATAAACTGCGCCATCTCCACTCTTTCACACAGCAATAAAACCTCACCGGTAATAATGCTTTGCTTACTCAAAATTATTTCTCCTTTTGTTCCAGCATCTGCTCGGCAGCCTGCACTACCTGCTCCACCGTCAGACGTGTCATACATTGCATATCATCACACTTATGCTTCATGCCACCTGCACAACCAGGGCAAGGCGGCAGCGCCGTCACAATCGTTGCATCCTTAGTATAAGGACCGTACAGCTTCGGACTGGACGGACCATACATTGCCACGATAGGCACCTTTTGACTGATAGCTACGTGCATCGGGCCGCTGTCGTTCGTGATAACCAGGCTGCAACGGCGCATTGCCGCCGCCAGCTCGCCGATACGGAAGCAACCGGTTGCTACAACAGGAGTTGTCTTCATGAAGCTTACGGCCTCCTGCACCATTTCTTCGTCCATCGTACCGCCGAAGAATACAGGCTTATAGCCTTTTTCCGCAAGAATATCAGCTACCTTGGCAAAGCGCTCCGGCGCCCAGCGCTTGGTAACAACAGCACTGCCGATGTTAAAGCCCACCAGCTTGTCCGAAGCGAACACACCGTGCTCGCGCCAGAATTCATCCGCATGCTGCTGATATTCCTCGCTCGGGAAAATCTCCAGGCCGTTATGCTCCAGCTTCTTGACGCCAAGCTGCGTCAGCACATCAAGATACATATCAGCCGCATGAATTGTGCGGTTGAGCGGTGTAAACACATCCCAAAGCGGTTTGAACATGGTGTGTGTTGTACCGCAACGCAATTTCACTTTGGTGAAAGCATCAATAAAGCTGCAACGCTCATTCGGATGCAGGTTAATCAGCACATCAAAATCCATTTTGCTCAAACGGCGGGCGCAGGCCATCAGCGCCAGCAGGCTGTTGTCCTTGCCCTTCTTGTCAATCGTGATAACCTCATCCAGATACGGATTATGTAGCACTACATCCTTCAGCTTCTCATCCGCCAGAAAGGTAATGTGTGCATCCGGTGCTGCCTTACGCAGCGCATGGATGAAAGGCGTGGTCAGCGTCAGGTCTCCCAGATGCATCAAAAATGTTACCAATATTTTTTTGCCATTTAATTCTACAGCTTGTGCCATCAGCCTTTTGCCACCTTTTCCTGATAAATTTTATAAACCATTTCCGGCGTTATATCATGCATACAATGCCAGTTATCGCATTTTTTCTTCAAGCAGCCTGCACACTTTGCCGGTGAAAGCAATACCGTGGAATTTTTGCTGCCGTATGGTCCAGTGCGGTCAGCCTTCGTCGGTCCGTACATCGCCACAAGCGGCTTTTTAAGTGCCGCCGCAAAATGCAGCGGGCCGGTATCCGCACTGATATAGAAGCTGCAGCCCTTAATCAGCGCCGCCAGCTCACGCAGGCTTGTCTGTCCCGTCAAATCGATAACCAGCGAGCTTGCTGTGCCTTCGGCAATCTTCTGCCCCTTGACAGCATCATCAGGTCCGCCTGCCAGCACCACGGCAGTACCGTCAGCCGTAAGCTTTTTCGCCAGCTCGATATAATGCTCGACCGGCCATTCCTTCGTCCACCAGCGTGCACCGGGAACAATAACAACGTAATCTCCGCCCTGCCAGCCGGCCTCCTGCAGTTTATGCTGCACAGAAGCGGTTTCCGTGCTTAAATCCGGCATCGGGAATTCCACATCATCCAATGACTCTACCTTGGCACCAAGATAACGTGCCACGTCAAGATAGCGCTCAATAACATGGTCCTTGCTATGACTTCCGCCAATCGCCTTGCTGATAAAGCCGCTGCCCTCGCGCATTTCGCAATAGCCGATGCGGTTATCGCAACCGCTGATAGCAGCCAGTACCGCGCTTTTGAAAAGGCCCTGCATATCTATCACCAGGTCAAAATGCTTGCTGTGCAGCAAAGAGCGCATTTCGCAAAAATATTTCAGCTTATCACTGAAGCCCAGCTTATTAAATTTTACCTTATCAAAATAAAGCACCTCGTCAATCACCGGCGGATCCGGTACAAAGCCGGCAAACTGCGGATGTACCAGCCAGGTGATTTTCGCCTTGGGATAACGCTTGCGCAGTGCTGCCGCAAAGGGCAAAGTGTGCAGGATATCACCTAAAGAACTCATTTTGATTAACAGGATATTCCGATACTCCATTATCATCTCTCGCTTACAATATTTTTTACGAAATCCAGCAGATTGCCTCCTGTGTAAAGATAGCCTTTGACACCAGCAGCCTCCGCTGCTTCCACATCGCGCTTACTGTCACCGACCAAGAAGCTCTGCTCCTTGTCGATATCATAGTCTGCCAGCGCCTGCAGCAGCATGCCCGGTTTGGGTTTGCGACAATCGCACACACCGGTATATTCCGGCACGCTGCCCTCTGGATGATGCGGGCAGTAGTAGATTTTTTCTATTTTGCCGCCTGCCGCAGCAATTTCACGCTGCATATAAGCATGCAGCTCATTCATCTGCTCTACCGTATAATAACCACGCGCAATACCGCTCTGGTTTGTTACAACAAAAATTGTATAGCCAAGCTGCGTCAGATACGCCACAGCCTCGCGTGCACCGTCAATCCAGCGCAGGTCCTCAATTTTGTAGAGATAGGCTACATCAACATTGAGCACGCCATCTCTGTCAAAAAATACCGCCTTAGCCTTCATAAACGTAATAACCGCCGGTCTTGTCGAGAAGCTGGCAATATTCCTCTGCAGCTTCTTCAATCGGAGTAAAGCCTCCGTCATAGCCTGCTGCCAAAAGGTTAGTGTCATCTGCTTCGGTAAAGCTCTGGTATTTGCCCTTCAGTACTTCAGGGAACGGTACATATTCCAGCTCGCCGCTACCAAAGTGGTTCAGCACAGCCTTAGCAAGAGTATTGAACTGATGCGCATGGCCGGTACCGCAGTTGAAAATACCGCTGATTTCCGGATGATCCCAGAAGTAGAAGTTTACCTTAACAACGTCTTTTACATACACAAAGTCACGAGTATGCTCGCCCGGTCCATAACCGGCGTACTCACCGAACAGGCGAACTTTATGTTCTGCTTTCCATTGGTTATACATTTGATAAATCATAGAAGCCATTTTGCCCTTATGATTCTCCTGCGGACCGTATACGTTAAAATAACGCAGGCCTACTACCTGGCTTTGTGCCTGCGGCAGCAGACGGCGCAGATAGTTGTCGAAGAACAGCTTGGAGAAAGCATATACATTCAGTGCTTCCTCACACGCAGGCTCTTCACGGAAGCCATGAGCACCGCTGCCATAGGTAGAAGCAGAGGAAGCGTACATCATCTGAATCTTTCTGTCGAGGCAGAAATGCAGCACGTTTTTGGTATACTCAAAGTTGTTTTCCATCATGTATTTGCCGTTATATTCCATAGTATCGGAGCAAGCGCCCTCATGGAAGATAACGTCGATTTTTTCATGATTGAATTTGCCTGCCTTCAGTGCATCCATGAAAGCATACTTATCCATATAATCCTTAACCTTCAGGCCTTGGATATTTTTGAATTTAACCATGTTGGTCAGGTTATCAACAACAAGAATGTCATCAATACCACGGTCATTTAAGCCTTTAACAATATTACTGCCGATAAAACCGGCACCACCAGTTACGATAATCATAATTTGCCCTCCTTAACCATTTTGGCAATTTTTTCCACCACACCGGTTGTGGAATAACCATCTTCAAATTCTATAATACGCACTTCACCGGCATATTCATGTCCGGCAACCTCCTCAGGCTTGTAATCACCGCCCTTGACGAGAATGTCGGGACGAATTTTTTCAATAAGCTCAGTCGGAGTATCCTGGTCAAACAGCACTACCGCATCTACGCAGGCCAGCGCTGCCAGTACACGCGCACGGTCCAGCTCATGCACCAAAGGTCTTGTTTCACCCTTCAGACGGCGTACGGAGGCGTCCGTATTCAGGCCGACAATCAGGTGCTTGCCAAGGTTGCGCGCCTTCTCCAGATACGTTACATGGCCTACATGCAGAATATCGAAGCAACCGTTGGTGAACACAATCTTTTCGCCGCATGCTCTCCAGGTTGCTGCCAGAGAAGCAATCTCCTGCCAGCTCAGCGTGCGATAGCCACGGCCCTGTTTGCGTTCCTCCGTCAGCAGGTCCTTCAAAAGCTCGTCACGGTGCACCGGATAAGTGCCAACCTTGGCCACAACAATGCCTGCAGCACGGTTTGCCATATAAACAGCATCAGCCAACGCCAGCTTGCCTGCAACACCTGCCAGAAGCGTAGCCGCCACCGTATCACCGGCACCGGAAACATCAAACACTTCAATGGCGGTAGCAGGGCTGTGCAGCACCTGCTCAGCGTTAACCAGGCTCATGCCGCGCTCACTGCGGGTAACAACAACATTTTTGATATGGAATTTTTCGCGTGCAGCCTGCGCCATGCTGACAACAGCTTCATCAGAGTTTTCACGCTGACAGCCTGCAGCCTCACACATTTCCTTTAAATTAGGCGTAATAAAATCACAGCCGTCATACTTGGACCAGTCTGCTCCCTTAGGATCAATCAACACCGGTATATCATAGGCCTTGCCCTGAGCAATCACCCATTGGCAAAAATCATCCGAGCAGACACCCTTGGCATAATCAGAAACAATAATGCCATCCAAGCCTTCATCAAGCAAGCCTGCCAGCCAATGACGCAGCTCAATGATTTCTTCGGGGAACAAATCGCCGGTTTCTTCAAAATCAAGTCGCAGCATCTGCTGATTGCCACCCAAAACACGCAGTTTGGTAATAGTCTTGCGGCGTTTACTTTTCACAAGTCCCTGATGATTGATGCCTGCATCATCCATCAGCTTTTCCAGCAGCAGACGGTTTTCATCATCACCTGTCACACCGCCCATAAAAACCTGACATTCCAGATGTGCTAGGTTAGCAGCAACGTTTGCCGCACCGCCCAACACAGAATTTATCTTTGTAATACGCGTTACTGGCACAGGTGCTTCCGGAGAAATGCGTTTTACCTCGCCCTGGAAGTATCTGTCCAGCATCACATCGCCGATAACAGCAATGCGTACATTTTTAATCTGTTCCGCTAAAAAAGTTGTTACAGCTAAATCAGCCAAATTATTCACCATCCACCAGCTCACATAAAATGTGGCCTATCAAAATATGCATTTCCTGCGCACGGGCAGTAACCTTCGCCGGTACAGCAATGCACTCGTCGCACAGCAATTTCATTTTGCCGCCGCCCTCAGCCGTCATGCCTACGCAGAAAACACCCATGCTCTTGGCCAGCTCAACAGCTTCCACAACATTAGCGCTGTTGCCGCTAGTAGAAATGCCTACCAGCACATCACCGGGACGTGCGAGCGCCTGCACCTGACGTACGAAAACCTTATCATAGCCGTAATCGTTGCCGACAGCAGTCAGAATGGAGGTATCTACCGTCAGTGCGATAGCAGGCAGACCGGCGCGTTCCTTTTGAAAGCGGCCTACAAACTCGGCAGCCAGATGTTGGCTGTCAGCGGCACTGCCGCCGTTGCCGCAGAACAAAACCTTGTTGCCATTGGCCAACGCCTTTTTTACTTCTACAGCAATGCGCTCAATCTGTGCCAGAATCTCGCTGTTCATCACAGCATTTGCCACCTCTAAGTGATCTAAAAAACGTTGTTTAATCAAATCATCCATAATTTTCCTCTTAATTATAAATTATAGAAATAATATTGTACCTTAAAACTATTATCGCCATCATGCTGACTCTTTTCATAGGTAAATTCCAAAGCCCAGCAACAGAATTTGTGCAGCCAGCGATAATCTGTTTCATAGTTTTTCTTACTTACAAGATCATAACGATTGATAACGCTTATAGTATTGCGTTTGTCAGGAGTCCATTGTAAGCCATTACGCAGCTCTCGATCCATGTCTGCCTGACCAATCTCATACAAATTACTGAAGCGATCTTCACGATAATAACCTACCCAAGTACGCCATTGCGGAGTAATCTTCTGACCTAAGGTTGCATAATACATATTTGTGGAACGCAACTCATTCGTATTGCTTTCACCAATCCACTTTTTACCAACAGTAAGATTTAAAACAGTATTTTTGCTATTAAACAGATAAATTGGATCATGATTCAGATAAACAGCATATTCCTTACGCCATCTTTTACTGCCGCTTTTCCCCGTATCACGATTCCATTTATTCCACAAACCATATTCATAATAACCGGAGTAGCTCAAGGGCAAGCCCTTCATAATATGATGATTTTTATAATCAAAGCGCCAGGTATTTTGTTTTCTATACCAGTTGTCATCATCTTCATCCCAGCCATTAAAGTAGGAAACTCTGAAATTGCGTTCATTATGCGAAATTTTATATACCGGCTTAAAACCAACCTTAGAATACTGCGGAAGCTCTATATCAACCATTGTTTTTTCTGTAATAGGCTGACTAAGTTCCAATTTCACATAAGCACCATTATCACTGCCATCATAACCAACACGTGGCATAATTTTTGTTTTACCATCATCATTAAAATTATTCACCCATATATCACGAGAATAAATATGCTTACCACGGATAAATACTTTTACATCACGTGCAACCATTTTTTCCTTAGGATAAATTTCAAATGTTTTTGCAGTTACCGACAAGCAAGGCGGATGCTTAACTGCCGGACAACGAGACATTCTGCCGCCTTCGTCTATAACAAGCCTATCCGGATAAATTGTAGCATGCGGTGCGTCATAAATATCCTTCACACCATTGCCACTAATTTCTTTAATTTCACCAGTTTTAGTATTAAAATTGTAATGCGCCCATTTACCATGTAATTTGTTTTCTGGCTGCACTAAATCTGCTCCCTGTTCCAGCCATACATCACCAGTCTTCATGTTACCTTTAGCATATGTAGTCAGCAGCTTATCTGTTCCCTGCTTTAAAACAACACTACCGCTAGCGTAGAATTCACCACTTACACTATCATACTCTGCATGATCTGCACTTAAATAAATAGGCAGAGCCTGCTGTGCTTCTTTTGCAGCACCTTTTTCAGTTATTCTACTAGGCACAGCCTGGTTAACCGTCGTATTCTCTGCTTCATCTTCAAAAGCAGGAGCGGAATAACGGTCACTATCCGAATTAGTATACTGTTCCGCATAAACAGGCAGGCACATGCCCAGTGCCAAAGCTGTAGCTATAAAAGTCTTATGCATATAAAAAACTCCTTTTTTCCTATATTGATGAAGAAAAAATTTCATAATAATCCACTTAACATTATACCATAAAAAAAGCAAAAGCTCACTCGAAAGAGTGAGCTTTTCACGTATAATTTTCGATTTTATTCCTGATATACAACGCCCTGCAAAGAAGTATCCTCAGCAGTCTGTACAAAGGTTTCACAGCCAACCGGAATAGTTACGCTGTTGCCCTTGACAAAAGCACCGCCAACCAGGCCCACAGGACCAAGGATAATCATACCACCAATAGCAGCACCTGCCGCACCGGCAATGCTTTCGGCCTTTTGTTTAGCCAACTCGCCTACAGTAACGGAAATCTTAGTCCCGTCAACACCATAGATGCAGGTAAAGTCGATATCAATGCGGCCATCCTTACCGAAAATACCGGGCTGAACAACCTTTTTTACCTCACCAACACCGGTTGCACCCTTCGGCAGTACCAGTACGTCATTTACATACAGGTTATCCGCTGCCTTAAAATGAACTACATCACCCTTACGGCTCATTTTAGTGCTCAGCTCAGAGGTAAAAGCAATTTTAAAAACAGAATCCTTCGGAAGCACAACCTGCTGTACAGGCACATTGCCATCAGTATAAGAAGCGAGCTTCAGCAAACTTTCCAGACGACCGCTCAAAGAACCTGTCTGGTTCTGACCATAAAGCAGCTTTTCCGTAGCTTCAATACGGTTTTTGGCAGCACCGCCGGACATGCTTTCGTTCATTTTCCATTCTACAACATTCAGCTTAGTAGCAAAGGAAGCTTCACCGTTATCAGGAGTACCCTCAAGATAATCGTACATATTATCAACGCGGTTTATAATAGCATCGCTGGTAATAGTTCCGTAAACATCATCTTCCAGACTATCCATACGCTGCAGCAAGGAACCGCTCTGCTCCGTGCCATAGAGCATTTTTTCCATAGCGCCGATTTTATCTGCCATCGGGACAGCAGAATCAGCAGCAAAACCTGGAATTACTGTAGTAAAGCAAAAGATAAAGGTCAACAATAAAGTTGCAAGCTGTTTTTTCAATTTTCTTACCTCCAATCAGAGCTATATATTTTCATTATAGCATGTTTTACCTAAAAAAAACAGAGGTTCTATTCTGAACCTCTGCTTTATCCAATGTAAAATTTGTACAGATTGTTACTATAAATAATATTGCAGACAGCTTTTGTACCTATATTACAAACCAAACAAGTAATTTTTTATTTTTTGTAGCTGTCAACAGCAGACTTAACAGCAGCCTTCATTTCATCCATTTTAGCAAAACGGCGGCGGTGCTGCGCTCTTTTGGACGGCTTCAGCTCTTCCATAGATTTGCGGTGTTCCGCAGTCGGCATAATGTAGAAGCGGCGATCTGAACAGATAACACCCTCGCATTCCTGCCAAAAGGCGCCAAAATCTGTCTTCAGCTTACGGTCTACACGCACATGATTCATAGCGTAATAGCCGTCATTAGTAACAGCGAAAATATTTTCAATGCCTATTGCATCAGCAAAGCAACGCAGACCATAGAACATCAGATTTTTGGTACGATAGCCAAAGAAAGCCTTCGTCATGCCTTTAATCAGCTCGCTGCCGTTTTGCGGTCCCTGCAGGGCACCAATATAAATAACATTCTTGCCGTCTGTTTTATTCTTTGCCAGCCAGAACATGATTTGGTATAAAGGCTCGCCTTCATAGAATAAAGCCAAAGACAGGCAGCCTTCCTTACGTTGTCCGGCATGAAACCACAGCTGCAGCGTCAGCGGTCTGTCCTCGTAGGAATCCTCCCACAGCTGCACCCTTTCTCCCTTGCTGTATAATTTATCCATCAGCTCCGGCTTGAACAGCTCTTCCATAATCAGCAGATGATTCTGCACCAGCTCTACACGTTCATCCCAGGTTGAACCTTTATAAAAAAACGCTCTGGTAGTCTGTTCCAAAAGCGCAGGTGCTCCCTGCAGCCATGCCTGACGATTGCCGTTTGCATCAAAAAATTTCAGCAAGCCTTCTATCGAGTTGCTATGCATAGCACAACGTGTACGGAAAACGACATAGCGCTTCATTTCCTTCAAAATATGTGTCTGATATAAGCTTTTGCCGACATATTCTAAAATATTCTTGTCCATCAGTTACCTCTAAAAATATTATAATTATCTATATTATAGCATAGTTCAGAATGATAAGCATCAAGCATTCTTGATAAAAATATGTTTATGTGTTAAAATCTTTACGACAACCGTTTTACAGGGTGGTATTGCCTTCATTCAATTAAGAATGGAGGTGATGTCTATGGTATATTTTACATTCCAGGATCTTATGATTTTCGGTATGTTTATACTGGCATTACTGACGTTCATTTTCCAGAACAAAAAGTAATTTGCTCATAGAAAAACCGCCCCTGTAATTTACCAGATTCCGAGGCGGCTTTTCAAGTCAATTCAACTGGCAACCCACCTTGTGGGCGGTTGTCTTTTTCTATATTTAATATATCACATTCATATTATTTTTTCAAGTAATAGCTCAGTGCTTTCTCATATGCTCTTCGAGATACTGACCGACAATTTTAACTGCACAGTAATCACCGCACATGGAGCAAGCCTCGTCATCGGATTTGTTCTTGCGGCAGCGATATTCCTTAGCCTTTACCGGGTCGATAGCCAGATCAAGCTGAGCCGGCCAATCAAGAACCTTACGTGCTCTTGCCATCTTCAGGTCCCACTCCCATGCCTGCTTGTTGCCGTTAGCCAAATCAGCGGCATGAGCAGCGATACGGGTAGCGATTACGCCCTCACGTACATCATTTAAATCAGGCAGGCCCAAATGCTCGGCCGGAGTTACGTAGCACAGGAAGTTAGCACCGCTGACAGCAGCAAGAGTACCGCCGATAGCGCTGGTAATATGGTCATAGCCGGGAGCAACGTCTGTTACAAGAGGTCCGAGCACATAGAACGGTGCGCCGTGGCACAGGCGTTTTTGCAGCTGCATGTTCGCAGCAATTTGGTTGTAGGGCACGTGGCCGGGGCCTTCTACCATAACCTGTACGCCCTTATCCCAAGCGCGCTGTGTCAATTCACCCAGGTTCAGCAGCTCCTGAATCTGCGCTCTGTCGGTAGCATCAGCAATGCAGCCGGGACGCAGGCCATCGCCAAGGCTGATAGTTACATCATATTCGGCACAGATATCAAGAATTTCATCATAGTATTCATACAGCGGGTTTTCTGCGTCATTGTGCAACATCCAGCCGGTGATAAAACTGCCGCCGCGGCTGACAACGTCCATCTCACGGCCTTCATCAATGAGTGCTTTCAGCACATTTTTGTTAATGCCGCAATGAATTGTCATGAAGTCGGCGCCATCTGCAGCCTGCTGGCGGATAACGTCGAAAATATCTTCCTTAGTCATCTCAACCACTGCGCCACGCTTCTTAATGGTTTCTACAGTTACCTGATACATCGGCACAGTGCCAACCATTACGGTAGATGCAGCAATAATTGCCTGACGGGAAGCGCTGATATTGTTGCCGGTAGAAAGGTCCATAACAGAATCCGCACCTGCGTCAATAGCAGCCTGCAGCTTTGCCAGCTCCGGTTCCGGATCAGGATAGCTGCTGGAGGTACCGATGTTAGCGTTAACCTTTACAGTAAGGCCGGTGCCAACACCGCGCGGAATAATATTTTTATGATTGATGTTGCAGGGAATGGCGATAGTACCATTTGCTACGCCTTCGCGAATAAACTCCGCAGTTACATGCTCCTGCTCTGCGACAATTTTCATTGCCTCGGTAATCACGCCTTGGCGTGCTAATTGCATTTGTGTTGCCATATTTTTTCCTCCTTATAATTAAAAGACCGCCTTCCTGTCGGAAAGCGGTTGAATTGTCTTTTTGCAGAAATCAGCTCGCTTTCCTACGCTGGTTTTAACCAGATTCAGGTTCAAAGGGTCGGATGTAAGTCCTCTCAGCAAATTGCGCCCCTAGCGGTTGCGTTGTTTTGTTTACATGCTTACTTTAACATGAATAACATCATTTTGCAAGCATACAAACCGAAACTTTTCTGTAACCTACGTTACAAAACAGCTTAAAAATTTGTATACATAAAAAATCTTTACAAAAACACTTGACTCTAAAAGTAGGCGTGCTATAATCATCTATAAATCACATTACGCAACGCAATGATGGAGAAGCAATGTGCAGGTCTTTTCAGAAAGCTGGCGGTTGATGCAAGGCAGCAGCGAAGCACATCAGTTCCGCTCCGAAGCGGCAAATGACGAATTTGACGGGTGCGCCCGATACAGCGTTCAGAGTTGGCCATAGGCAAATTGGGTGGCACCGCGAGCAGTCCTCGTCCCAAGATAGGGATGAAGGGCTTATTTTTTTAGGTGAAGCAATTTAGCTGTGGCAATTTGGGTGGTACCGCGAGATAAAGGCAAGCTCGTCCCAAAGGGATGTGCTTGCCATATTTATTTTCAGGAAGAAGGAAAGAACAAATGAAAAGAGCATATAACTTTAACGCCGGTCCTTCCGCTATGCCGCTCGAGGTATTACTGGAAGCGCAGGAAGAATTCTTAAACTACAAAAACACCGGCATGAGCATCATTGAAATGAGCCACCGCAGTAGTGAATACGCTGCCATGCATGCAGAAACAAAACAGCTGCTGCGCGAGCTGATGGAAATCCCCGAGGATTACGAGATTATGTTTATCCAAGGCGGCGGCAGTACCCAATTTTTGATGACGGCTGCTAATTTCCACACAAAAAAATATGCCGCTTATGTCAACACAGGTGTCTGGGCCAAAAAGGCTATGGCAGAAGGAAAATTCTACGGCGAGGTTTATGAGGCCGCTAGCAGCGCTGATAAGAACCACAGCTACATTCCACAGGAATTCACGCTCCGCCCCGATACTTCTTATGTACACCTCACTGCCAACAACACGATTTACGGCACCGAATACAAGGATTTCCCCAAGTTTGATGTTCCCGTTATCTGCGATATGTCCAGCGACATCCTCTCGCGCAAGGTGAACGTCAAGGATTTTGATCTTATCTACGCAGGAGCGCAAAAGAATCTTGGTCCTGCAGGCGTAGTCATCGTCATCGCCAAGAAAAGCTTTTTGGCAACAGCGCGTGAGGAGCTGCCTACTATGCTGAAGTACAGCACCTTTGCCAATAACGATTCTTTGTACAATACACCGCCTGTCTTTGCCATTTATATGGTTAACAAAACTCTGCACTGGATTAAAAAGCAGGGTGGCGTAAACGCTATTGCCAAGAATAATGCAGCGAAGGCTAAGCTCATCTATGACGTTATCGACAACAGCAACGGTTTTTACAAGGGTCATGCTGCTCCCGAAGCTCGCAGTAATATGAACATTACCTTCAATTTGGCTACGCCGGAAATGGAGAAGGATTTCGTAGCTAAGGGCAAGGCTGCCGGCTTTGTCGGTATCGGCGGTCATCGTCTTGTCGGCGGCTGCCGCGCCAGTGCCTATAATGCTGTGCCGCTGGAGGCCTGCAAGGCTTTGGCGGAGTTTATGGAAGAATATATGAAGGAAAACAAATAACAGGAGGATAAATCACCATGAAAATTTTTGTCAGCAACGATATCAGCGAAAAAGGCGTAGCTCTGCTGCGCGAACACTTTGATGTAGATGTAATGCCCAACATGAAGCCGGAGGAGCTTATCAAGGTTATCAACAATTACGATGGTCTGGTAACCCGCAGCATGACCAAGGTAACCAAGGAGGTTATCGAAGCCTCCACCCGCCTGAAGGTTATCGGCCGTGCCGGCGTTGGCGTTGATAACATTGATATCCCCGCCGCTACCGCTAAAGGCATTGTCGTACTCAACACCCCGGAAGGCAACACCATGGCAGCAACCGAGCACACCGTTGCCATGATGATGGCTATGACACGCCACATTCCGCAGGCTCATCAATCCATTCAGGAAGGCAAATGGGACCGCAAATCCTTTGACGGCATTCAGGTACAGGGCAAAACTCTTGGTATCATCGGCGTAGGCCGAATCGGCAGCCGCGTTGCCAAACGTATGCAGGCTATGGAAATGACCACCATTGGTTATGACCCTTATATTACCGAAGAACGTGCGCATCAGGTTGGCGTTGAGCTGGTTGATTTTGACACTCTGCTGGCTAAATCCGATTATATCACCATTCACACTCCGCTCACCAAGGAAACCGAAAAGATGCTGAACGCTGACGCTATTGCCAAAATGAAGGACGGCGTGCGCATTGTCAACTGCGCCCGCGGCGGCTGCATGGATCCCGAAGCTATTGCCGAAGGCGTTAAATCCGGTAAAATTGCCGGCGCTGCCATTGACGTTTATCCGACCGAACCGCTTACCAAAGAAAATAACCCCTTCCTGGGCCTGTTCAACGTTGTACAAACTCCGCACCTTGGTGCTTCCACCATCGAAGCGCAAATCGGTGTAGCTGTTGATGTTGCTTACGGCGTAATCGATGCTCTCGAAGGCCGTCCGGTTATGACCGCCGTTAATATGGCGCCCATTCCGAAAAGCGTGGCAGCAGTTATCCAACCGTACTTTAAACTGGCAGAACGTATGGGTACCGTGGGCATCTATTTGGCAGACGGACCGATTAAGAGCGTGGAAGTTGAATACACCGGTGCGCTTGCCGAAACCGAAACCCAGGCTCTTACCACCGCCTTCCTCAAAGGCCTGCTGAACCCAATTCTGCAGGAAAGCGTTAACTTCGTCAATGCTCCCGGCATTGCTAAAAAACGCAACCTGGAGGTTAAAGAGGTTAAGGCTAACAAGCCAGGTTACTTCACTACCGCTATCAATGTAAAAATTGCTACTGCCAAGGGCACACATAAAATCGAAGGCACTTTGTTCGACGGCAAGCAGCCTAAAATTGTACAAATCGACCAATATCATGTTGACTTCAATCCCGAAGGCTACCTGCTGCTGGCACCGCACGTCAACAAGCCTAATATGATCGGTCAAATGGCAACTATTTTGGGCAGCGCCGGCATCAACATCAACGGCATGCAGGTTGGCAGCACTCCTAAATCCGACACCAACATTATGGCGATTGCTGTTGGCGATGATATTCCTAACGATATTATGCTGCAGCTGCGTGGTGTGGAAGGCATTATTGACGTTAAGCTTATCAACTGCGAAGGCTAATCACTATATAAATTACAGTGAGGAAATTCTATGAGAATAATTTTAGTCCGACACGGCGAAACAACCTGGAATATAGAAGGCAGATACCAAGGACAGGAGGATACACCGCTGAGCGAGCGCGGTCTGCGCCAAGGCCACCTGCTGGCCGAGGGCTTGCACCATATCCCTATTGATGTGTGCATCTCCAGCCCACTGCAGCGCTCCTACCAAACCTGCAAGTTTTGCGCCGATCTGCACAAGCTGCCGGTAGCAACAGATGAACGTCTGCTGGAAATAAATCACGGCAGCTGGGAAGGCGTGCTGGCACCGGAAATTGCCAAGCAATTTCCGCAGGAGTTTGCCCTGTGGCACACCAGGCCGCACCTAGTAAAGATGCCTGACGGCGGCGAAAGCCTGGAGGATGTGCGCAAGCGTGCGCGCGCTGCCTTTGACGATTATGCTGCCAAATATATCGATAAGACTGTGCTGGTTGCTGCGCATGATGCAGTGAACAAAGCGATTATCTGTGATTTGCTTGGCCTTGATATGTCGCACTTCTGGCAGATTAAGCAGGATAACACCTGCATTAATGTGCTGGAGTATAACGAAGGTGTTTGGCGCGTAGTGCTGCTGAACTCCACCAATCATTTAGGCTTCCTGTTCAGCGGTATTGAGCAGGCCGGCCTGTAATTTTACAAAGCAAAACTACCGTCCTGCGCAGCAAAAGCTGCGAGGGCGGTAGTTTTTTTCTTTCTTGTCAAAATTTTGTTTGCATGATACAATATTACAGACAACCGTGTTGCGGGCGCATCCAAGAAGCAAGTCCATAGGACGAAGCTGATTGGTACTGCGCGCCATGTGATAGCACCCCAAGAGGCGTAGCCGATTGGTTTGGTGCGAACCACTGCAGGGTGGCGTTGCCGAAATTCCGTTGGAATGGAGGTGATGCTTATGAAAAATTACGACTTCAAAGATCTTATGGCCTTTGGCGTATTTATTCTGGCGTTACTGACATTTATATTTCAGTTCAGCAAATAATCCAGACATAAGAAAACCACCCCAAAACTTGCCGGTCGCAGGGTGGATTTTCTTACCACATTGAACTGGCAACCCACCTTGTGGGCGGTTGTCTTTCTATATTTATTATACCACATCAAAATATTTTTGCAATACAGTAATCCAGACATAGAAAAACCGCCTCTGTAGTTTGCCGTTCACTGAGGCGGATTTTCTGACCCTTTGAATCGGCAACCCACCTTGTTGCGGGCGCATCCAAGAAGCAAGTCCATAGGACGATGCTGATTGGTATATGCGCGCCATGCAATAGTGCCCCAAGAGGCGCAGCCGATTGGATTGGCACGAACTGCTTAGGCGGTTGTCTTTCTATTTTTATTATACCACATTCAAATAATTTTGCAACACAAAGCCCCCTCACCTTTCGGCGAGGGGGCCTTTATACGCGCGTGTATTATTTTGTGTTACTTGCTAATCGTTAAATTAGAAAGTGAAGGTCAGGTCAGCCCAAACGCGTTGGTCATCAACCTTGCTGTTCAGTTTGTTTTCGGTGTCATAGTAAGCTACAGTACCAACGATGTTTTTAGCGAAGGTATAGTTAGCACCAACGCCATAGCCTTTGAAACCATCGTTATCAAAGGTGTTTGCATCAGTGGTGTGTGCAATGTAGGTCATGCCACCAAGATCATAGTAGTTAGCGAACAGGCCCCAAGAACCAGCGTCGGAAGCATCAGCGCCTTTGTATGCCAGACCTGCAGTCCAGCCATCGGTATTAACGTCGGTAACATCTTCGCCATTTTCGCTAGCATCGCCTTTCAGGTACATGCCAGACAGGGTTACATCACCAAAGTTATAATCTGCACCAACATACCAGATAGCATCATCCAAATCAGTTTCATGTTGAGCGCTAGTTGCTTTAATATCAGTGAAGTTTACATAACCAGCAGCTACGTTCAATTTATTGAAGTTAGCGGACAATTCGCCACCAGCATAAGTGCCATTGGATTCAGCATCAGTACCAGCAGCATCAGTACCTTTACCAGCAAAACCGGTTACTTTAACTTTGTCGCCGTAGGAAACTTCAGCACCATCAACACGTGCATCATAAATGTTGCCGTTTGCAAAGAATGCATTATAACGGCCAGCGGTTACATTCAGACCACCGATTTTACCTTCAACATATGCACGTTGGAAGGAAGTATCTTCATCGCCTTTGTTAGCGCTTTCGCCATAGAAATCTTGAGTGTTTTCAATCATGCCGGTGTAGGACCAGTCATCATTGATTTGACCGGTTACCCAAATACGGGAACGCAGATCATTTTCAAAAGAATTATGGTTGCCATCTTTATCAACGTTAGCATCGCCTTGTTTGCTCATGTATTTGTAACGCAGTTCGCCGGTTACTTTTACATTGTCAGCTTTTTTCTCCAGGTTAGCAACGCGAACGCCCAGGTTGTCCAGTTCGTCAGCGAATTCAGCAGCCAGTTTGTCAACGTTAGCGCCTTTTGCCATTGCTTTAGCAACGATTTGAGCCATTTCATAACGGGTCATCAGTTTGTCGCCACCGAAGGTGGTGTCGCCGTAGCCTTCGATTACGCCAGCAGCAGCCAGTTTGTTGATGCTGTCATAAGCCCAGTGGCCAGCAGGAACGTCAGAGAACGGGTTAGCAGCGTAAGCGGAAGCGGTTACACCAAGAGCCATTGCCATTGCGAGTACTAAGGATTTTTTCATTGTAATTTCCTCCTCTTATCTTAAGAGATTTTTATTTATTACAAAATCCTTCGCAAGTTCCCGCCTGCAAGTCCGGTAAGAGTTGCCTTGTTTCCTCTACCATGCACGAGCTTCGCCTGTGTCAAGGATTTCATAATCAAGGGGTGAAATTATAGATTGGAGTAACTCTATTTACGATTTACTCTAATCTAAATCATACTTATATTATAATGGCGGATAAGTACCTAGTCAAGAGATTTTTTCAGAAAATTTTTAACAGAATAATATTTATTCCTATTAAGAATGTTTGCGATGTTGAGACAGCGCCTTGCACTGGCCTGCCTGCGCTGGAGTAAAACACTTGCCAAAGTCATTTTTAACGCGTTTTAAAGTATACTTGCGAAAATCCCCGAAAAATTGAAAGTATACTTTCGGAAATTCGCCAAAAAATAGTAAGTATACTTTCAATTTTGCTTGTGCTGTGCTTTTGAGTGGTTTATAATAGAATTGTAAGGCGGTGATATTATGGCTATTATTAAGCAAGAAAATATTTTAAAAGTCCTTGCAGGCTTCAACCCTTGGTGGAAAACTGGTGCAGTAGCCCCTGCATTTCTCAAAAGCTACAAACGAATTTCCTATTATGAAACACTGGAAAAAATTTCTCATACCACTATACGTCGCAACGTCATTCTTTCCGGTGCCAGACGTGTCGGTAAAACAACCATTATATATCAGGTTATCGATAATTTGCTGAAGCAGGGTGTTGCGCCTGAGCAAATCGTTTTTATCTCCCTAGATCATCCTATTTTAAAATTAAGCAGCATGGATGCCATATTAGAATGCTATCACGAAAATATTCATCCTGATAAAGATGTTTATTACTTTTTTGATGAAATCCAATATGCTGCTGATTGGCCCGGTTGGTTAAAAATCATCTACGACACACAACCTGAAAGCAAGGTTATCGCAACCGGTTCTGCAAGCCCGGCTCTGGTAAAGGGCAGCACCGAAAGTGGTGCCGGCCGCTGGTCTGTAATTCAGGTACCAACGCTTTCTTTTTATGAATATTGTTCACTTATCGGCATCAGTATCACAAATCTTCCCAAAAATCTGTTGCTTTCGCAGCTGCTGTCGATGACTCAGGCCGAGCGTACCAATATTATGCTCAAATTAGAAAGCCTCCGACTGCACTTTAACCGCTATCTTCTTGTTGGTGGCTTCCCGGAGCTTGCTTTAGCTGAGGATGATTTTTTTGCGCAGCAGATTATGCGTGAAGACATTGTAGACAAGGTTTTAAAGCGAGATTTACCTGCCTTGTATAATATCCGTAATCCCCTGGAATTGGAGCGCATCTTTCTCTACCTGTGCAATGTTTCCTCTGAAATCGTTTCCTACGACAGCATTGCCAAAGAACTGAATGGTGTATCACGCCCTACTGTGGAAAATTATGTCCGCTACCTGGAAAGTGCTAATTTAATCTACATCAGTAATCCTGTCCATATCGAAGGCAAAAAAATTCTTAAAAGCAAGCCGAAAATCTATATTGCTGATGCAGCTATACGTAATGCCGTGCTAATGAATGATGACCTGCTCACAAATGCTGCAGAAATGGGTAAAATTGTAGAAACAACTATTTATAAGCATGTTAAAACCTTCTGTTATCGCAAGGCTACCAGCGTAGGCTATTATCGTGCTGCCGGTTCGGAAAAGGAAATAGATGTCGTTGCTGAATATCCTGCTAATAAAGATATTTTGATTGAAGTAAAATATCGTGAGCAAGCACCCATCAGCAACAATGACGCTATCTGTACCCTTGCAGGCAAAGCCGAGCTTGGCATAATTATTACTAAGCGCCAGGACGATTATGGTGTACATGACACACCTGACGGCAAGCAGCTTTTGCGCATCCCGGCCTACGCCTTCTGCTACCTTTTAAGCTTGGCAGAAAAGAATAACATTGCCTCTTTTTAAAGTATACTTTCGAAAATTCCCGAAAAATTGAAAGTATACTTCCGGAAATTCGCCAAAAATCGTAAGTATACTTTCAATTTTGCTTGTGCTGTGCTTTTCTCCGCATAAATAAAAAAAAGCAGCAGTGCCATGCGTTCGGCACTGCTGCTTTCAGAGGGTTGATGTTGTGAAAGGATGTATAAAAAGAAAAGGGGTATTATGTATCAGTCAGTGGGATTGCTAACTGATGAGCTTATTATAAGATGAACTGACTGATTAGTCAATGGATAATCTGTGAACTTTGCATCGTTTTGATGAACTCTAAAAAATCATCGTACCGCTGCCATCAGCGCGTAAAAAATCGGCGGTACAATAAGCGCCGGCAGCATATTCAGCGTTTTGCAATCGCGCAGCTGCAAAATTCCCAGGCCGCTGCTCATCAGAAAAATGCCACCCAAAACAGAAATTTCTCCCATCAGCGCCGGCGTCATATAAGGCGCAATTACGCCGGCGAAAAGATAAATGCTCCCCTGCCACAAAAGCAGCACCAAGGCTGCCGCTGCAATGCCGATGCCATAGGCCGAGCCAAGAATAATCGACGAAACAAAATCAAGCGTCGCGTTGGTATACAGATAAGTATTGTTGCCGTTGAGCCTGCTTTCAATCGGTCCTAAAATAGAAAGTGTGCCGATGCAGAACAGCAAAATAGCGGTTGAAAGTCCTTCCGCCAGCTTGCTGCCACCCTTGGCGCTTGCCAAAAGCCTGTGAAAGCGTCCGTCGATATCCAGCCACGTTCCTATAACAGTACCAATGGCGATGCTGGCGATAAATAATACCGGGTAGGTTGTTTTCGGCATATTGCTGACAAAGGCGTTCGCTCCCAGTCCCACGGTTGCCAGACCAAGGCCGTCGAAAAGCGCTGTCTTATAGCGTTCGTTAACACCTCTGCTGAGAAAACTGCCGATTACAGAGCCGGTTAAAATTGCACTTACATTAACGATTGTTCCTAACATTTTCAAAATCCCCTCAAGTTTACAAATACTTCCTGCGCAGGCTACAAAGATTTTACACTTCCCCCGCTCAGGCATCTTTACAGATACCCTTTTATTTTATACTATTATAGTACCAAATACAATTCCTACAAAGGAGGCTAATACGAATGAAAAAAACTCTTCTCACGTTATTTTTAGCGATGGCAGTAGCAGCGGGTGCGTCGGCCGCACAGCAAACAGAAGTCGACAAAGGCGACCGCTTTGACTATAAATATCCTGTTTTCACGCAGGAAAATCCGCAGGCAGCAGAGCGCATGAACCGCGATATCAAAAAAATGGTCAGCAAATCGCGCAAGGATTTGCGCCAGCCGGATATGCGTGCTGTCGGCAGCAATTATGAGGTGATTTACGAAAACGACCAGTTTGTCTGCCTCACCTTCAACACCTGGTACTATTATGACAAGGCTGCTCATGGTATGTACTATACACACGGCATTGTTTATGACAAGGATACCGGCAAGCGTGTTCCCTACACCCGCTTCATTGAAAAGCTGGACGCCGAGCAGCTGAAGCAGGATATCAAGGCCAAGAAGCTGCCTGTTTACGGTGCAGATTTAAAGACTGTCAGCGAAGCGCCGTTTATTGATAACATCGACAACTTCAAAGTAAGTAAGGATTATATCATCACCGAGGACGGTCATCTTTATCTGATGTACCAGCCCTACGAGCTTGACTGCTATGCCGCAGGCGTTACCTATGTCAAAGTAAAATAATAAGCATAAAAAGCAAAGCACTGCTCCGCTTCTCCCGTAAGGAAATGTGAGCAGTGCTTTTTTACAGCATATTTACTTCTTATCCAGCACGCAGATTTCAATACCCGATGCAGCCATCATATCCTCCGCCAGCTTATCCGGATAAGGATTAGCATAAACAATGCGCTTAATGCCTGCGTTAATCAAAATCTTGGTGCAGACCACACAGGGCTGATGCGTACAATAAATTGTACCGCCGTTGACAGACACACCATGATAGGCAGCCTGCACTACAGCATTCTGCTCTGCGTGAATACCGCGGCACAGCTCATGCATCTGCCCCGAAGGCACATGCAGCTGCTCGCGCAGGCAGCCCGTAACCTCACAGTGAGGCAAATCCTTAGGCGTACCGTTATAGCCTGTCGCTACAATCTGTTTATTTTTGACGATTACCGCGCCGACACTGCGGCGCATACAGGTTGAACGGCTGCTGACTACTCTGGCAATCTCCATAAAGTAATCATCCCAGCCGGGTCTTGTTTTGCGTTCCATAATTTTTTATACCGTACCAAAAATTCTGTCGCCTGCATCGCCCAAGCCCGGAACAATGTAGCCATGCTCATTGAGATGGTCATCAAGCACAACAGTGTAGATAGGCACATCAGGATGTGCTGCATTCAGCTTTTCTACACCTTCGGGAGCAGCAACGAGACACATAAAGCGCAGGTTTTTCATACCGCGCTTTTTGAGCTGGTCAAGAGCAGCAATAGCACTGCCGCCGGTTGCCAGCATCGGGTCAACAACAATAGTATAAGCGTCCATATCCGCAGGCAGCTTGCAGTAATACTCCATCGGCAGCAGAGTTTCTTCGTTACGGCTCATGCCGATATGACCAACATTGGCTTCGGGAATAACACTGAGTACGCCCTCCATAAAGCCCAGACCTGCACGCAGGATAGGCACAACAGTGACACTGCCTTTAATACGGCAGCCGGTGGTTTCGCACAGCGGAGTTGTAACCTTTACTTCTTCCACAGGTAAATCTCTGGTGGTTTCAAAGGTCAGCAGCGCTGCAACCTCACTGATGATGTGGCGGAAGGTTACGCTCTTGGTATCCTTGTCACGCAGGATAGTCATTTTTGCTTGCAGCAAAGGATGGTTTACTACATTGATTTGCATTGGATATATCGCTCCTTTTCTTATTAAGACGAAGCGGATAAAGCTTTATCGGTCGTCTTAATTATAAATTAGTATATAACGGATACTTAGCGCACAGAGCAGCAACGCGTTTTGCAGCCTCTGCATGCTTATCAGTATCTTCAGGGTTATTGAGCACCAGGCCCATAATAGAAGCAACCTCTTTGAAGTCCTCTTCTTTAAAGCCGCGGGTAGTAGCAGCCGGAGTACCCAGACGGATACCGCTGGTTACAAACGGGCTGGCAGGATCAAACGGAATAGTGTTTTTATTGCAGGTAATGCCAATATTATCCAGCAGCTTTTCTGCTTCCTTACCGGTCAGGTTTTTGTTGCGTACATCAACCAGAATCAGATGGTTGTCAGTACCGCCGGAAACCAGACGGAAGCCTTCAGCCTTCAGACCTTCGGCAAAAGCCTTGGCATTCTTGACAATGTTTTCTGCGTACTCTCTGAATTCAGGCTTCAGAGCTTCGCCGAAAGCAACAGCCTTAGCAGCAATAACGTGCATCAGCGGGCCACCCTGAATGCCGGGGAAAATAGCCTTGTTGATTTTCTTAGCATATTCCTCGTTGTTGGTCAGAATCAGACCGCCGCGAGGACCACGCAGAGTTTTGTGGGTGGTAGTGGTTACAATATCAGCATACGGAACCGGAGACGGATGCAGACCTGCTGCAACCAGGCCGGCGATGTGTGCCATATCAACCAGCAGCAGAGCGCCGTTAGCATGAGCAATATCAGCGATGCGTTTGAAATCGATAATCCGCGGATAAGCGCTGGCACCGGCAACAATCAGTTTCGGATGATGTTCTTTAGCCAGCTTGTCCATAGCATCATAATCAATCAGCTCGGTTTCCGGATTAACGCCATAATGAACAACGTTAAAATAGGTACCGGAAATATTTACCGGGGATCCATGGCTCAGATGACCACCTTGGGACAGGTCCATACCCATGATGGTATCGCCGGGTTTCAGGAAAGCAAAGTACACGGTCAGATTGGTGCTTGCACCGCAGTGAGCCTGTACATTAGCATATTCGGCATGGAATAATTTCTTGGCACGTTCGATTGCCAAAGTTTCAACCTTATCAACATATTCACAGCCGCCATAATAACGATGACCGGGGTAGCCTTCAGCATACTTGTTGGTCAGTACGCTGCCCATAGCCTCCATTACTGCGGGAGTAACGATGTTTTCGGATGCAATCAGTTCGATTTTGTCACGTTGGCGGTTAAGCTCCGCATCAATGTAACCTTTCAGCTCAGGATCAACTACGCTAAGTTTTTCCAGATTCATTTTAAGTCCCTCCTAAAAATAAAACATTAAATATCAACCAGTTTTATCCACAGTCTGTGAATAAGCGCTCAGAAAATCTGCTCTACTAAAAGACGCAGACGGTGCCTTATACCATGCGGAAGATTTTAAATCGCTCATAAGGTGCCGGATGCTGCGTAATATTCCGACGGCATATTTATATACGTCTTGGAAATGATAACAACGCAGATGGTGCCTTATGGACGATTTTCCAGGTATTGGGCACGGGGTCCCCCAACCAACGGCGGACGGGTTTTAGCGGCAGTCAGCACTGCTTCGCCAATTTTTTTATATTGCAGGCGTACAGGTACAGCAACTCGTTTGAGATGCATGCCGATGAGCGTCTGGCCAATATCAATGCCAAGATGGGCAGAAATTTTTTCTACCACTACAGGTTCAGCAAAATTTTCGTAGGCAGCAGTTGCCATAGCGCCGCCGGCATGAGCCACCGGACGCACGGTAACCTCCTCAAGATTGTAGCGTTCGGCTGTAACTGCCTCCACTACTAAGGAACGGTTGAGATGCTCGCAGCATTGTACGGCAAGATAAAGCTCGTGTGCATCGCACACTGCCTTCAGCGCCTTGAACATAGCAACAGCTGTTTCACTGCTGCCGCCGGTGCCGATTTTGTTGCCGAGCACTTCACTGGTACTGCAGCCAAGCACGAAAATCTGTCCCTTTTTAGGCTTTGCTATACTAATGAGCTCTTCAGCAGCTGCTGCCAGCTCCTTAGCTATTTGCATATTTGTTTCCATTGTTGCTTTACTTCTTTTCTGTTTATTTTCAGAAACACAAGAATCGTTTAGGCTGCGACGCAAAGACGATTATTTTGCTTCCAAATCCATGATTTTATTTACACGGCGTTCATGACGACCACCGGCAAATTCGGTTTCCAGCCAAGCGTCGGTAATCATTTCTGCCAGACCTACGCCCAGAACACGCTCGCCCATGCAGAGCACGTTGGCATTGTTATGCTCACGGCACATTTTAGCGGAGAAAACATCACCGCACAGAGCAGCGCGAATGCCCTTGCATTTATTGGCAGCGATAGAAATACCGATACCGGTACCGCAAATCAGAATGCCCTTTTGCGCACCGCTGGCACCGCTGGTAATATCCTCGCACAGCTTAGCTGCATAGTCGGGATAATCTACGGAATCTTCGCTGTAGGTACCATGGTCAACAACCTCAATGCCTTTATCCTCTAAATATTTTTTGATATGCTCCTTCAGATGGAAGCCGCCATGATCACAAGCCATTGCAATTTTCATAAATAATCTTCTCCTCTCCTGCTTTTTAATGCCGGGATTATCTTTAACCTTTATTGTAACATAAATGACGGTAAATTTACATTATTTTTTAAATGCAGGCTACCGTTTTCCAGCGTTATAATCTGATAGCCCGCAGCCTTACGCAAGCGGTTCATGATGGCCAGTCCCAAGCCGTCCTCCTCTACGCCTTCGGCGAGGATGACGTCCGGGCAGGTACGGTCAAAATCGCGCAGCAGGTAGAATAAATCAGCCGCCAGCTGCTCGCGGCTGTCGCCCCAGCAGGAAAGCTGCAGATGCTGCTTTTCGACAAGCTCTACCAGCTCGCTTTCCAGCTCATGTCCGCACAGCACGCCGACGGTTTTGCCTTCAGCCAGAGCCTTGGCAATAACCTGCGGCAGATGTTTGCAGGCACTCGTTTGTCCACTCAGGCTTTCGTTTACTCTCTTCCAGCAATCCTTCAGCAAC
>OGYE01000238.1_pt1 | contig 32464 bp, 26 predicted proteins | sample 1576471 | NCBI WGS metagenome assembly OGYE01 (sample SAMEA3541532, study PRJEB24748) | human gut metagenome | biome: human gut; feature: human-associated habitat; material: faeces | place: China | collected 2012
AAGAAAAATCGTACGTCAAATTTCGACATAAATCGGGATATTTGCTTGTTTATCTTCGTATTTTTGGGAAAGTGAAATTTTTGAATATTTTTAAAATTTTGTTCTTTTTAACTTGACTTACCTTTATTGCTGTGAAGTTTTTTAGAATGTGATATTCTTTTTTTATTTGTTTTTAATAGAATATAAGTTGATAAAGCCCACTTTTTTAATGACTTTTTATTATTTTTTTGGTACAATTATAGAGGTGATGCGAAATATGCAAAAAGAGAAGATTAGAAATTTTTCAATTATAGCTCACATTGATCATGGTAAAAGTACTTTGGCAGATAGAATTTTGGAGTTAACTGGAGCTCTTAGCAAGAGAGAAATGAAAGATCAAATTCTTGATAATATGGATCTTGAAAGAGAAAGAGGTATAACTATTAAACTTAATGCTGTTAAACTTAATTATCATTATAAAGGTGAAGACTATATTATTAATTTAATTGATACACCTGGTCATGTCGATTTTTCATATGAAGTATCTAGAAGTTTGGCTGCATGTGAGGGTGCTGTTTTAGTTGTAGATGCAGCTCAAGGAATTGAAGCTCAGACACTTGCTAATTTGTATTTGGCAATGGAACAAGATTTGAAAATTATTCCTGTTATTAATAAGATTGATTTACCTAATGCTGATATACCTAGGGTTAAAAAAGAACTTATAGATGTTTTAGGTTTTAGAGAAGATGAAATAATTTTGGCAAGTGGTAAAACTGGAGAAGGTGTAAAAGATATTATCGAAGCAGTAATTGAAAGAATTCCTGCACCAGTTATTAATTTAGATAAGCCAACTAGAGCTTTAATATTTGATTCATATTTTGATTCATATAAAGGTGTTGTTTTACTTGTTAAGGTTGTTGATGGTAAAATAAAAGTGGGAGACACAATTAATTTACTTGCATCAAATTCATCATTTTTAGTTGTTGAACTTGGAAGACATACTCCGAGGGAAGAAAAATTGATGGAACTTAAGAGTGGTGAAGTTGGATTTATTGCAGCATCTATAAAAGATATATCAAGTGTATCTGTAGGAGATACCATTACCACTAAAGAAAATTATGTTAATGAACCTATTAAAGGTTATAAAGAAATGAAACCAATGGTATTTTCAGGTATATTTCCAACTGAATCTAGTAAGTATGATGAGTTAAAAGAAGCTTTGATTAAATTAAAACTTAATGATGCAGCATTAAAGTTTGAACCTGAAGTTAGTGTTGCCTTAGGTTTTGGATTTAGAATTGGTTTTTTAGGGCTTCTTCATATGGATGTAATAATAACTAGAATTGAAAGAGAATTTAATATAGGTATTATTGCAACAAGTCCAAGTGTTGTTTATGAAGTTTATTTATCTGATGGAAGTATGGTGCTTGTTGATGCTCCATCAAAGATGCCTGATAAAACAAAGATTGTATCTATTAAAGAACCTTATATATATACAAATATTATAGCACCAAGTGAATATATCGGAGCTATAATGGAATTATGTCAAGATAAGCGAGGTATTTATAAAAGTGTTGATTATATTGATGCAACGAGAGTTGATGTTCATTATGAAATACCTTTGTCAGAAATAGTATATGATTTTTATGATAGGTTAAAAAGTTCAACAAAAGGTTATGCTTCATTTGATTATGAATTATGTGGTTATAAAGAAAGTAATTTAGTAAAAATGGATATTTTATTAAATGGAGAAGTTGTTGATGCTTTAAGTATTATAGTTCATAAAGATTTTGCTTATAATAAAGGAAAAGCAATAGTTAGTAAACTACAAAAACTTATTCCAAGACAGATGTTTCAAATACCTATTCAAGCAAGTATTGGTTCAAAAGTAATTGCTAGAGAAAATATATCGGCGATGAGAAAAAATGTCTTGGCAAAATGTTATGGCGGAGATGTTTCAAGAAAAAGAAAATTGTTAGAAAAACAAAAGGAAGGAAAGAAACGTATGAAAATGGTTGGAGCTGTTGAAGTACCACAAGAAGCATTTTTAGCGGTTCTAGGTGATTAATAATGGAAGTAAAATATTTGTATTTAATGTATCCTACTAAGGAAAAAAGATTATGCTTTTTAGCACAAAGTGCATTAACTTATGGAGTTAATTTAGATTCATTATGTGAGATGTTAGGTAAAAAGAATGAGGAAGCAAAGAAAAGATTTGCAAGTGAAATGTTAGAAGAAAATAGACAATTTTATAGTGCATTACTCAATTTGTTTTATCACTGTCCAGTAAATCAAGCTAAAGCTAAAAGTAGATATGTTGAATATTTTAATAATTTAGTTGATGCAGCAAGAAAACACGATAAAGAAGAAATGAAAAATTTAATATCAATTATTAGAGATGATAAAGCTATGGATTTAAAAAATAAAGAAAGAAAGCCTGGTTATTATTTAAGTGATGAAGAAACATTAACTATTGTTAATTATCAAATTAAATATGGATTAGATGCAAAAAGAATAGCTAATCTTTACAATATAGATTATCATACATATTTAAAAAGAGTTAGAAAACTAGAAGATATGTATCCAGAAGTTGTATCATATTTTAATTATTTAACAGATTATTATTCTTTAAAATATGATAGTGTTAAAAACCATGGTATGAGATAATGGCTAGTTCTGTTTATATTCATATTCCATTTTGTAGAAGTATTTGTTCTTATTGTGATTTTTGTAAGTTTTTATATAATGAAAAATGGACTTATGTTTATTTGAAAGCTTTAAAAAGTGAAGTAGTAGATAGATATATGGGTGATGATATTAAAACTATTTATATTGGGGGAGGTACTCCATCTGTACTTAGTTTAAAAGAAATAAAAAGATTACTTGATATAACTAAATTACTTAAAACTAATAATTTATTAGAGTTTACTTTTGAATGTAACTTAGAAGATATAAATGAAGAATTGCTTTTATTATTAAAACAATATGGAGTAAATAGATTAAGTATAGGAATAGAGTCTTTTGATAAAGATAATTTAAAGTTTATGGAACGTAATGCAGAATTTAGGGATGCAGAAGAAAAAATAAAATTATGTAGAAGTCTTGGTTTTAATAATATTAATTTAGATTTAATGTATGCAATACCTGGGGAGTCACTTAAAACTTTAAAGAAAGATTTATCTTTATTTATGAAGCTTAAACCAAATCATTTAAGTTGTTATAGCCTAATTTTAGAAGAACATACTAAAGCTTATGTTAATAATGCATCATATATTGAAGAAGAAACTGATTATTTAATGTATAAACATATTTGTAATACTTTAGATTGTGCTAATCATTATGAGATAAGTAATTATGCAATACCTGGGTATGAATCTATTCATAATTTAGTTTATTGGAATAATGAAGAGTATTATGGTTTTGGTATTGGGGCTTCAGGTTATATTGATAAAATAAGATATACCAATACTCGGAATTTAAAAGATTATTTACTTGGTAATTATGTTAAAGAAAAAGAAATTATCGGTGAAAAAGATGATATGGATTATGAAATAATGTTAGGTTTAAGAAAACTAGAGGGAATAAATATAAAAGATTTTAAAAAGAAATATAATAAAGATATAATGGATGTTTATAATATTAAACCTCTTTTAAAGAGTAAAGAATTAATATTAAAAAAAGATTATTTATTTATTAATCCAGTATATATTTATGTTTCAAATGAAATACTTTTAAAAATAATTTAATAATTATTGGGTACACTATGGCTGGAGGTTATAGTGTGCTTTTAGATTTAGAAATATTAAATGGTGTTATGAGTTTGAAGTTTGATAAGTATGTTAATACCTATACAGTAGAGGTAGATAATAGTGTAGAAAAATTACAATTTAATTATAAGGTAGAAGATGAGTTTCAAGTAGATGTAATTAATAATGAAAATATAAATGAAGGATTAAATTATGTATACATTATTGTAACAAATAAAAATGAACAAAATACATATACTTTAGAAGTATATAAAGAAGCAACAAAAAAAGTAATATCTACCTCGAATTTAGAAACTAAATTAGAGGTAGAACAACAAGTAAATAAGAATACACCATATATAATAGGGACAATATGTTTTGTGGTAATATTATTTATTTTCTTGATAATATTTCATCCTAGAAAATGTTTTAAAAAAAATATTGAAAAGAAATAAAATAAATGTTATTCTATTAATAGAATAGAGGTTAATGTTATGAAAAAGTTTTTTATGTTAACAATAATTTTATTATTTTGTTTATGTTTATTAACTTATAATTTTTATAATGAATTTAGTATTGATGATACATCAATTAATAATATAAAACCACAAAATATGTTAAGTATAATGCTAGAAAGTAGTGATGAAAGTGGAAACTATGTGATGACTACACAAAATAGTTGGCCAACTGATGGTTATGTGTTTAATAGTGAATTATCTAAGTGTGAAAATGGAGGTACATTAAGTTGGGATAAAACAAATAAAATGGTAAAATTTAGTGGCAATATTAGTGATAAATGTTATGTTTATTTTGATGTAGATACGTCAATGTCTTTAGCAGAATATGTTGTATCGCAATATACTGGAACCCAAGGTGTAAATGGAATATATTATCATGATGCAAACCTAACAAATGGAGCTGGAGATAATTCATATAGATATGCTGGTGCTAATCCAAATAATTATGTATGCTTTGGGTCAGATGATGCTACATGTCCAAGTGATGATCTATATAGAATAATAGGTGTAATAGATGGTAAAATAAAATTAATATCAGCAGATGGAGCAACAACTACCATGCTTGGAACAGATGAAGGATATGTAAAAACATATCAAGCAGCATTTGGAAGTGATTCTTCATATTACAAAGGAAACGGAGACTTAACAAAAATAGGAACATACAAATGGAATAAATCAGGAACAAATACATGGAGTACAAGTACAACCAACACAACAAATTTAAATACAAATTACTTAACATATTTAGATAGCAAAAATACAAAATGGAAAACAATGATAGATGATACAACATGGTATGTAGGTGGGATGACTTATACTAATGGATTTTACTCAAATGCAAAAAAAGCATACAATTATGAAGTTGGTTCAAATAAAGATGCTACAACAACAGTAACATCAAAAATTGGATTAATGTATGTAAGTGAATATTACTATGGAGCAACTCCAGATTATTGGACATTACCAGGATATAATTCAAGTGGAAATGATTATAGCAAAGCTGTTAATGATAATTGGCTATACACAGGTTTATATGAATGTACAATTTCGCGTCGTTCTGATGCTTCCGTCTCTGAGTTTGTTGTGCTTGGCTCTGGCAGTGTGGGTGACGATGATGTTGGCAACTCGCTTGGGAATGTGCTGCGTCCGTCTTTTAGTCTTTCATCTTCGATAAAATTTACATCGGGTGAAGGTACAGCTGTAAATCCAATCCGAATACAATTATGAATCCATTTTATTAACTATGTCTTTTATGAAATATATAACTACTGACAAATGAGTTGGTAGTTTTTTTCTTTTGTGTTATAATTATTTTAGTTGAGGTATAAAGATGGAAATAGTTATAACAAGTAATAATAATAAAATGAATTTATTAAAGAAATTTTTAAAAGAAAAAAGGTTTAATAAATATAAATTTTATACTATGAATGAATTTAAAAAAAATATGTGTTTTGATTATAACGATGAGGCTTTAGAATACATAGTTAGTAAGTATCATATTAATTTAAATATAGCTAAAATATATATGGATAATATGTTTTTTTTAAAGTGTATTGATAATGAAAAGATAAAGTTTTTAAATAATTTGAAGAATGAGCTTATTAATAATAAGTTACTTATTATTAATGATGCTTTTAAAGAATATATAGTTAGTAAAAAAATAATTATATATAATTATGAACTTACTAAAGAAGATAAAAAAGTATTAAATGGATTAGATTATGAAATAGTTAATAATTATAATAATTATGTACCTGTTGTTTATGAAGCTAAAGATATAGATACTGAGATTGAATTTGTTACTAGAAAAATACTAGAGACTATTAATAGTGGGGTAAGTATAGATAATATTAAATTAATTGTTAATAGTGAATATCAAAATAAAATTAAGTTTTATTTTGATATGTTTAATATACCAATTAATTTAAGTAGTAGTAGTTCTATGTATAGTTTAAGTATTAGTAAAGAGTTTTTAGATATGTATGATGATTATAGTATAGAGGGTATTATAGAATATTTATCTAAGAGTTATAAGAATGTAAATGATTTAGTTGATGTAATAAATAAATCTAGTTTAGTGGAAGATAAATTTATTAGAAAAGAATTTATTATAAGGGATTTAAAAAATACATATGTTAAAAGTGTTACTTATACTCATGGAGTAACTAATGCTTGTATTAGTGATACATTTAGTGATGAAGATTATGTATATTTACTTGGGTTTAATCAAAATGTTTATCCGAAAGTTTTTAGAGATGATGAGTATTTAAGTGATGCTTTAAAGGAGATGCTTGGTATTGATACAAGTTTAGATAAGCAAAGATATGAGCGAAGTGTAATACTTAATGGTATTAAGAATATAAAGAACTTAATTATAACATATTCTTTATTTAATGATAAAGTATTGTATCCATCTAATTTAATTGATGAGCTTGGGGTAGTTTCCAAGACTATAAATATAGATGAAAAAATCTCATACAGCAGGAATTATACTAATTTGTTATATGCAAAAGATTTAGATAATTTATATAAGTTTAACATGGAAGGAAAGTATTTAAAACTATATCAAAATAATTTAAATATTAAATATAGAGAATATAATAATAAATTTAGTTATATTGATAATTTTAAATTAAAAGAAAGATTAGAAGATGGACTAACTTTATCATATACAACACTTGAAAATTTTTCTTTATGTGGTTTTAAATATTATCTAAGTAATGTATTAAATTTAAATATATATGAAGAAAGTTTTAAAACAATACTTGGTAATATAACACATTATGTTTTACAACATGGACTTACAAGTAATATAGATGTTGGTAAGTATATAGAAAAGTATGTAAGTGAAAGTGACTTTGTTTTTAAAGATAAAGAATTGTTTTATTTGGAATTGTTAAAAAATGAGTTAGAGTTTGTTCTTGCATATTTAAAAAGAATGCAAGAGTCTAGTGGGTTAAAAAATTATGAGTTTGAAGTATCACTGACGAAAGAAAAAGTAATTGAAGGAATAAATGTAACATTTAAAGGTTTTATAGATAAGTTAATGTATGGATATAAAAATAATAAATTAACTATAGCAGTAGTAGATTATAAAACTGGTGAAAAAAGTGTTAAATTAGATTTACTTAAGTATGGTATTAATTTGCAATTACCAATATATTTGTATTTATTAAAAAATAATGAAAAGTATAAAGATGCACAAATAGCAGGTTTTTATATAGAAAAGGTACTTAATAATGTGTTAAATAAAGATTTAAAGAAAAGTATAGAGACACAAAAAGAAGAAAATATTAGGTTATCTGGTTTTACAAATAGTGATGTTGATATAATTGAATTTCTTGATCATAATTATAAAGATGGTAAAATGATTAAGAATTTAAGATTTAAAAGTGATGGAAGTTTTTATGCATCAAGTAATGTTTTATCGAATGATGAAATGGATGATTTAGTTAGTAAAATAGATATATTAATAAATAATACAATTAAAAGTATAGAAAATGGAGAATTTAATATTAATCCGAAAGTTTATAAAAAGAAAAATATTTCATGTGAATATTGTAATTTTAAAGATATTTGTTTTGTACAAAAAGATGATGAAGTAGTGTTGGAGGATAAAGATGAAGTGGACGACGGAACAACAGTTAGCAATTGAAATGGATGGATCAAATATAATTGTATCAGCTGGGGCAGGTTCAGGTAAAACAGCGGTGTTATCTGAGAGAGTATTACAAAAAGTTTTAAATGGAGTTGATATAAGAAGAATCCTTATTTTAACATTTACTAATGAAGCAGCAGGAGAAATGTCTGCAAGAATTAGAAAAAAAATAAAAAAAAGTGGTTTAAAAGAACAACTTGAATATTTAGATTCAGCATATATTACTACATTTGATGCATATGCTCTTTCATTAGTTAAAAAATATCATTATGTACTTAATATAAATAAAGATATAAAGATAATTGATGCATCAATAGTAAATTTAGAAAGAAAACGTCTACTTGATAAAATATTTGATGAATTTTATCAAGCAAAGGATGAAGATTTTTTATGTTTTGTTAAGACTTTTACTATGAAAGATGATGAAGTATTAAAAAATGGCATATTAAATATAAATGAAGGTATTGATTTAAAGTATGATAAGAATGAGTATTTAGATAACTATATAGAAAATTTTTATAATAAAGAATATGTTAATAAGATATTTAATGAATACTTTAAATATTTGAGTGAACTTGTTGATAATTTTGAGACTGATGTAATGAGTTTAGAAAACTATATGGAAAGTGATGCATATGTAAGTATATATGATAGTGTATCTAAGATATTTAGACCAAAGACTTATGATGATTTATATAATTGTAGGGATATTAAAATTGGAAGATTTAAAAATATAGATGAAGATGGTGTATTTTTAAAAGAAAGAGTTAAAGATAGTCTAGAAAAAATAAAATCATTAATAATATATAGTAGGGAAGATATAATAAAGTATTATTTAAGTACGAAAGATTATGTTAAAGTAATAATTAAAGTAATAAAGAAATTAGATGAATATCTAAATAATTATAAAAAAAGTAATGGTGTATTTGAGTTTAGTGATATAGCTAAGATGGCAATAAAGTTAGTTAAAGAAAATAAGTATATTAAAGAGGAAATAAAGTATTATTTTAATGAAATAATGATAGATGAGTATCAAGATACAAGTGATTTACAGGAAATCTTTATTAGTGAAATAGAAAATGATAATGTTTATATGGTAGGTGATATAAAACAATCTATTTATAGATTTAGAAATGCTAATCCTTTGATATTTAAAAATAAGTATGATAATTATAGTAAAAATATTGGGGGAAGAAAAATTGATTTAATGAAGAACTTTAGAAGTAGAAGTGAAGTTTTAAATAATATAAATGAAATATTTAATTTACTTATGATTAAAGATTTAGGTGGTATAGATTATACTGATAATCATGAGATGATTTATGGTAATGAGACATATATTAAATCATGTAAGAATGAATATAACAATAATTTAGAGATACTTACTTATAATGATGAGGGTAAAGAGTTTTCTAAAGATGAAATAGAAGCTTTTGCTATTGCAAATGATATTAAGAAAAAAGTAAGTGATGGTTATTTAGTTGCTGATTTTGATATTGGGGGATTACGTAAGTCAAATTATAGTGATTATTGCATTATTTTAGATCGTGGAAGTAGTATGCCACTTTTTAAAAAAGTTTTTGAGTATTTTCACATACCTATGGAGATTTATCAAGATAATAATTTAATGAATGAAACAGAAATTTATATTATCAAAAATATTATTAATTTAATTATTAATATATCAAAGAAGATATTTAATAAAGAAACAAGGTATTATTTTACGAGTGTTGCCAGAAGTTACTTAGGAAATATGAGTGATGAAGAAATATATGAAGCTTTGGAAGAAAATAAGATGTTTAAAAGTGAAGTATATAATATATGTAATGATTTAGCAAAAACATTAGATAATGAAACACCATCAACAATACTTGAAAAAATAATAAATAGATTTGATATATATAATAAACTTATTTTAGTTGGTAATGTTGATGCAGGTATTAAAAGAATAAATTATTTACTTGATTTAGCAAAGAATATTGAATCTTTAGGTTATACAGTAGAAGATTTTAATACATATTTAAATACTTTGGTTGATAGTAAACAAGATATTACATATAAAGAAGCTAAGTCTGGTAGTGTTTCTGTTAAAATGATGAATATTCATAAATCAAAGGGGTTAGAATTTCCAGTTTGTTATTTTACTGGGTTTAAAAAGGATTTTAATTTGAGAGATTTACAAAATAGATTTATGTTTGATAAGACCTATGGGATAATTACTCCGTTTTATAGTGATGGATTAGGTGTTACTTTTGTAAAAGAATTAATTAAAAGAGATACAATACTTGAAGAGATTGCTGAGAAAATTAGATTATTTTATGTAGCTTTAACTAGAGCAAAAGAAAAAATGATTATGGTTATGCCTGAGGTTAAAGAATACCCTCATGATAAACCAGATTTTTATGAAGAATCTAAGTATCGTTCGTTTTATTCATTTTTATCTTCAATTGCAGGAGCTATGAAAAAATATATGTATGGAATTGATTTAAATAGTCTTGGGTTAACTAAAGATTATGAATTTAGTAGAACAATAAGTAAGAATATGAAGGATGAAGTAAGTGATAAAATTAATTTTGTGGATGTCGTAATAGATAGTGAAGAAATAGAAGTTGCTAAAGCATCTAAAAGAGTTGAAAAAATACTTGATAAAAATAATGCAAAGTTACTTATGTATGGAACAAGCTTGCATGAATCCTTAGAATATGCAACATTTAGTGATACCAATAATACTTTAGTAAATGATTTAAGAAAATATTTTGATTTTGATAATGCCAAAGTGTACCAAGAATTAGAGTTTTTATATGATTCTGATAAAACATATCATGGGATAATAGATTTAATGCTTGAATATAGTGATAAAGTTATTATAATTGATTATAAACTTAAAAATATAAATGAAGAAGATTATGTTAAGCAATTGCATGTATATTCAGATTATGTTAAAAATATAACAAAAAAAGATGTTAAATTATATTTGTATTCTATACTTGAAAAAAGTATTAAAGAGATTATATAATATAAGAAAGGAAGTGATATAGTGAAAATTGCTATAATTGGTGCAGGTGCTAGTGGACTTCTTGCAAGTATCATTGCAAGTGACTGGGGAGAAGTTGATGTTTATGAAAAAAATAATACTGCAGGTAAAAAGTTACTTCTTACGGGTTCTGGTAAATGTAATATAGGTAATATAGATAATGATATTAAACATTATCACTCAAGTAATATGGATCTTTTAAAAAAAATGAAACTAGAAGAAAAAATTAAAGATGTAAAAAAAATACTTGAGGATTTTGGTATCATTTTAAAAAATAAGAATGGTTATCTATATCCATATAGTGAAAAAAGTAGTAGTGTTAAATCTTGCCTTCTAGCAAATGCTAGAGTTAGAGGTGTTAATTTTTATTATGATAAAAATATAGAGAGTATAATTAAGAATAATGAAAAGTTTATTATTAATGGAAAAACTTATGATAAAGTAATTATTACTACGGGTGGTAAATCTTATGAGAAGACGGGAAGTTGTGGATATGGTTATAAATTAGCGGAATGTTTTAATCATAATATAATTAAAACATATCCATCACTGGTTGGATTAAAAACAAATACTGGGTATGAAAAAGATTTATTTGGTGTTAGAACTACTGTAGATTTATCACTTTATGTAGATGGTTCTTTAGTAAAAAAAGAATCTGGTGAACTTCAGTTTACTAAGGATGGTTTAAGTGGTATATGTATATTTAATTTAAGTAGAGATGTAAAAAAGTATTTAGAAGAAAAAAGGTGTGTTGAAATAGGTATTAATTTTGTTCCATGGTTTAAGAGTGATAAAATACTTTATAAAAATTATGAGTTATCTAGTGTTTTAGATGGTTTCTTAGATTATAAATTAAGTAATGTGTTACTTGATATAGCAAAAGTTAAACATGATAAGCGTTATGATGAATTAAGTAAGATAGAAAAAAATAGATTATTAAATGTACTTACAAATAAAAGAGTAAAAATTGTTGATACTAATTCATTTGATGAAGCACAAGTTACTAGTGGAGGTGTTGATTTATCGGATGTTAATCCATATACTTTAGAGTCTAGACTTGTAAGTGGTTTATATTTTGCTGGTGAAATACTAGATATAGATGGAGATTGTGGAGGTTATAACTTAACTATTGCTTTTGTTACAGCCTTAATTGCTGGAGGTTTTTATGATAAGAATTAAAGGTCTTAGGGTTAGTATTGAAGAAGTTATAGATTATAAAAAAGTAATAGCTAAGAGGCTTAAAGTAAATAAAGAAGATATAAAATCATATAAAATACATAAAAAATCAATTGATGCAAGAAATAAGATGATGTTTTCATATGTATTTGATTTTGATGTAGAGATAGATAATGAAGATAAGTATTTAGATAATAATATTTTAAAAGTTGAAACGGAAGAATATGTATTACCTAGTCAAGGTAGTGAAATAATAAATAATAGAGTATATGTTGTTGGAGCTGGACCTGCGGGATTATTTGCTGCTTTAAAGTTAGCAACATATGGCTATAAGCCAATAGTCATTGATAGAGGACAAACTGTTTTAGAAAGAATAAAAACTATAAATGACTTATGGGAAAATAATAAATTAAATGAAGAATCTAATGTATGTTTTGGTGAAGGTGGAGCTGGTACATTTAGTGATGGTAAGTTAAATACTTTAGTAAAAGATAAATATTTTAGAATGAAGGAAGTGTTTAAGACTTTTGTAGAATGTGGAGCACCAGAAGAGATTATGTATGAAAGTATGCCTCATATTGGAACTGATATATTAAGAAATGTTATCATTAATTTAAGAGAAAAAATTATATCTTTAGGGGGAGAATTTAAATTCAATTCTAAACTAGAAGATATTATAATTAAAGATGGCAAGTTAGAATCAATTATAGTTAATAAAGAAATTATTCCATGTAATATACTTATTTTAGCAATAGGTCATTCTGCTAAAGATACATTTAATATGTTATATGAAAAGAAATTAAATATGGAATCTAAGCCTTTTGCTGTAGGCCTTAGAATAATTCATCCTCAAGAAATGATTAATGAAAACCAGTATCCGATTAATTATAAGTTTTTACCAAGTGCATCATATAAATTAACTTACAATAGTAAATCAAAACATGGGGTATATAGTTTTTGTATGTGTCCCGGAGGTTATGTAGTAAATACAAGTACCAATAAAAAAAGATTATGTATTAATGGAATGAGTAATTATAAAAGGGATTCTGGATATGCAAATAGTGCAATTATTGTAACTGTAGGTCCAGATATTTATGGAAATAATACATTAGATGGTTTGAATTTTCAATCAAAATTGGAAGAAAATGCATATATGTTAGCTAATGGTTTTATTCCAGTTCAAAAGTATGTTGATTATAAAATACATAAAATATCTGATAATATAGAAAGTGATGCATTTAAAGGTAATATTAAGTGTGCTGATTTAAATAAAATATTTCCAGATATTATAAATGAAAACTTAAAAGAAGGAATAGATTATTTTGATAATAAGATAAAGGGATTTAATGGAGATAGTGCAATACTTGCTGGAGTTGAATCTCGAACTAGCAGTCCGATTAGAATTTTAAGAGATGAATTTTTAGAATCAAATATAAAAGGTATTTATCCATGTGGTGAAGGTGCCGGTTATGCTGGAGGTATTACAACAAGTGCAATGGATGGTATTAAAGTATTTGAAAGTATTTATAAAAGATATAAGGGGTAAGGCATGAAATATGTTTTAATGAATAAAAATAAAATGGTTATGTTAATTGATTATAATGATAAAGACTTTGTAATTGAGAAAATATATGAAGTTTATAATATGGATTGTGCACCACTTAGTGTTATTAATGCAATCAATGATAAATCAAAAAGTTTACTTAGTGAAGTTAATTTATGGTATAAAAGTCGTGGTATTCCATCATGGAGAAAAAATCTTGCAAACTTACTTGAAAAATTAAATGTTTCTTCACCAGAAGAATTACTTAATAAATCATTTAGTTTATCATTATCAGATCAATATTGGTTGAAAGATGGTGAGATTAGTATAAAATGGGAAGATATAAATTTCTTTACCAATGATTTTCTTTATGAAGCTTACCTAGAAGCATCACTTGATTCATCAAGTAATGAAATATCTACGGATAAAAATGTCTTGAGGTCTCCGAATAATACAACGGATGGTATGCTTCAAAAAGGGTGGATTATTGAGAATGGCAAAAGAGTTTTAGTAAAAGGTACATACACATTTAATCGTGAAGAACCTTTTAATGAATGGCTTGCTTCACAAGTGTGTAAAAGACTTGGTTTTCCTTATTGTAATTATACAATTGATTTTATAAATAATGAAAAGTTAGTTTCTAAATGTGAAAACTTTGTAAGTAGTGATGAGGAAATAATATCTGCTTATGATATTTATAAATCTGTAAAGAAACCAAATAATATAAATGATTATGAACATTATATTAATATTTTAGAACAACATAATGTACCTGATGCAAGAAAAAATGTTGCAAGTATGTTCTTAGTTGATTATATTTTGATGAATACGGATAGACATATGAAAAATTTTGGAGTTATTCGTAATGTAAATACATTGAAGTGGGAGAGAACTGCTCCGATATTTGATACTGGTCAAAGTATGCAATGTGATAAAATAGTTGCAAACATGAATTTTGTTACTGGAACAGGAAAGTTTTTTAGTAATACTAATAAAAAATATGATGATATATTAAAAACAGTGTTACCTGATGTTGGAAAAATTGATGTTTCACTATTAGATGGACTTGCGGATGTTTATGAAAAACTATTAAAAGAGTATCAAAATAAAACAGATATGTCTGATAATCGAATTGCTGCTTTATACCAAGGTTTAAAATATAGAATTAATAAATTAAAACAACTAGTAAGTTAACATGTTTTATTAATAATCATAAAATATAGTACATTATATAATGTTTAGATAGAAAAAGATGAGGAAGCTTTCTTTTTCTTTTTTTGTGTGTTATAATTTGGGAAGGAGGGTGTTATGAATTATTTAGTTAGTGCAGAAAGTTATAGATTGATTGATAAAGAAATAAAAAGGATAGTTAAAGATAATAATTATATTATTTTTAATATGTCTAAGTGTAGTATAAAAGAAGTAATCGAAGAAGCTTCATATTTTGGACTTGGTATAGATGAAAAATGGATTGTTGCAAGTAATGCTACATTTTTTGGAACTGAAAAACTAAGTGAAGAAGATAATAACTTACTACTTAATTACTTAAATAATTCAAATCCTAGTTCTCACATTATATTTACAACATTAAATGGAATTGATTCTAAGAAAAAAATAGTTAAATGTATAAAAGAAAAAGGACATTTAATTAATATTAGTAAGATGGATAAAAGAGCTTTAAATGAAGTACTTAATGCATATTTAAGAAATTATAATTATAGTATGGATTATAAAACTGTTAATTATATAATGGATAATTCATTTAAGAATTTAGATATTATGTTTAATGAATTAGATAAAGTTATGCTTTATTATGGGTTTCCTTGTGATATTAAATATAGTGATGTTGTAAAAATAGTGGGAGAAGAAAAAACTAATAATAATTTTTTATTTGTGGATGCCGTTATAAATAAAGATTTAGGTAAAGCAATAAAGATATTTAATAATTTAAAGATATATAAAGTTGATGCAACTAGTTTAGTTATATTACTTGCTAGAGAATATAGATTAATGTATTATGTAAAAACACTATATAATAAGTTGGGTATTAATGGATTAATTGACTACTTGCATATGCAAGAGTGGCAAATTAATAAATTATATAATAATGGTTTAAAGTATACAAATAATGAATTGTTAGATAATTTAGTTAGTTTAAGTAATATAGATGTTGGAATAAAGAAAGGTTTATTAGATAAAGATACATCTTTAATTTCTTTTTTGATGGATACTTGTAATTAGATTTTATTTGTGATATTATTTATTTAGTATTAAAAATAAAGAAGTGGAGAGAATAAAATGGAAAAGAAGAAAGCAAAATTATTTAGTGCGATAGCACTTGTGGCACTAGCAATGCTAGTAGTCGGAGCAACATATGCATATTTTCAAAACCAATATGGCTCTGCATCAAATGCAAATGTTAAAGTAACAACCTATACAACAGATATGTTAACATTTGAAACTGGTAGTAATATAAGTGTTACTGCAGGACAAGATGATTTTGCAAGTGGCAAAGGTAATAGAACTGGTTCAACATTTGCAAGAGCAACCCTTCAAGCAAATAACAAAACTAATACTGCAACTGCAAATTATTACATGTATTTAAATATAGAAAATAATACATTTACATACACTAACACTGGTACACCAGAGTTAATATTGCAAGTTGTAGACAAGACATCTGGTAACCAAGTAACTAGTATTACAGGTTTAGATTATGTAACAGTAACAGATGGCAAAAATACTTCAATATCAGGATTTGATATAACAACCAAAAAGGGATTAATAGCATTATTTTCAAACAAAGAAATAAGTGCATCACCAAAAACAGTAGAAGAATACACAATTACAATAACATTAGTAAATCATAACTTTGATCAAAATATAAATACTGGTAAAAGTTTTAATAGTAAAGTAATAATTCAAAAAGAAAGATTAATTACAAGTGTATCAGATGTTGCTAAAAGCGGAGATAATTTGGTAACTGCCATTCAAAATTTAAGTACAAAAAGTAAACCATCATATACAGGACTTTATCATCATGATGCAAACCTAACCAATGGAGCAGGAGATAATTCATATAGATTTGCTGGTGCTGATCCAAATAACTATGTATGTTTTGGTTCAGATGAAGCTACATGTCCAACTGAAAACCTATATCGAATAATAGGAGTAATAGATGGAAAAGTAAAATTAATATCAGCAGATGGGGCTACAACTACTATGCTAGGAACAGATGAAGGATATGTAAGTACATATGGAAGTTCATCAAGTTATAAAGGAAATGGAGACTTAACAAAGATAGGTAGATATAAATGGAATAAAACAAGAGATAATACATGGAGTACAAGTACAACTAATACAACAAATTTAAATAATAATTTCTTAACATATTTAGATGACAAAAATGCAAAATGGAAAACAATGATAGATGATACAACATGGTATGTAGGTGGAATGACTAGTACTAATGCAGAATATTCAAATGCAAAAACAGCATATAACTATGAAGTTGGAGCAAATAAAGATGCAACAACAACAGTAAATGCAAAAATAGGACTGATGTATTTAAGTGAATATTATTATGCAGCAAGTAAAGACTATTGGACATTACCAGGATATAATTCAAGTGGAAATGATTATAGAAAAGCTATAAACGATAATTGGCTACACACAGGTTTATTCGAATGGACAATTTCGCGTGTTTCTGATGCTTCGAGCCGTGCGTTCATTGTGAATGTTGATGGCGGCGTTGACTGGTACAATGTCGGCAACCACTACGTCGTGCGCCCGTCTTTCAGTCTTTCATCTTCAATAAAATTTACATCGGGTGAAGGCACAGCCGTAAATCCGATCCGAATAAAATTGTGATTAGTAATGCAGGCATGGCGTGAGCAAATATTTAATTTATAAATGTTATTATAGAAACTGATAGAGATGTCAAAGTTGATAATTTTCTATCAGTTTTTTGTATTTTTGTTATATTTATATATAAGTTTTATATTATAAAAAAAGATATAACCATAGTTATTCTTTTATTTTGTTTGTTGTTTGAAAGTTTAATTTTACATAATTATTTAAAATATCTATACCTTGTTCTTTTACTAATTTTTGAGTAAATTCTATTACACTTGTACCTGCACCTTTTGGTACTTCTTGATTTAGTTCTTTACTCATTTTATACATTTCTTGTAAGAAAATATATCTACTTATGATTGATGCACATGCAACACTTAGACATTGATCTTCAGCTTTTGGTGTAAATGTTATATCTGTTACTTTATTTGGAACATTTATTAAATAATTATAATAACTTTTTGGTGTAGTAAATTGATCAACTACGATTAAGTCATATGGATAATTTTTATTCTTTAGACTAGTTAATACTTTGTTATGTAGTATTGCTTTTATTTTGTTCATATTTACTTCATCATGATTTAATGTATTATATTCTTTATTTGTTAATATAAATGCTTGGTAGGGAATTTCTTTCATTATAATAGGTGCAATTTTCTTTATTTTATCATCAGTTATTTTTTTAGAGTCCATTACTTTTAAATCTTGAAGTAGGGCTTGTTTATCAGTTGATACGTATGTTGCACAAACTACGATTGGTCCAAAGTAGTCACCAGTACCAACTTCATCAGAACCAATGGTATTATATTTGTTATAATTTTTCTTTGGGGTATCACTCTTTGTTTTACTTTTTTCTTTACCAGTATTTATGTCTATGTCTCTATCATTATATTTTTTTTCCATTTCAATCCATATTCTTGCATCAATATCCGCAGATATTCCTTGGAACATGATTTTGCCAGATTCATACATAGTTATAATAGTTCCAGCTTCTTCAGCTTGAAATATAGCATAGGGAGGTGTTTTATCCCTTTTTAAATTTTCATAATACTTAATTATTTTAGGTTTTATATTGTCACTTACTTTGAATACTATTGTCATAATTTTTTTCCTTTCTAATTTATTTTAACACAAGTTTTAGTAAATTGTCTATAAATTAGTAATTTTAACTTTATTTTTGGGAATATTTATAATATAATTAATATAAGGAGTAGATAAAAATGAGTATGTTTAGTGCGATATTAATATTAATAGTATTATTTTATGGGGTTTATGGTTTTAAAAGAGGAGTTATTAAAACCGGAGTATCTTTGGTTGGTACAATAGCTGTTTTAGTTATTTCGTATGTTTTTAAAGATTATTTGGCTAGTATTTTAATGGAACATTTACCATTCTTTAATTTTGGAGGAATATTCAATGGTATATCATCAATTAATATATTAATGTATGAAATGATATCATTTATATTTATATTTATAATTTTATATTGTATATTAAATATATTGCTTTCTTTATCAGGTTTAATTGAAAAAATATTAAAGATGACTATTATTTTAGCTATACCATCAAAGATATTAGGTGCTATACTTGGTTTAATTGAAGGTATAATTGTTGCTTATTTAGTTTCTTTTATATTTATTCATATACCTGCTACAGAAGAATATGTTATGAATAGTAAAACATCTATAGTGCTTTTAGAAAGAACTCCGTTTATTGGAGAAATGGCTTTAAAAACTACACTTGCTTTAGAAGAGATAAATAGTGATTTAAAAGAAGTTAAGACTGAAGATGATATAGAAAAAGCAAATTTAAAAGTTTTACATACATTAATATATTATAAGTTAATTGATCAAGAAGATGCTCAAAAACTTATAGATGATAAAAAGATTGTATTTAAAAATAATGTTGAAGTAGGAGGTTAGTATGGTTAAATATTTAGAAAATGAAAGTGAATTTGATGAATTAATAAAGGGAAGAGTGTTAGTTGATTTTTATGCTGATTGGTGTGGTCCTTGTAAAAGACTTATGCCAATTTTAGAAGATATCAAAGATATTGATATATTAAAGGTTAATGTTGATTCTTTTGGAGATTTATCAAGAAACTTTGGTATTATGAGTATACCAACATTAATTTTATTTGATAATAAAAAAGAAATAAAGAAATCTATTGGATTTAAAACAAAAGAAGAAATACTTGATATGATAAAATAAAATGGAGTAGACTAATGAAACTAGATGGAAATAATAATAAAAATAAGTTATATATTATTATAATAGTGGGTCTTCTTTTTCTTTTTGTTGTGGGAATAAGTTTTGCGTATTTTCAAACTCAATATGGTAATGGTGGAAAAGTTGATTTAAAAGCTAAGACTTATTCTGTTGATGAGTTATCTTTTAATATAGGAGAAGATATAACTCTTAATCCCAATCAATTTAATTTTGCTCAAGGTAAAGGTAATTTAGAAGGGGCTACAAATGCAGCAGCAATTCTAAAAGCAAATAACAAGACTAACTTAGCTAAAATGAATTATTATGCATATGTAGTAGTAACTAAAAATGAATTTAAATATACAACTAGTGATAAAAAAGCAGAATTAGTTTTATCTGTAGAAGGACCTAATGGGGTTGTAACAACACTTCCTGATTTAGGTAATGCTATTGATGTAACAGATAATGCTGGTACTACTTTTAAAGCTTTTGATATAACAGAATTTAGTGGAGTTATTACTTTAGCGGACAATAAAGAAATAGAAGTTACATCAGGTGATAATGGTAAAAAACAAGAAGATTGGAAAATAAAAGTAACATTTATTAATTTAGATGCAGATCAATCAAATAATAGTGATAAGAATTTTAATGCTAATATGATAATACAATCAACTGGTTATAAATATACCATGGCAGATATATGCGAAAGTGGATTATCCATATCAAATTGTGTTACTGCTATGAGTGATGTGGATGGTGATATTTATCATCATGATGGAACTATAACTGATTCGAGTGGTAATGTAATAGATGCATCAGATGGCTCATATAGATACTCAGGAGCTAATCCAAATAATTACGTATGTTTTGGCTCAAGCGAAGAAACATGTCCAGCAGATAATCTATATAGAATAATTGGTGTAATTGATGGTAAAACAAAATTGATATCAGCATATGGAGCAACAACAGATATGCTTGGAACTGATGGTGATTATAGTCAAATATATGATGAAGATACATCTTCTTATAAGGGATTAAATGATGTATCAAAAATTGGTGTTTATTATTGGAATTCAACTGGAAAAAACACATGGAGTACTAGTGCATTTAGTTCAATTAATTTAAATATAAATTATTTATCTTATTTAAAGAAAAATAGTTCTGATTGGAATTATATGATAGATAGAACAACATGGTATGTGGGTGGTTTATCCGTAAATAATGCGATGTATTCAAACGCAAAGAATGTTTATAATTATGAAGTCGGAGCAAGTAAAGATACTTCAACAACAGTAACCTCAAAAATAGGATTGATGTATTTAAGTGAATATTATTATGGTGCAATACCTAAATATTGGACATTACCAGGATATAATTCAAGCGGAAATGATTATAGTAAAGCTTATAATGATAATTGGATGAATCAAGGTTTATATGAATGGACTATTTCGCGTAACTCTAGTGGAACACCTTATTCTTTTCATGTATATCTTGATGGTGAGGTTGCACAATCTTCTGTTTCTGTTTCACATGCTGTTCGTCCAACATTTAATTTAACAGAAGCTGTTATCTATTTCAGCGGATCTGGTACTATAAGTGATCCTGTTAGATTAGATTATATGCATTAAAAACAATGCTGATATTAGTTTAATACACTAATACCAGCATTTTTATATGCTCTTGTGAGTGGTCCTGCTCCTAGTTTTGTTCCTCCAAAGTATCTTACTACTACTAGTAAAGTATTGTTTTTATTATTTAGTTCAAGTAGATTATAAAGTGGTAAACCTGCTGTTCCTGTTGGTTCTTTGTCATCGCTTTTACCTGCTGTGTTACTTAATTTATATGCATAAACTATATGTTTTGCTTTTTTGTGTTCATTCCTTAAAGATAATAGTATTTCTTTGACTTCTTCTTGCGAAGAGACTTCATAGTTATAGGCGATAAACTTTGATTTTTTAATTTCTATTGTGTTTGTTTTAATTAAATTCATGGTATATTCCTCTTTTCTTATTTATTATAACATAGTATAATATAGTTTATAAAGGAGAAATAATTATGCTTAGAGAAAAATTAAAAACTATACCTCATTTACCTGGTTCTTATCAAATGAGAAATATTAATAATACAGTTATATATGTTGGCAAAGCCAAGGACTTATATAAAAGAGTTAATAGTTATTTTAAAGGTAATGTTACTGGGAAAACTGCTAAAATGGTTAGTGAAGTTGTTGATTTTACTTATATAACTACTTCCACAGAGCAAGAGGCTTTTATACTTGAAATTAATTTAATTAAACAATATGATCCTAAGTATAATATATTACTTAAAGATGATAAGAGTTATCCTTATATTGAATATATTAGTAAACCATATCCTAGAGTTAAAGTATCTAGGTATTTAAGTGTTAAGAAAAAAGATAAGAAGTTGTTATTTGGTCCATATCCGAATGCATATGCAGCTAGAAAGATAGTTAATTTAATAAATAGGTTGTATCCTTTGAAAAAGTGTGAGGGTATGCCAAAAAATGTGTGTTTATATTATCATATAGGGGAATGTTTAGGGTTTTGTGAAAAACATGTAGATAAAGATAAGTTAAATAAAATGGAAGCTGACATCTTAGAATTTCTAAGGGGTAATGATAAGATATTAATTGATAAGTTAGTAGGAAAGATTAATATGTATAGTAATAGTTTAAATTTTGAAAATGCTTTAGAGTTAAAAAAAGAATTAGATTATATAAAGATTGTTTTAGATAAGCAAAAAGTTGAATTACATGATTATGTTAATAGAGATGTAATTGGGTATTATTTTGATGAGGGTATTGTTAGTGTAGAGGTATTATTTGTTAGAAATGGAAAGATTGTTGGAGGCAATAATGATAAGTTTTATTTGATGAGTGATTTATCAGATGAAGTAACTTCATATATTCTTAAGTTTTATGAGCGTCATGAAATACCAAAAGAGTTACTTGTGTTAAATTTAGATAGTGATAAAATGAATATAGTTAGTGAACTGCTTGCTCTAAAGGTAGTTATGCCTGTTAAAGGTATTAAGAAAAAACTTGCTGATATGGCTTATAATAATGCTAAGATTGCTTTAGAGCAAGAGCTTGAAATTATTAGAAATGATGAAAAAAGAAGTATTATTGCAAATGATGAGTTAAGAAAATTAGTTGGTTTAGAAGTCTTAGATAGAATTGAATCATATGATAATAGTAATTTATTTGGGACATATGCTGTATCAGGCATGGTAGTATTTAAAAATGGTAAACCATCAAAGAAGGATTATCGTAAATATAAAGTGAGTGTAGATATGAATGATGATTATAATACGATGAAAGAAATTATTTATAGAAGGTTTTATCGTGGTTTAGTTGAAAAAACTGAGATGCCTGATTTAATTCTTGTTGATGGAGGTATTACTCAGATTGGAGCTTGTAAAAGTGTATTAGATGAACTTCATTTAAATATTAAAGTATGTGGTTTAAGAAAAGATGATCATCATAGAACTAATGAATTAGTTGATGGTGATACATTAAAAGTATATGATATACCAAAGGGTAGTGATATATTTCATTATTTAACAAGAATACAAGATGAAGTACATAGATTTACTATAACTTATCATAAAACATTAAGAGATAAAGGTAGTATTGGAAGTATTTTAGATAATATTGATGGTATTGGAAGTGTTAGAAAAAAAGAACTTATTAAAAGATTTGGAAGTATAAAGAAAATGAAGGAAGCTTCCATAGAAGAGTTATCTGGAATAATTCCAGAGACTGTTGCAATTGAATTAAAAAAATATTTAACAATGAGGGATATGGATGGAAAAGAATAAAAATATAGTGGTTAATAAAGATATGGAGTACTTTTTAAATCCTGATTATATAAATATTAGATGTAATAAAGTCTATGTTAGTAAAGATGAGTATGTATATAAAAATCAAGTAATTGGGGATAATTTAGTATCTAGTGTATCTGGTTATGTTATAGATATAGCTGGTGGAGTTGTAATAATTAAAAATGATTATAGAGAGTACAGTAAAGGTAGTAAAATACATAAAGATAATATAAGTATAGAAAGTATACTTAAGTCTTGTGTTAATAAAAAAGGTTTATTTGATAAGTTTAAAAGTAAGAGTAAGTTTAATAATTTAGTTGTTAATTCTTTGAATGATTCATTATATGTATATAATAAAGTATATTTGTTAAAAGAAAATATGAGTGATGTTTTAAGACTTATGAATCAGTTAAGACTTCTTTATAAAATAGATAATAGTGTTTTAGTAATAAAGAATAATGAATGTAATACGTTAGATAGTTGTTTTAATCAACTGGGAAGTTTCCCAGAGACTAATGTGTGCTTAGTTAATGATGAATATTTATTAGAAAATAAAGATATACTTTTAAAAAAATTAAAAATAGATAAAGATACATTGTATTTAGATGTTGAAGAATTGTTAGAGTTAAATGACTTACTTACAGGTAATGTTAGAAGCACAAAGGTTATAACAATATCAGGTGATGGTATTGACAAGAGCTTAGTAATGAGAGTTAAAAAGTATTCCTTGTTAAAAGAGATACTTCTTAAGTTTTTTGTTCTAGATAAAGATACAGATATAATTATTAATGGATTAATGACTGGATATAAGGTAAGTAATATAGATGATGTTATTATTGATGATAATGTTGAAAGTATTAATATAATGAAACATGTAGAATATTCTACGAGTAAATGTATTAAATGTGGTAAATGTATTAGAGTTTGTCCTTTTGGTGTTAATATATTAAGTGGGAAAAATTTGAAAAATTGCATTAATTGTGGGCTTTGTTCATATGTGTGTCCGAGTCACATTAATTTAAGGAGAAAATAATGGAAGTATATGTTCATAGTAAAAATGATTTAAAGAAAAATGTTATTTATTTTTTATATTCTTTGATACCACTTTATTTATATGGAATTTATAAGAATGGTTATTTGTTATATCAAAGAAATTTAATTGGATTCTTAGGTATGTTTAAGCTTGTTATCTTGCTTGGTATTGGATTACTTATTTATTTTGGTATAAAAAAGAAGGTTACTTTTGATTTATTATTTGCAAGTATATTTGTTATACCTTTGTTTATGAGTGTTAATGTGAATTTTTTGGTGTATGCTGGTGGTATTCTTTTATATATTTTGCTTAGTAAATATTATGAAAATGTAAGTATTGTGATACTTGTGTTATCTTTGTTTGGAAGTTTTGCAAATAAAATGGAGGCATTAAATATATTTGATTATAGTGTATTAGATATGTTATTTGGTAGAAATATAAGTGGTATGGGAACATCTAATATTATTTTAGGACTTGTTTTAATGATTGTATTTTGTTTTTTTAATATATATAAAAAAGATGTAAGTTTTAGTGCTTTAGGAGTATTCTTGCTACTTGCAAGCATCTTTGATAGAAGTATGTTACTTGTTGGTAATGCTTATTTTAGTTGTATTATTATAGCATCATGGAGTTTGATTAGTCCGATTTTAAAAAATGGACAGATAGTGTATGGAATACTTATTGGTGTAATAGGTTTTATATTTATGAAATATATTAATATGTATTATGGAATGATTTTAGCAATAGGTATTGTTAGTGGAATACTTAGTTTGGTGGATAAATTTAGTAAGAAAATTATATAGGTTAAATAGACTTCTTGCAACATACGCAAGGGACTTTTTTTCTTGTAAAACTAGAAAAGAGTAAGACTTTTGATAAAAATATGTTAAAATAGTTTGCAAAATGGCGAAAAAAGTGTTATAATAACAACGATTTTTAACAAGGGGATAAAGGGGAATGTTATGGCGTATATAAAAAATGATGAATTAAATGAAATACTTAGCCGAGCTGATATTGTTGATATTATCTCAAGTTATTTAAAAGTTACTCCGAAGGGTAAAAATTATGTGAGCCTTTGTCCTTTTCATAATGATCATTCTCCGAGTTTAATTATTTCAAGGGAAAAGCAGATATTTAATTGTTTTACTTGTAGAACCGGTGGAAATGTATTTAGCTTTGTAATGAAATATGAAAATGTTTCATTTTATGAAGCTGTTAGTATAGTTGCTAAAAAAATTGGTTATACTTTAAGTGGTAATTTTGATAATAGTGAAGTTGTTAGCAAAAATAAAGAAGATTATAAAGTATATGATTATGCGATGAAGTATTATCACAATAATATTTTTACTGAAGATGGAACAAAAGCTAGAAAATATTTAATGGATAGAGGTATAACAACAGATATTATTAAAGAATTTAATTTAGGTCTTGCAGGTAGTGGGAAAGATACATTTTATAAAATTGCAAGTCATAATAATATGAGTGTTGATATACTTGATAAACTTGGGTTAATAAATAAAATAAATGAAAGTATATATGATACATTTATAAATAGAATAGTTATACCTATTAAAAATTTGCAAGGTGATGTTGTTGGTTTTACAGGAAGAATATTTAATGGTGAAGATAATACTGCAAAATATTTAAATACGAAGGAAACCGAAATATTTAAAAAAAGTAATATGTTGTTTAACTATCATAATGCCAAAAATTATATTAGAGATAAAGGTTGTGTTATTGTAGTTGAAGGTAATATGGATGCCATTAAGATGAGTGCAAAAGGATTTAAAAATGTTATTGCCTTGATGGGGGTTGCATTATCTAGTTATCAAGTTGATGTTTTAAAAAGACTTAGGGTACCCGTTGTGCTTATGCTTGATAATGATAATGCTGGATTAGAAGCAACTGTTAAAAATGGAGAAATATTAGAGGGTGCTGGGATTGATACTAAAGTAATTCGTTTAAGCGGAGCAAAAGATCCGGATGAATACATTGAAAAATTTGGTGTTGATGCCATGCAAAATAATGTTGATCATGCCATTAAATATATTGATTTTAAATTGGAATATTTAAAGAAAGATAAGAATTTAGATAATATAGAAGATTTAATTGCTTATGTAAAAGAAGTAATATCTAGTTTAAATAATCAAGATGACTTGACAAAAGAGGTAATCATATCTAAAATAAGTAATGATTATAAAATTGATGCTGAAGTTTTAAAAAGTGGTATAAAAGAACAACCTAAGGAAAGTGTTGTAAAAAATGATGTTAAGAATGAACCAGTTAAAACTTCGAAATATCATAAAGCAAGTAGTAAATTATTATATTATATGTTGATGGATGATAAATATATTAATATGTATAAAAATAATTTAGGTTATTTGAAGGAAAGGATGGAACGAGTTTTAGCTAGTGAAATTATATATTTTAGTGAAATAAATGGTGGTATTAATGTTTCTTTATTTACTACATACTTAATGGATAAACCTGATTTATATGAATATTTAGAGTTAATACTTAGTGAAAATAGTTTAGTGGAAGTTGATGATAGTGAATTTGATTCATTAATTAAAGCCATATTAAAAATATATAAGAAAGATAAAATAAATGAATTGAAGGAAAAAATAGCAATTGAGCTTGATCAAGAAAAAAAAGAAAGATTAATTGAAAAGTTAATCGAAGTTAAAAGGAAGTGTGAATAATGGAACAAATTAAAACATTAGAAGAAAGAGAAAATAGTTTAATAGAAAAAGGTAAAGTTAAAGGTTTTATTACTTATGAGGAATTAGCTTTTGAATTAAAAGGGCTTGATATTGATAATGATGCATTAGATAATTTATACAATAAATTAGTTGAAAATAATATTTCAGTTGTAGCTGAAGCTGATGTTGATGCAGATTCTGGGGAAGCAAAGATTCCTGAGAAAGAATTAGAAGAACCAGTATTGTTAAGTGATGAAGATATTACTAAAGATATTAATATTAATGATCCCGTTAGAATGTATTTAAAAGAAATTGGGAGGATATCTTTGTTATCTAGTGAAGAAGAAATGGAGATTTCTAAAAGAGTTGCTTTAGATGATAAAGAAGCTAAAAGAATACTTGCAGAATCTAACTTGCGTTTAGTTGTATCTATTGCAAAAAGATATGTAGGTCGTGGACTTTTATTCTTAGATTTAATTCAAGAAGGTAATATTGGATTAATGAAAGCAGTAGAAAAGTTTGATTATGATAAAGGTTATAAATTTTCGACATATGCAACTTGGTGGATAAGACAAGCTATTACTAGAGCCCTTGCAGATCAAGCTAGAACAATTAGAGTTCCTGTTCATATGGTTGAAACTATTAATAAGATGAGTAGAGTTCAAAGACAATTAACACTGGAGTTAAACCGTGAACCTAGTGAAGAAGAAATTGCAAAGAAAATGGGTGTAGGAGTAGATAAGGTAAGAGAAGTATTAAAGATTAGTCAAGAACCAGTTTCTTTGGAAACTCCGATTGGAGAAGAAGATGACTCACACTTAGGTGATTTTTTGAAAGATGAATCTAGTTTGAGTCCAGAAGAATATACAGAAAACGAAATATTAAAAGAAGAAATAAAAGAAGTTTTAATGTCTCTTCAAGCAAGAGAACAAGAAGTTCTAGAACTTAGATTTGGTCTTATTGATGGAACTTGTCATACTTTAGAAGAAGTTGGTAAAAAGTTTAATGTAACAAGGGAACGTATTAGACAAATTGAAGCTAAAGCTTTAAGAAAATTAAGACATCCATCACGTGCTAAAAAGTTAAAGGATTTTCTAGAAGAATAATGAGAATAGAAAAAATAGCATCTTTAGTTGATAAGGATGCTTCTTTGATAGATATAGGTACAGATCATGCGTATTTACCTATTTATCTTTATAAAAGTGGTATTACTAAAAGTGTTGATGGATCTGATGTATCTGAAGAAATATTAAAATTTGGTAGAAAAAATTTAATTAAAAATAATTTAGATGATAAAATTAATCTAATAGTTAGTGATGGTTTTAAAAATTTAAAAAAGAATTATGATGTAGCAGTTATTAGTGGAATGGGTACAGAAACTATTAAACATATTTTAAAGTATGAAAAGTTACCTAAAACTTTAATTTTATCTAGTCATAAAAATGTATATGATTTAAGAGTTTTTATGAATAATTTAGGTTATAAAATAGATAAAGAAATTGTAGTGTGCGAAAATAAAATATATTATGATATAATTAAGTATGTGTTAGGTAAAGAAAATTTATGCGAATATGATTTATTAGTTGGAAAAAGCAATGATGTTGATTATATAAATTATATAAAAAATAAATATAATAGGTTGTATAGTTTAAGTAAAGATGAAAAGTTTAAAAAGTATCTAGATATTATTGAAAAAAGATAGGGTTATTAGTGGAAGTAACATGATTTGTTACTTCTTTTTTTGGAGTTATATCAATTGTTTTAGCACTTCCAATATTTTTAAATTCTTTTGCTAAAGTAAAGAAGTTTTTCATATTATTAACTATGGGTTTTATTTCTTTATAAATAGGGATAGCTTGATTAGCAATGCCTAATCCTTTGGAAATACCTGATAAAACTTTAGGTAGTGTAAGAGTTGTCCTTATAGTATTTGGTCCGAACATAATTAAATCACCTATATAATTATATGAAAAATAATAATTATTGATTGTAAATTTGTGTAATTTTTGGTATACTTAATATAGAGTAAAGGAATTGGTTACTATGGATATATTAAAAAGTCCTTTTGTGGTGTTAGGTAATATTTTTAAATATGCATTTATGGGAATAAAATATATGCTTTATGATTTATGGGCTGATTTATATGCCGGAGCAAGTTATTCTGTAGATAAAACTTATCGAACTACGAAGCAAGCTTTTTTATCTGAAGAAGATAAGTTGTATGAAAGAACTAAGAAAAAACCTAAGAAAGAAAAAGTTTATAAATATAGTGAAAGAACATTAGCTAAATTAGAAGAAGAAAAAAAAGCGTTGTTAGTTGATTTGCAAACAGCAGGTGCAACAAGAAGTAAAGAACCTCATGTATATAAATATAAAGTTAGAGATGCAACTGGTAGAATTATAACTGGTACGATGAATGGATTAAGTAAGCTTGATATTAATGCTTATTTACTTAATGAGGGTTATGATGTTTATAAAATTGAAACTAGTGCATGGATAGATTTTGTTTATAGAGAATCTAGTTTTATGGGTAAGAAGATGTCTACGAAAGATTTAATATTTTGGCTTACTCAGTTATCTACATATGTTAAAGCTGGTTTAACTTTGAATGAAGCTATAAAAATTTTAACTACTCAGATGAAAGGCAATAAAGCAAGAACTACAGCATTTAAAGCTATTTCTTATGAACTTACTTTAGGGGAATCTTTCTCAAGTGCTTTGGAAAAACAAGGGGATATGTTTCCTGCATTATTAATTAATATGATTAAGGCAGCTGAAGCAAGTGGTACTTTAGTTGAAACTTTAGATGATATGTCTGCATATTATACTGAAATAAATGAAACACATAAACAAATGGTTAGTGCGATGACTTATCCAACAATTGTAGCTTTCTTTTCATTTGCAGTTATAATATTTATAATGATTTATGTTGTGCCTCAGTTTATTGATATTTATGAACAACAAGGTACACAAATTAAAGGAATAACCTTATTAGTTATTAATTTAAGTAGTTTTATTAAAAAAGATTGGTATATTTTATTTGGTAGTATTGCTTTAGTTATTATAGTGATTGTTATTTGTTATAAAAAGATTAAAGCTTTTAGGGCATCAATGCAAATATTTTTAATGCACGTTCCTTTGATTAAAGATATTATTATTTATAATGAACTTACAATATTTAGTAAAACTTTTGCTTCGCTTTTAAGAAATAACGTATTTATTACTGATAGTATGGATATTTTAAGTAAGATAACTAATAATGAAATTTATAAAGCAATATTATATAAGACAATTAATAATATAGTTAAGGGTGAAAAAATTAGTGAGGCTTTTAAAGATCATTGGGCTGTTCCAGATGTAGCATATTATATGATTGTTACTGGGGAATCAACTGGAGACCTTGCTGAAATGATGCAAAAGGTAAGTGATTATTATCAACTTTTACATAAGAATTTGATTAATAATTTAAAAGCTTTTATTGAACCAATTATGATTGCTTTCTTGGCAGTAGTAGTTGGGGGTATAATTATTGCAGTAATTGTGCCAATGTTTGATATGTATTCTCAAATACAAAATTCTTAGAGTAGGTGATGTTATGGCGTTGTTTTGGTTTATCTTAGGTACTGTTTTGGGTTCGTTTTATTTAGTTTATGCAACTAGAGTACCTAAGGGGGAAAATTTTATAAATTCTAGAAGTAAGTGTGATCATTGTGGTTATATTCTTAAGTGGTATAATTTAATACCTCTTTTTTCTTTTATTATTCAAAGAGGAAAATGTTGTAAGTGTGGTAAAAAAATAAGCAGTGAACACTTCTTTGTTGAGTTATTTACGGGTTTATTATTTTTACTTAGTTACATTTATTTTAAAAGCGGATTTAATTTTTATGTTGCTTTAGTGGTAGTGTCTCTCATGATTGTCATATTTATAAGTGATTTTAAATATATGGTTATACTTGATTCAAGTTTAGTTACTTCATGTATTTTGGTACTTATTTTGATGATTATATATAAGTTTAGTTTTAAAGCAATATGTGTTAAGATACTTTCTGGTTTAATATTATTTTTAGTAATGTTTCTTGTTGAAAGAGTTGGTACATTTACTTTAAAAAAAGATTCTTTGGGAGGCGGAGATATTAAGCTTACTTTTGTACTTGGTTTTATATTAGGAATTAAAGCTGGTATTGTTGCTTTGGTTTTATCATCATTTTTAGCTTTGCCGTATGCTGTTGCAACTCTTTATTTAAAAGATAATCATGAATTTGCATATGGACCATTTATAGCTGGAGCTTTATTTATAGTATTTTTTCACTTAGATAAATTTAATATGTTAATAGATTACGTATTTATATTATAAATTATCTTTCTGTTTAATGCAGAAGGATTTTTTTATATAAGTGATAATTAAAAAAAGTTTATCTGTATACATACAGATAAACATTAACAATTCTAAAAAGTAGCATCAACACAACGTGTTTCCTTTTGTTATTTTCCTTTTTCCAAGGATAAAAAAGGAGGTGAGGCTGCATGAGTTTTATAAATAAGATTCACAAAAAATTGCCACTCGTTAAAATAATAATTAAAAAATGTATAACAACCTCTGAAAAGTTAGTATAAAACACAAAATGCTTACTTTTCTGATTTAATATTAACATATTATTTTATTTATTTCAAGTGTTTTCAATTAGTTAATGATAAATTTTGTTGATTTGGGTATTTATAATGCTTTTGTTACTTTGTAATTTTATTAGTTTATTTTCAAAAAGTAGAAATTACACTTTACTTTTACAGGCTATTTTGATATAATTTAGTTAGGAAGCATGTTTGCTTGTTGGTGGTGCTTTATCTTCCATTTTTTGTCCTCCTTGACAGGATAAAAAAGGAGGTGAGGTTTTATGAATTTTATAAAAAAAATTCAAAAAAAATTGCCACTGGTTAAAGTGGCAATAAAAAAATGTTTATCTGTATACATACAGATAAACATTACCAATAATAAAAAGTAGCATTAACACAACGTGCTTCCTTTTCTGTATTAATATTAGCACATTTTTTACTAAAAATCAATATTTTTATTACAAGTTTACATTAAAAGAACATGACTTGTGAGGTATTTTAATATGATTTTCTTAAAATGTAATTATCTTTATTGTACGTTTTGAAAGTTTATGCTAT
>OGYE01000246.1_pt1 | contig 32076 bp, 23 predicted proteins | sample 1576471 | NCBI WGS metagenome assembly OGYE01 (sample SAMEA3541532, study PRJEB24748) | human gut metagenome | biome: human gut; feature: human-associated habitat; material: faeces | place: China | collected 2012
GGCTGATGACGTGGAAAGCACCGTAAGCCGGATCGGTTACGGACAGAAAATTGACAATCTGGATATTTTCAGGGTAAGGTGGAATGAGAATTCATCCTGTTTATCTGGTTTGTAAAACCATTGGCAGAATTTATTCAGTATATTTCTCCAAAGGGACCGGAGATTGAAGTGATCTCCAGACAGATTGCCAATACACATACATTTTTCAACCTTGTGATGACGCTGATCTGGGTACCGCTTGTTGGAGTTATGGTGAAAATCGTAATGCGTCTGATCCCGGACGGAGAAGTGAAAGAAGTCAATGCAGTGCAGCCAAAATTTCTTGATAACAAACTGATCAGTCAGCCTACAGTTGCATTACAGCTTGCAGTAAGAGAATTGATGAATTGCGGAGAGCAGGTAGGCGTGATACTGAAAAAGGCAGCAGAAAAGATTGATAGTGGAGATGGTGCTTCTGTTGAAGAATTTGTAAAAAGCAGAGAAGTGACAGCTGAGCTTACAGGAAAAATCACAGATTATCTTGCAGAAATGGCAGCGGCTGGAGTTATGACAGAGCAGCAGGCAGCAAGAGCCGCAGAGCTTCAGTATGTATTGATCGATATTGACAGAATCAGTGAACTTACGAAAAATGTCGCTGTTTCCATGCAGACAGAAAAGCTTGTGAAAAAGGACAAGAAGAGTGCAAAAGAAGAAAGAGTACAGTTCTCGCAAGAAGCATCAAAGGATATACAAAAGAGCATGGAACTTGTCAGTGAAATGTACAATATGGTCATGAAAATGGTTAATAATGAAGAGGCAAATGAGGCTGAAAATCTTGTCAAGATGAAAGAAAAGATCCGCAAGATGGACGGAGATATCAGAAAAGGACATATTAAACGTGTACACAAAGGAAAATGTAAGGCAGGACTTACGGCTGCATTCAATGAGATTCTACATAATGTGGAAAGAATCGGAAACAGCTGTGTGAATCTGGCAGATGCGGCAGAGGACGGAGTGAGATTCAGCACATTTTTAAAAGAGACGGAGTAGAGAACTTTATTATGAGCAGGCAAACTTTCAATAGAAGAAAGTTTGCCTGTTTTCTATCTACGCGAACAACGAGCCAAAGTCCGTGCTTGCACGAGACCTTGGCGACTGTCGCGATAACTTGAGAAACTCGCAAAGCGTGTTTCTCATAGTTTATTAAATAAGAGTTGGTTCCTATTCATGGAAATCCTTTTGATTTTATGCTGATAAAAGAAGAAAAACTGTGCTAAAATAGTTGAGACAACAAGAAAGAACAGTTATAATATTAATCTGTTAATAGAGAGAAAAAAGAAACTTTTACTAATATAGGAAGGAAGTAGTAAATGAAGATAGAATTACCAAAGAAGGTATTGTTTATCATTAATAATCTGCAACTTGCAGGATATGATGCATTTGCAGTAGGTGGCTGCGTGAGAGATTCTATTTTGGCGAGAAAACCGCAGGACTGGGATATCACAACGTCGGCAAAACCAGAAGCAATCAAGGAAATATTTCGCCGGACGGTTGATACAGGAATAGAACACGGAACAGTTACAGTAATGATTGGCAAAGACAGTTATGAGGTGACGACTTATAGAATTGACGGTGCATATGAGGATAGCCGTCATCCGAAGGAAGTCCGCTTTACCAATTGTCTGGAAGAAGATCTTCGCAGAAGAGATTTTACGATCAATGCGATGGCATATAATGATGATGTCCGGCTGGTAGATGTGTTTGGTGGAATGCAGGATTTGAATCATCATCTGATCCGTTGCGTTGGAGATCCGAGGGAAAGATTTTCAGAAGATGCACTTCGTATCCTTCGTGCGGTACGCTTCTCAGCACAGCTGGATTTCCCGATTGAACCTGATACTGCCAAAGCAGTGAAGGAGCTTGCACCAAACCTTAAGAATATCAGTGCAGAACGTATTCAGACAGAGCTTGTGAAACTTCTGACGTCTCCACATCCGGAGCGCATTCAGGATGCCTGTGAACTTGGAATTACAAAGGTGGTCCTTCCAGAATGGGACGCCATGGTAGGAGTAAAACAGAATACAATACATCATAAGTACGATGTGGCAGAGCATACACTTCATACATTGAAGCATGTGAAGAGAGATAAATACCTTCGTCTTACAATGTTGTTCCATGATATGGGAAAACCGGCAATGAAGACAACAGATGAGAAAGGAAACGATCATTTCAAAGGACATGCTCTAGAAAGCGAGAAAATTGCCCGTACAGTTTTGAAGCGGTTAAAATTTGACAATGAGACGATTCGCATTGTAACGAAGCTGGTCTGCTATCATGATTACCGGATGGAAGCAACACCGGCGAATGTACGTCGTGCAATGAATCGGATCGGTGTCGAATTATTCCCATACTATCTCGCAGTGCGTCTTTCAGATGCAAAATCACAGAGCACTTACATGAGAAGGGAAAAGATTGAAAATATCGTAGAGATACGAAATCTTTACAAACAGATCCTGATGGAGAATCAGTGCGTGACTCTTCGACAGCTTGCGGTGAGCGGAAGAGAATTGATGGAACTGGGGATGAAGCCGGGACGCGAACTCGGTGCAATGCTCAGTGAACTGCTGGAATATGTGCTGGATGATCCGGAACGGAACACGAAAGAGAATCTCTGTAAGTACGTGAAAGAAAAAATGGAAAAAGAAAAGTAGGAAATGCCGGAAGAAAAAGAGAATACTCAGGTTGTCCCTTTCATACATTAGAAAGAAATCGTTGTCGGTTGCTGTTAAAACCGACAGTAAAAAGTCTGGTAATTGGAAAAGAATAACAATCCAGGTCAATGGGACAGGGGGCAGCCATGAGAGAATATGAGATGGAAGTACTGGAAAAGTACGAACTTGAAGTGAATAGCACCAGGCGGATCAGAGGTGCATTTTATTGCGATACAAAAGAAGGGACGATGCTTCTGAAAGAGACAAAGATCTCGGAGAGGCGCGTCCCTTTATTGTATCTTATTTTAAACCGATTAGAAAAGCAGGGATATCTGGTGGATACACCTGTGTTCAGTAAAGAAGGGAATCTGGTTCAGAATTCCAGAGATGGAACAAGATATTTGATGAAAAAATGGTATCCGGGGGAAGAGTGCAATCTGAAGAGAGAGGAAGATATTTTCCGGGCAGCAAGAAAACTGGGAGAGCTTCATCTGGGATTTCAGTGGTATGAGCCGGACTTGCAGGAGAAAGAAATATTTCAGAAATTCCAGAAAGAAGAGGTGCAGGAAATCCCACAGAATACACAGCAGTCAGTTTGTGAAGAAAAGAAAATTGACTGGACAAAGTTGTCACCATTGTTAAGTAAAAATCCATTGGAAGAAATGAAACGTCGTAACAGGGAAATGAAAAAAGTGCGGTCATTTATCAGAAAACGAGTTGCAAAAAACGAATTCGAATCCTATTATTTGAAGCATTATGAAGAAATTGCATGGCAGGCAGAAAAGGTGACAGAGCAGATAGAACGGTCTGGTTGCCAGAATCTATATGAAAGAAGTATACGGGAAAGGAAAATGCTTCATGGAGATTATAATTATCATAATGTCATGATCCTTCCGGAAAATGAGGTGATAACAAACTTTGAGCGGATGCGAATCGGAATACAAGTAGATGATTTATATTACCTTTTGAGAAAAGTAATGGAAAAAAACAACTGGAACATAGACCTTGGCAGAAAAGTTTTGGCTGAATATGAATCAGAAAAAATTATAACTCAGGAAGAGCACAATATTTTAAAAATAATGTTTTCTTACCCGGAAAAATTTTGGAAAATTATTAATTATTATTTTAATTCTAACAAGGCGTGGTACTCTGAAAAGAATGAGGAAAAATTGAAACAGCTTCAAAATCAGGAAGAAATACGAAAAAAATTCATAGAAAATATGTGAAAATTCTATATAAAAACATTTTTTGTAGTTTCCTTTCTTTTTACTTTGTATTATAATGGGTTAGAATTGAAAATAGTTCTTGGAGGTACGAAATGGATTACAAGGAGTTATATGAACTGTGGCTTACAAATCCTTATTTTGATGAGGACACAAGAAAAGAACTTGAAGCCATTAAAGATGATAACAAAGAGATTGAAGACAGATTTTATAAAGATTTAGAGTTTGGTACAGCCGGACTTCGTGGAGTTATCGGAGCAGGTACTAACAGAATGAACATTTATACAGTTAGAAGAGCAACACAGGGGCTTGCTAACTATATTATTAAAATGAATGGTCAGGATAAGGGGGTTGCTATCGCATTTGACTCAAGACATATGTCTCCTGAATTTGCTGATGAAGCAGCTTTATGTCTTAATGCTAACGGAATTAAGGCATACGTGTTTGATTCACTTAGACCTACACCTGAACTTTCTTTCGCAGTTCGTGAATTAAAGTGTATCGCAGGTATTAACGTAACAGCAAGTCATAACCCTGCTGAATATAATGGATACAAAGTATACTGGGAAGATGGTGCTCAGATTACACCACCTCACGATGTTAACATTACGGATGCAGTTCTTGCAATTACAGATTATGCTGATGCAAAGACAATGGATAAGGACGAAGCTGTTAAGGCTGGTCTTTATGTTCAGATTGGAAAAGACGTTGATGACAAATATATTGCAGCATTAAAGAAACAGGTTAAACACCAGGATGCAATTGATGCTGTACAGAAAGATATTAAGATTGTTTACACACCACTTCATGGTACAGGAAACATCCCTGTTAGAAGAGTGTTAAAAGAATTAGGTTTTGAGAATGTTTATGTTGTAAAGGAACAGGAACTTCCTGATGGGGATTTCCCAACAGTAAGTTATCCTAACCCTGAATCGGAAGAAGCTTTTGAACTTGCTGTGAAATTAGGCAATGAAATCGGAGCTGATATTCTTCTTGCAACAGACCCTGATGCAGACAGACTTGGAGTTTATGTAAGAGGAAAAGAATCTGGTACATATCATGTTTTAACAGGAAATATGTCAGGATGCCTTCTTGCTGAATATGAAATCAGCCAGATGAAGGAAGCCGGAACATTACCTGAAGACGGTGCGTTAATTAAGACTATCGTTACAACTAACCTTGCTAACGATATTGCAAAATATTACAATGTTAACCTTATTGAAGTTCTTACAGGATTTAAATATATTGGAGAACAGATTTTAGGATTCGAAACAACAGGTAAGGGTCATTATTGTTTCGGTTTTGAAGAAAGTTATGGTTGTCTTATTGGAACACATGCAAGAGATAAGGATGCTGTTGTTGCAACAATGGCTCTTTGTGAAGCTGTTGCATATTACAAGACTAAAGGTATGTCACTTTGGGATAAGATGACAGAAATGTATGAAAGATACGGATATTGGTTAGATGGAGTTCAGGCTATTACTCTTAAGGGTAAGGAAGGAATCGAAAAGATTCAGAATACAATTGAGAAGTTAAGACAGCAGGTTCCTACAGAAATCAATGGTTACAAAGTTCTTTCAGCAAGAGATTACAAGCTTAACACGATTAAGAATATGGAAACAGGTGAAGTTACAGAAACAGGACTTCCAAAGTCAAACGTTCTTTATTATGACTTAGAAGGTGGAGCTTGGGTTTGTGTACGTCCTTCAGGAACAGAACCAAAACTTAAATTCTACTATGGAGTTAAGGGTACAGATGCTAAGGATGCAGAAGTTAAAGAAAAAGAATTAGGTCAGTATATGATTAATCTTGTAAATTCAATGTTATAAAATAAAAGATAAAATAAGAATAAAATACAAACACCATAATATATTTAAATAAAGATATATTATGGTGTTTTTTATGCAAAAAAATAGATTATTAACAGGGGCACTTATATTATTTCTAATGATAATAGTTTCCTCCTGTGGAATAGAAAAAATAAGCAGAAAAAAGATAAAAGACATAGATTTTACCGTTGTGGCAGAAATTGAAATGCCTTTAGAGGTAAAGCAAATTGTGGAAAAAAGAAAGGAACAGCCTTTTAAGGTTACATATTCTGATAATCAATATACATATATTATCATTGGATATGGAAGACAAAATCATCAGGGCTACAGCATTAAGGTCAACAACCTGTATGAAACAAAAAACGGCATATATATAAAAACAGAATTTCAGGGACCAAAGGAGTATTCCAATTCTGAGAATGTAACATATCCATATATAGTAGTGAAAATCCAGCAGACGGACAAAAGCGTTATTTTCAGTGAATAACAACAGATAGTGGTGTATATAAGATTATTAAAAAAGTATGATTTTTATAGCATGATAATATAAGCAAATTAGGGTTAATTAAAAGGGGGAGTTTAAATGAGATTAGAAAAGAAAAACATTCATATGAACAAAATTGTAAAAAGTGAAACAGTTATTTTTTTTGTTAGCAGAGAGGAACGAATTATGGATGCTGACAATGAGATTGAGAACATAATCAATCAGAAAGAAATAGTTACAACAGATGGCGTTGTTACAAGAGAAAATCAGATTACGGTAAACGGAACAATTAACTACAATATTCTGTATTATCCAAAGAACTCGGAAATGGTTTGTGGCGAGGAAAAGGAAATAAATTTTGAAGAAAATATAAAGTTAATGGGAATAAATTCAGAAGACAATGCTAATGTAGCAATGGAAGTTTTGTCTTCATCAATAAAGCCTGTTGATGGGAAAAACTACATATACAAGATTCAGTTGAAAGCATACATTATAGTTGAAAAAATCGAGGATTTAGATATTGCAACTGCAATAGATACTGATTCTCAAGAAGAAAATTATGAAAATAATTTTGCAAAAGAGAATTCAGGAAAAAACAATGTTGAAAATATAATGACGAAGAAAAGAAATATTGACAGCCTTGCTATTATGGCAGACAAAACGGATACTTTCAGGGTAAGTGAGCAGATTGCGGTTCCACATGGCAAACCTCCAATTGGAACAATTGTGTGGAGCGATATTAGAATAAAAAATCAAAATATTAAGACAATGGAAGGCAGTATAATTATAAACGGCCAGCTTAGTGTTTTTATTATTTATATACCTGAAATGGAAAATATGCCTGAGCAGTGGCTGGAGCAGACTATTGATTTTAACGGTCAGCTTGAAATGAGCGAGGCAACGGAAGATGTGGTATCTTATATTGAATTGTGGCTTAATAATGTAAACGTACAGCCGGAAATTAATCAGGATAATGAAATGAGAAACCTGTCCGTAAGTGCTTTGCTTAAATTAAATGTAAAACTGTACAAGGAAACAAGTATTAAGGTTATTGAGGATGTTTATAAGCCGGGGGCTAACCTTGTACCTATTATGGAGCCGAAAACTTACCAGAAACTTCTTGTAAAGAATGCTTCAAGAACAAAAGAAGTGGTAAAAATGAAAATCGACAAAACAAAAGGTCAGCTATTGCAAATCTGCAACAGTCAGGCGGAAATAAAAATCGAAAATATTCTTGTAAGAGATAATAGTTTGAAAGCAATTGGAAAAATTAAAACTTGTATAATTTATATTTCTTCTGATGACAGACATCCAATATGCTGCCAGTGCAGAGAATCTAATTTTGAACATGGAATAGATGCGGAAGGCATTGAAGTAAATGATGAATATTTTCTTAATTGGAAAGTGGAGCAGGTTAACGCCAATATGCTTAATGCTGATGAAGTGGAAATAAAGGCTGTAATAGCTTTGGAAGCCATTGTTTTCAAAAAGGTGGAGCAAAACTTTGTAACGGAAATCAATCAGGAACCGGTTGATATGGAGGCTTTAAATAGTGCACCTGTTTTAAAAGGATACATTGTTCAAAAAGGAGATACTCTTTGGAAGCTGGCAAAGGAAAATTACACAACAATCGAAAAAATAATGACAGTTAATAATCTGGAAAATGAAACAATCAAAAAAGGCGACAGATTATTGATTATAAAATCTTGTCAGGCATAATGAAAAAAAGTATACTAGGGGGAGAGTATATATAGTAAATTATGTATAAAAAATATATAGTCTGATTATAGATGATAAATAGATAATGAATCCATCGGAGGAATACAATGGAGAAAATAGAATTAAAGGCGTACGGTAAGATTAACCTTGGTCTTGATGTAATAAGAAAAAGACCGGACGGTTATCATGACCTTGATATGATAATGCAGATGGTTGATGTGTACGATGACATAGTAATTACAAAAAATAAAACGGGAAAGATAGAAGTAAAGACTGATACGGCAGTTTTGTCTAATGGCAAGGATAATCTTGCATATATGGCGGCAAAAATGTTAATGGATGAGTTTAAAATTAAAGACGGTGTTAATATATATATTAACAAGCGTATTCCAATTGCCGGGGGAATGGCAGGGGGAAGCTCAGACTGCGCAACAACATTAATGGGAATTAACCAGCTTTTTGAACTTGGTCTTTCAAAAGAAGAATTAATGGAAAGAGGAGTAAAACTTGGAGCAGATGTTCCTTATTGTGTTTTAGGTGGAACAGCCATAGCAAGAGGCATTGGAGAGGTTTTAACACCACTTCCTGCACCAGCTGACTGTCACGTAATTATAGCAAAACCACCTGTTTCAGTTTCAACAGCATATGTTTATGGACATATAAAACCTTTGGAAATAACTAAAAGACCGGATATTGAAGCCATGGCACAGTCTATTAAAGATGGTGATTTGAAGAAAATGGCGTCTTTAATTTACAATGTTATGGAAGATGTAACAGTAGGAGAATATCCAATTATAAGTGAGATTAAACAGGTGATGCTTGATAATGGAGCACTTAACTCAATAATGAGTGGAAGTGGTCCTACAGTTTTTGGATTATTTGATGATAAGGAAAAGGCACAGCAGTGTGTTAAGACTTTGGAGGAGAAAGGTCTTACACAGCAGCTATACCTTACAAAATTCCATAACGAATAGAGCTTATGACAAGCAGGTTATTAATTTTGACATAGGTTATTGAAAAATTTCAAATATTTAAATTTGAAATTATATTTTGTTACGGTGTGATACTGGGTATCAGACAGTGAATCACGTAATTTTTTCTTGGAATTGTCAGGTAGGACGCCCGTTGAAACGTCAACAAAACATAGTGGAGGATATAGGACACACCACCAGTTGTGTCCTTTTCCATTGCCGATTTTAATGGTGTATGAAGTATAGGTTCCCTTAGGAAAAATCACGTCACCATATGATTTTACGGGAAAATCGCTGAAACCGAAAGTTGAACTTACAGTGTAATCATATCCATTATCAGCTATGGTTTTTGTGGCGATTGATTTTATTGTTTTGTCATTATTAAGAATAAAGTTTTTTGCTTCATCAACGGTTTTAAAATCGCCGGTTTTTTCATATATGTAGTTAACAACGGATTCCTTGACACGCATTTTCAGAGCCTGGTCGCTTACAGAGTCACTGTTGGCAAGTATATGAAAACGAATGGCACTGTGAGACAGCACCGAAACAGTTGATTTGGTTTCAAGATTCAGAAATATGTTCCAGGTTAAAATTCCGGTGGCAAATATGGCAATAACCATACAAAAAGATATTTGTTTTATATATTTCATGGTAATCTCCTTTTTTAAGCTTGTTTTCATAGAAGATTATTGACAATAAAGGCATAAGTTATACAAACATATTGAATTATTTTCAGATAAAAGGTAAAATAAAACGAATAAATAAGTAGGTGTAAAGGTATGAATGATAAAAATGCAGCAATTGGAGTATTTGATTCAGGTGTTGGTGGATTAACAGTGGCACGTGAGATAATAAGACAGCTTCCGGAAGAGAGCATTACATATTTTGGTGATACGGCTAGAGTTCCATATGGTAGCAAGTCTAAGGATACGATTATACGTTACTCCAGACAGATTATTAGATTTTTGAAAACAAAGAACGTAAAGGCAATTGTGGTTGCGTGTAACACGGCAAGTGCTTTTGCCCTTGATACAATAGAGAAAGAAATAGACATTCCAATCATCGGTGTTGTAAAACCGGGAGCAAAGTCGGCAGTTGAAAGTACAAAGAACAAACGTATTGGAATTATTGGTACAGAAGGGACAATAAAAAGTGAGTTGTATACACAGTATATCCACAGCATTGATCCTGAAATTACGGTGGTGGGCAAGGCATGTCCATTGTTTGTTCCGTTGGTGGAAGAAGGAATGCTTCACGATTCCGTAACTGACGAGGTGGCTTCAAGATATTTGGAAAGTATGAAAGAAGAGAATATTGACAGTCTTATTCTTGGCTGTACACATTATCCGCTTTTAAGAAGCACAGTTGGAAAGATTATGGGACCTGAAGTTAATCTTGTTAATCCGGCATATGAAACGGCAATAAGTCTTGATGGACTTTTAAGACAGAATGGCATAAGAGCAGACAAAGATGCAAAGCCGGAATATGAATTTTATGTCAGCGATGCAGAAGAGAAGTTTAAAGAATTTGCCAATTCAATAATGCCTCTTCACATTGAAAAGATTAATCAGATTAATATCGAAGAGTATTAAACAGAATGGAGAATAAATGAATAATAATGTATTGATTAAAATCTCCGGTCTTCAGATGGTAGACGACACAGGTGATAACGTAGAATCAATGTCTGCCGGAAAGTATTATTTAAAAAAAGACAAACATTATGTTCTTTATGAAGATATGGATGACGAAAATGATGAAATAACAAAGAATACAATAAAGTTTAATAGTGAAACAGTAGAAGTCACAAGAAAAGGTCTTGTAACGGGCAAGCTTGTTTTTAAAAAGGGCAAAAACAACCAGTCCCTGTACAGCACACCTTTTGGCGATTTGCTGATGGAAGTTTATACGAAAGATATACTTCTTGAGGAAAATGAAGATAACATTGACTTAAAGATAGACTATGAACTTTATGCCAATAACAGCAAAGTTTCAGACAGCATAATAAATATAAATATCCGTGAAACGGTATAGGAGTTGAGGAGTTGCATTAAGATGCGACTCCTTATTATTTGGTGCTGTTGTTAAAATAAATAGAGAGTACATCAAACGATGTACTCTCTAGCTTTACGCAGATATTACTTTCTGCCAAATCTCTTCTTTTTCTTAGGTGGTTCATAAATCGGACCACGGATTCTCTTAAATGAAGTAATGTAAAGACCACTTACTGTAGCTTTAATGTCCTGCTTAGGAAGAATCTGTTCGTAAACCTTAGGGTCAGCAATAAGATTCATAACTCTAGGACCTGCCTTTACTTTAACAATAGGAACCTTTGATATTCTTGCATATTTTGGAGACTGTTCCAAAACAATACTTGGAAGACCGGCTTCCTTAAGTTTTAATTTCTTTTTATCAATTACAAAAGCATTGATTGTCTGAGCGTTAGCTTCCATAGTTTTCTGCTGTTCAGCCTGTTTCTTTTCAGCATTACGTCCAAAGAAATAAAGACCGATAAGAGCAGCAACAAGGACTACTAAAATCACAATCAAAACAATGCTCCAAGTAGCGAGTGCTAATACTGGTGTGTTTGTAATCATTGTGTACCTCCATATTAAATTATCATAATCTTGTGATATTTTATCATTTTATAAGTGATTTTACAATAGCTGTTAAAGCTGGTTACTTAATTTTTTTACCTGTTCATAGGCTTTTCCCGGTAAAAGCTTCTGTTCAGCACGGTCCATGTCTGTTGTGTAAATAGGTTTACCAAAGGAAACAATAACCTTACCTGATTTAATAAAAGGAAAATGATTTTCCAAAATATCGTTAGTTCCAGTAATGCCAACAGGAACTACAGGAGCTTTGGACTTAGTTGCTATTTTGAAACCACCATCCTTAAATTCACCCATTTTCCCTGTTTTTGAACGTGTACCCTCAGGAAAAAGAAAAACGGAAATACCGGATTTAATCATATCAGCAGCTGAAAGTACAGCTTTAAGTCCGTTCCTTGGATCTTTTCTATCTAGAAAAATACAGTTAACAAAACGCATTATCCAACTTAAAAAAGGAACTTTTTCAAGTTCTTTTTTCGCAATATATCCTGTAGGACTGATCATTAAAGGATATGTTACTACAATATCAAAGAAACTGATGTGGTTGGCAACAAAAAGACATGCCTGATTAGGAATGTTCTCTTTTCCGTTAACTTCTAATTTGACACCACTTAAAAATGAAATACATTTTAGACCAAATTGTACAAATTTAAGCGAAGAACGGTTTCGAAGGTCCATATTAAAATGTTGAATAATCCATTCAACAAGCATAACCGGCAGCGAAACTATAAAAAATATTATAAGAAATACTGCAACTAACAAAAGTCTTATCATATAAATTTACCATCCTTAATATAATAATGTATGGGACAAGCACTACATATGTAGATATGATTTGAAAATACAAAACATAAATATGTATATTTAAACTTTTTCCCACAGATATATATGTTATCATAAAACAAACAATAATTGAACTGATTGTTTGAAAAAGCATGGCATATAAATATAAAGAATAATAGAGAGATAATCTGAGAAAATAATTTATGAATGTCAGGGAGATAATCTGAGAAAATAATTTATGAATGACAGAGATATAATCTGTGAAAACATAATCTTGAATGAAAAGTTGGAATTGGTAAAAGTATACAGTTATTTTGCAAAATAATTGTAAAAAGTGTTAAAATAGCGGATAAAAATGTTTTTATTTATTGAATATACTATATGTTCGTGCTATACTCAGCATATATAGCGAGTAGGATTCGCAAGTAAAGAGGAGGAATAATAATGAAGAGTTTAAAGAAAATAGCAGCAGTTGTAGCTACACTTGCTTTAACAGTAGGAATGACAGCTAACTGTTTTGCAGCAAGCTGGCAGAGTTACTTTGGTGTAAATGAAGCTTGGTTTGAAGGTGCAGAAGGAAAATTAAGTTCACAGTCAGCAACAGGTTGGACAGCAGATATGAAGACAATCGGTTGGGGAGGATGCTGGGGTGCTCAGGTTAAGCAGTCAGTTAAAGTTAAAAAAGGTGAAGAATACACAATCAAATACACATTATCATCATCTAAGTGTGATAAATGGGTATTCGTAAAGATTGCTGATAAGAAAGAAAACTTTGCTTATGGTAAGTGGGTTAAAATTAAAAAAGGTAAATCAGTATCAGTAAACGAAACATTCAAGGCTACAGCAGATTCAGATACACTTACATTTGGTATCGGTGGTGAATTTGGTGATAGAAAGGGTATTGATAAAGATGCAACAAAGAGATATTCATATGCATCAGGCGGAGCTGCTTCATTAAACGATGGAGATCCTACATATTCAACAACAGTCAAGTGTACAGGATTCTCATTTGAAGCAAAGTCAGCAGCAAGCACAGGAACAAATAGCACAGACACAAACACAAACACAAACACAAATACAAATACAACAGGTTCTACAGGAACAACTAACAATAATACAACAAGCACAACAGTAGCAACTGGTGATTTCTCACCAATGGCATGTGGTGCAGCAGCAATCTTAGCAGGAGTTGCATTAGTAGTATTTGCAAGAAAAAGAGAAGCATAAAATATAAAAGCTTATTTAGAAAGCCGCATTCAGAAATGAATGTGGCTTTTGTTATGTCAGGAAAAATTTAAACGATTTTATGAATCACTGAAAATAATTTTTAAAACAAAAATAAAAAATCGTTTTTGTATTGATTATATAAAGAAAAATCAAAAATTTAAGAGTACAAAAAATGGGACTTAAAAACGATTTTAAAAGCACAATATACGGTATAATAGGCGAAACGAAAACAAAATATAGTTATTGTGAATAACTTAACAAATCCCCGTTGTGTAAATTAGTCAAAAAATGAGCAAGTTATATAAGGGGACAATTTATAAAATGTGAAAAATACACAAGAAAAAGAAATGAAAAATCGTTTTTAATTGTTGATTTGTACATATTGTTGTGCTAAAATAAGTTTTAAGGAAATCACTATGTGAATTCTAATGTAGGTGAAATGATTTTATCAAAAGGTAAGGAGGAAAAATATGATGAAAAAATTTGGCCGTAAAGCATTAGCTTTATCATTAACAGCCGTTCTTGGAGCATCAATGGTGCTTACAGGATGTGGCAAATCAAAGAGCGAAGACAAGAAGGGTGAAGACACAACAGCAAAGATTGGTCTTACAACAGGTTTGGCTTCTGACACAACAGCAGATATTTCTATTATGACTTGGTCAGGAGATAGCAAATATTATGAAGATATCGGAAGTATGGATTTATCAACTGATAAGCTTACATCACAGAATGTGGCTCAGGTTTATTCAGTAGCAAAACAGTTTAAAAAACTATATCCTAATATAAAGATTAATCTTTGGGCAAAGACAGGAGATCCTGATCAGCCGGGTACACCAAAGTGGGAACAGGAAATGACATCATTTAAGGCTAAGTATGGTAAATACCCTGATATCTGGGCATCAACTAGCGTAACAAATGATATTAAGAAAGGTCTTGCAGCAGACTTATCAGTATTCAAGGATGATGAAACATACAAGGCATACAATAAAAACCTTATGAGTAACCTTAACTACTACGGTTTTCAGGGTGGATTACCATCATTCTCAATCCCTTGGGGTATTTGGGTAAACAAAGCTTTAGCAGAAAGCAAGAACATTAACGTTCCTGATCCTGACTGGACAATTGATGAATATACAAGATTCTTCACAAAGTCAGACAACACAAGCTTCTGGGGTGACAAGAGCACACCTGTTAATATCATTAACATGGGAACAACAACAATTAATAAGCAGATTAAAGAAAAAGGTACAGTTGATCTTGACAACGATGAAGTTAAGTCATTGTTAAGCTACATTCCAAAATGGGCTGCTTCAACAATCGACGTTGCTGAAGGTGCAGGAACACTTTCAAAAGATATTAAGATTGAAAGCAAGACTTACTCATGGTATTACTTCTGTAACAACAGATGTTTAACAAACATTACAGATCCTTGGTACTTAACAGCAGGTGCTGATGAATCAGCTAAGGAAAGCGAATCATACATTGATTCAAAAGATTGGGATATTTATCCGTTCCCATCAACAGATTACTGTGGAAATACAATCAAGGTAGTTATGGATCCAATTTGTATTCACAACTATGCAGCTGATGACGGAAACAAAGAATGGAGCGATGATGAAAAAGCAAAACTTAAAGCTACATATACATTCGCTACATACTGGACAGCAAGTACAGAAGCTAAGCAGGCTATCTTCGATCAGAAGTGGACTGACAACGGTGCTGAAAAATCAGCAGCAGGAGATTCATTCCCTGTAGTAACTGGCGATACATACAATAAGCAGATGGATATCTGGAACAACCTTCCAGCACATAAGACATACAAAGATAAAGAAGGCTGGAAAGAAATCTTAAAACTTTGGGAAAACAATGAATCATGGGATTACATTGACAAGTGCTGGACAAGTAAGATTACTGAAAAGGGTGAAACGACAGATGTTCTTTATGAATGGAACAATATGTGGAAAGAAGAAGTTGCAGGTGCTTGGATGACTGATAAGGACTGGGGAGACAAAGTTAAAGCAAGATTATCAGATTGGAACACAACAATCAACAAACGTATCGAAACAGCTACAAAACAGTTACAGGATAAGTTAGTTGAAAACTACAACTTCGATAAGTCAAAATTCACATCTGACAACAAATAAGATTGAAAATGACTGATTAAATCAAATAATAATTGCGGAACTGCAAAAAGCAGTTCCGCTTTTATAACAAGTAGAAAGGACAACAATGAAAAAGAAGATTATCGCAATTGTAATTGGAATACTATGTGTCATTGTTGCAGCTATAGGTCTTTTCCAGTTTGCATTCAAAACAAAAGCAACTTATGTAAAAGATGTAGATAGTGATAAGTTTAATAAAGCATATGATTTATTGGCAAATGCATATCTTGAGGATGGCGAAGAAGCTGACGTATATTATACAGACTTTATAAAAAAGAATACTGAAGCCGGAGAAGGGGAGCATAAGGCTACGTTAACTAACGGAGTGGATTCGGTTAAGTATTATGAAGAAAACAACAATGAAGACAACCAACTACCAGAGGATGTAAAAACATACTCTGATAAAATGATTGAATTAGAATATCAGAAATCAGCTAACTATAAAGTAAATGTAGAAAAAGCAGGATTATATACATTAAATGTAGATTATATTTCTGTTGGTGATTCGCTTTCAGATTATACTGTTAGCGCAAAAGTTAATGGAAAACATCAGTATTCAGAAACTAATACTATAGCATTACCAATTCATTGGACAGATGTTGACCAGGATAAATATATCGGAAGTGATGATCAGAAAGAATTTCCAAAAGACAGCTATGGAGATGAAATGGCTCCTAGCCAGTCAAGAATTCAGAAATGGGTTAATACAGATATTTACAATAACACTTACGTATCAAGCAAACCACTTACTTTCTATTTAAAAGAAGGTGAAAACACAATTTCACTTGAAAATGTATCTTCAGGAGGATTGGCTTTAGGCAAGCTGACAGTAAAGGCAGCGACGGATGATACAATTTCATATGAAGAATATGCTGCACAGCATAGTGATGCAGAATTAGTAACAGACAAGGAAGAAGCATTACAGATTGATGCTGTCTATTATTCAGAAAAGAATTCTACAGATGCAATATATGGCACAAAGGTCACAACAGCACTTACAAGATTCAACATAGATACAGAAAAACTAAATACTTTGCACTGGAGTGCAGCAGGTAATGAAGTTACATATACATTCAAAGTAAAGAAGTCAGGAAATTATAACTTAGCTTTCCACTATAATAATGGAAAGAAAGAATTCGATACTTTTGAAACAATTAAGATTGACGGCCAGGTTCCATTTAAGGAAATGTATAATTATAAGTTTAATCCGGTTTCATCAGGATATGCTAATGAAACACTTAAGGATTCAAATGGAAACAACTACAATTTCTATTTTGAAGAAGGAACTCACACAATCACAATCAAGCAGGAAAATGAACCAATTATGGAAGCATACAGATATGCATTACTTTTACAGGAACATATCACAAACTTCCAGTTGGAAATCACAAAGATTACAGGTAGCGATGTAGATACTGAAAGAAACTGGAAGATGACAAAATACATTCCTGAAATTCCAAAATATTTAAATGCTTATGAAACAGTAATTCAGCATATCAGATATTTACTTCAGGATTATTCAGAAGGTGGAAACAGTGGTGCAGTTTTAGCTTACTTAGATGAAGCAGAACAGTTTATCAAGACTATGAAGAAGTATCCGGATGACATTGCTCTTCATACAGCAGACTTAACAGGTGCAGAGAACTCAATCCTCGTTTCATTAAGCAACTTCACAACAGAAGTAACATCAAATGATTTTACACTTGATAGAATTTATGTGTACGGAGACAAGAGTGAATTAGAAAGTCCTAATGCATCATGGGCAAGCTCATTATGGACGTCAATTAGAACTTTAACCAATACATTTACATCTTCAAAATACTCAACAGGTGTATCTGACAAAGATAAGAATACAATTACTATCTGGGTTAACAGAGCTATTACTCACGTAGATTTATTACAGAAGATGGCTGATACAGAATTTGTTCCTTATTATAAAGAAAAAACAGGAAAAGATATTAAAGTTCAGGTAGCAACAATGCCTGATGTAAACAAGTTAACATTGGCAATTGCGGCAGATAAAACACCGGACATTGCTTTAGGACTTGCTTCATATGTACCATTTGATTTGTCAAGCCGTGGTGCTTTATATGATTTATCACAGTTTGATGATTTCTGGACAGTAGCAAGAAGATTCCCGACAGGATCATTTGTTTCATATGTATATAATGAAGGAATGTTCGCAATTCCTGAAACAACAGACTTTAATGCAGTTGTTTACAGAACAGATATCTTTGATCAGTTAGGAATTAAATGCCCTTCAACATGGAATGAATTGATAGACATTCTTCCAACTCTCCAGAGATATGGTAAGAACTTCTATCATAACATTTCAGCAGGTGTTTCAGGATACAAATGGTTCTACCAGACATCACCAATGATGCTTCAGAATAATGGAGAACTTTATACACAGGATGAAAATGGTCTTGTAACAACAGGTATTGATTCAAAGAACGCAGTTAATGGACTTCAGCTTTTAGGAGATTTGTTTACAAAATACTCTCTTGATACATCAGTACAGAACTTCTTTAACTCATTTAGATACTCAACATTACCAATTGGTATTGTAGGTATGGAAGATTATACATTAATTAAGAATGGTGCTCAGGAATTGGACGGTAAGTGGAAACTTGCCGAATATCTTGGAACAGAACAGGAAGATGGAACAATTAACAGAAAGTTTGTTGCCAACGGAACAGGTGGAGTTATCTTTAAGAATTCTGAAAAGAAGGAAGCTTCATGGGAATTCCTTAAATGGTGGACAAGCAAGGATGTTCAGACAGAATACACATACACATTACGTTCAACATATGGTAAGACATATTTCTGGTTATCAGCCAATATGGCAGCTCTTCACAACAATCCAATGGATGAAGCTGACAAGCAGGTTGTATTAAAGCAGATTAATCAGGTAACTGATGTAACAAGAACTCCTGGTCAGTACTTACTTGAAAGAACAATTTCTAATATTTGGACATCGATGGTATTCGACGGTACATCAGCACAGGTAGCAGTTGATGAGGCAAAGAACGATGTTAACAAAGAAATTGTAAGAAAGATGAAAGAATTAGGATTTTACGATGAAAATGGAAAACTTATAAAAGATTTCAAACTTCGTGGATATGATTGGATTAAACAGAATCAGGATAATGCAAAAGCAGATAAAGGAGAGGAGGTAACACAGAGTGGAAGCAACTAAAGACATTGCAACAAAACCGGCTAAGCCGGCAAAGATAAAGAGCAATAAAAAGTTTACAGAAACTGAAGGTTTTCATGCTTTTGTTCTGTTCCTTCCTTACGGATTATTGTTTTTTACATTTATCTTATTACCTATTATTATTGCAATCGGATTATCATTTACATATTTTGATGTAATTAATACTCCAACTTTTGCAGGGCTTAACAACTACATCACTTTGATTACAGGCGATGAGGTATTTATGAAATATGTATTACCTAACACTGTGCTTTACGCTATCGTAGTCGGTGTTGGTGGATATGCATTATCATTCCTTATGGCATGGATTCTTGCTCAGGTAACACCTAGAGCAAGAACACTATATGCGTTAGCAATGTACACACCTTCAATGGTAGGTCAGTTAATGATTCAGGTTATTTGGAAGACAATCTTCTCAGGTGACCAGACAGGTTTGGCAAACGCATATTTACAGAAACTGGGATTAATAAATCAGCCTATTCAGTGGTTGATATCATCTGATTACTTTATGCAGATTATGATTTTTATATCGTTGTGGTCATCAATGGGTATTGGTTTCTTATCAATGCTTTCAGGTATTATGAACATCGACCAGGAATTATACGAAGCAGCTTATGTGGATGGTATTAAAAATAGAGCCCAGGAAATTATTTATATTACAGTTCCTTCAATGAAGCCACAGATGTTGTTCGGTGCGGTTATGTCTATTGTAAACGCATTTAACATGGGTTGGATTGGTGTAACATTGGCAGGAGCAAACCCTACACCGGATTATGCAGGTCAGTTAATTGCTAACCACATTGATGATTATGCCTACGTTAGATACGAAATGGGATATGCATCAGCGGTATCAGTTGCATTGCTTTGCTTAGTTTGGATTTGTAGTAAAGTAGCAAACAAGTTATTTACAGAAAAAGATGAATATTAGAAAGGAGGATACATAAATGGCAAATTTTCAAGGTAACAGAATTAACCCAACAAGATTTTCAAGCGGCCAGATTAAGTTTCATATTATAGCATTTCCGCTTTCTATATTTATGATCCTTCCGGTAGTATTCCTTATTGGAAACGCTTTTAAACCACTTGGTGAGTTGTTTAAATTTCCACCAACTATTTTTGCACACAACCCAACATTGGACAACTTTAAGAATCTTATGAACTTAGCAGGTTCTACAGGTATTCCAATGTCAAGATACTTCTTGAACTCAATGATAGTTACTGTGCTTACAGTAGTTCTTAACTTATTGATTACAATTATGGCAGCTTATGTTTTCTCAAAGAAGAAATTCAAGATTAAAGGTGCTTTATGGGAAATCAACCAGATGGCTCTTATGTTCGTAGCCACAGCGGTTTCAATCCCAAGATACTTAATTATAGTAAAAATTGGTGCATACAATACATGGTTTGCACATATCCTTCCACTTATTGCCATGCCTGTAGGTTTATTCCTGGTTAAGCAGTTCGTAGACGGAATACCTGATGCACTTATTGAAGCAGCGGTAGTTGACGGAGCAGGAGATGCAACAATCTTAAGAAAGATTATCATCCCATTAACAAAACCGGCTCTTGCAACATCAGTCGTTTTAACATTCCAGCAGGTATGGAGCAACGTAGAAACATCAAACAACTATATTACTAACGAAGCATTAAGAACATTGACATATTATGTAAACTCTATTGGCACAAACAATGCAGTGGCAGCATCAGGTATGGTTGCGGCAGCCAACTTGATTATGTTTATACCTAACCTGATTATTTTCATCTGCATGCAGTCAAAGGTTATGAACACAATGGCAAGTTCAGGTATCAAGTAAGGAGAAGGGCACATGAAAAAATTATTGAAAAAATCATTAGTGCTGTTCCTGGCACTGATATTTGTAGTGATGTCTGTTCTTCCTGTAGCAGCTTCTCAGGCAACAAGTTATTCATATACACTTGATGACGAAGGGGAGTTAGTTAGAACACAGGATGCTTACTTACCAGACAGAACTATAACAAACCTCGGATTATCCGATCCGGAAGATATGATTATAGATGATGAAAATAATGCATATATCGTTGACACAGGTAATGCAAGAGTTCTCGTTTATAATTTGGATGATGAAAAAGTAGTAACTCAGATTGATAAAGATACTGTTGGCTCAAAAGATTTTGAAGGTTTTAACTCACCTAAGGGAATTTTTCTTACAAAAAGTGGTGAAGTTTATATAGCTGATACAGGAGCTAAGACAGTATTCAGATTCAAGAAAGTTAACGAAACAAAATATGAATTTGTAAGACGTTATGACAGACCAACAGCACCAATCTTCGCAGATACAAACTACGAACCAAGTAAGGTAGCAGTTGATAGTGGTAACAATCTTTACATAGTTTCAGAAGGTGTTTACGCAGGTATTATTCAGCTTGCTAACTCAGGTGATTTTTTAGGATATTTCGCATCAAATAAATCTAAACTTACACCACAGCAGGTTTTCCTTAAAATTATTTATACAAAGGAACAGGAGAAAAACTCAACTTTGTTAAATACTTTACCATCAACATTCTCAAACGTTTTTGTTGATGCAGAAGGAACAGCTTATTCAACATGTATGGGTAAGGGAACGGACCTTTTAAAGAAACATAGTACAAATGGAACAAACTTATTTAAAAATGTTATTGCTTCATCGGGTGCATTTACAGATGTAACAGCAGATTCAAATGGAATTATTTATGCATCTGACTCAAAGGGATATATATATGTATATACAAGAGACGGAGAGTTGATTTTCAGCCTTGGTGAAAAGGCAGGTAACAATGACGTGTCAGGTTTGTTCTCATCACTTACAACAATTGCTGTTGATAACAATGGAAACATTTGGACAGCAGATGGTAAGAAGGGATTTATCCAGTCGTTTACACCAACAGAATACGCAACAACAATTTATAAAGCATTACAGGAATATGAAAACGGTGATTACACAGATGCTCTTAAAGATTGGAATTACGTATTAAGATTAAACCAGATGTCAGTTTTGGCACATAACGGTGTTGCAAAAGCTTATTATAACGATGAAGAATATGATAAGGCAATGGAACATTTTGAAATTGCCGGAAACAGAAGTGGTTATTCAGATGCTTTCTGGGAAGTTAGAAATAAAGGCATCCAGAAGGACCTTGGAGCAGTATTAACAGTTGTAATTATCTTAATTGTTTTGAGTATAGTTATTAAACTTATTGATAAGAAGAAAGTTTTAAGAACTAAGAGAAAACAGTTAGGAACTAAACTAAAAGAACTTCCTGTAATTGGAGAAATCGGTTATGCATTTAAGTGTGCTAAACATCCAATTGACAGATATTATGATATAAGAGTTGGAAAGAACGGATCAATGATTGCAGCAACAATTATTTATGTAGCATTCTTTGCAGTATATATGATTTATCAGACAGGAAAAGGATTTATTTATCAGTATACAAGCGTTGAAGATATGGATATGGGAGCCGTAGTAGTTGGTTTCTTTGCTATCTTAATTCTCTTCATCGTATGTAACTTCCTTGTTACATCAATTACAGATGGTGACGGAACATTAAAACAGGTATATATGATTCCTGCATATGGTATTATGCCATTAATGATTTGCATGATTGTTACAACAATTATGTCATACGAATTAACATATAACGAATCATTTATCTTGACAGTTATTATGATGATCGGTGGTATTTGGAGTATCGCAGTAATATTTGAAGGACTTTCAACAGTTCATGACTATGACTTTAAACAGACAGTAGTCAGCCTTATTATTACAGCAGTATTTATGTTAATTGCGGCTATAGTTGTTCTTGTAGTAATTATTATGTGGGAACAGTTATACGACTTCTTAATCACAGTAGGAAAGGAGATAATAAGAAATGTTACAGGCAGCTAAAAAGAATAAATTTAAAGCAACAGCAATCATTGTATGTCTCTTATGTGTCCTTTCACTTTGTGTAGCAGTTGGCGCTGCATTCATTAACACTAACAGAGATACAAGACCTGTACCTGATGTTGCAAAATCTTCATTAAAGTATTCAAATGCTTACGAAGAATTATGCACAATAGGAGATTACAAATATCTTTTCTATGAAGACAGAGATATCTTAGCAATCGAAAATACAAAAACAGGATATGTTTGGAAAACAGGCGTAGACGTTCCTTTCTTAAATGAAGCATGGGAAGCAAGAGATATTATTACAGATGCTAAGGAAAGCGGTGATAATACAGAACTTAAAGACTATGCTAAAGAAAAGAATATGACAATAGCAGAAGTAAAAAAAATGGCAAACTGTGTTGATTCATCATTTAACAGTAGCCAGTATACAGCTTTTGCCAATTCTCTTGTAACAGTTGAATATTTTGAAGGCTCAGGAGATTCAATGACAACACAGAGAGCATCATCAGCACCAGAAAAGAAGAGCCAGGGCGAATCACAGCTTACTAAGGGAAGCAGTGAAAACGAATGGGTTTTGGATTGTAAGTTTAACATTGATGATGAAGAATTAGGCGTTAAAGTTCATATGACTTTAGGCGAAAATGGAAAGGTTAACTTTAAAGTTCCTTATGAAGAAATTACAGGTTGTATTAGCAAGATTAAATGTATCGAAATTGCTCCTTTCTTAGGAACAAGCGGTGGTATTCTTAAATACTATGATAAAGATGCAGATGATTTTGTTAAGACAGAAGTGAAAGAACTTACACCTGGTTATGTTTTAGTTCCGGACGGAAGCGGAAGCTTAATCAGATTTAATGAAAACAAGACAAAGTTTAGTGAATACAATAGTAAGGTTTATGGAACAGATCCATCAACAGAATCTAACTACTATTCATCATTAGATGATGTTGTACCACTTAAGAATCCAACAATGCCGGTATTCGGTATTTCACATGGTGATGGTACACAGGCAGCATTTGTAGCTTATGCAGATCAGGGTGATGAGTATATGTCAATTAATGCAGCTCCTGCATCAACAACTGATGGAGAAATTGCTTACACATATGCATATGCATCATTCCAGTACAACGCTGAATACTTCCAGGTTATAAACCAGGCAGGTGATTCATATCGTAAAGTACAGGATAAACCTAATAAGTTTGATATTGACTTAACATATCAGTTTTTAGAGGGTGACGGCAGTGATGGTTACAAAGCTGATTACACAGGTATGGCTAAGGCATACAGACAGCATTTAATTGATGAAGGAATTTTAACTGAAAAGTCAGTTGATGAAAAGAACATTCCTATTAGAATTGACTTCCTTATGTCAGATTCTAAGAAGGGGGTATTCTCAACACAGGAAGTTGAAGTTACTTCAGCATCAGATGTTAAGAATATTTTAAATCAGCTTAATAAAGATGGTATTGAAAATATTAACACAGGACTTATAGGATGGCAGAGAGGTGGAGAAACATTATCAAAACCTAACAGCACTAAGTTCTCAAGTTCAGTTGGAAAGAAGAATGAATTTAAGAGTTTAATGTCAGAATTCGCTAAAAAGGGAATTGATATTTCATTTTCAAGAGAGTTCTCATCAATAAACGAAACAATGGTTAATTATTATGGAACTGCAGCAAAGCATATTAACTCACAGTATCTCTCAGTAGATAAGTCAGAAGTTCTTCCAAAGAACGTTCCTGTTACAGAATACGGATATGCAACACCTGCTAAGACAGCACAGTGGATTACAGATTTGTATGAAGATTTAGGAGACTTAAGCGGTTCATTTACAATTGACGGAGCATCAAACATTCTTTTAAGCCATTATAAGAGTGATGACAATAAGACAACAGTTCAGAATACTGTAAAACTTTATCAGGATGCTATTTCAAAGATTCAGAAGAACGGAACAAAGACAAACCTTGTAAATCCTAACAAGTACTTATGGAAATATACAGACCGTTACTTACAGTCACCTGTAGGAACATCACAGTATGTATATGAAACAGATACAGTTCCTTTCTTACAGATGGTACTTAATGGAACAATGGAAGTTTATGCACCATATGCTAACTTCTCATTCTATGCACAGACAGATATGTTAAGAATGATTGATTACAACATTTCACCATCATTTGTCTTAACACAGAAACCATCATACTTATTAGGTTCAACAACTTCATCAGATTACTATTCAACAGAGTTTGGACAGTATGAGGAATTAGTAAATACTATTTACAATACAGTTAATACACCATTGTCACAGGTTATTAATTATAACTGGGATAGCAGAACAGTTTATAGCTGGGATGGAAAAGAATTAACTTCAGCATCAAAAGATGCTAATGGTAATGAAACAGATGGTGGTATAATTGCAAACCAGTATTCAAAGGATGGAGATGTGAAGACAATTATTATAAACTATACATCTGATGAAATTCAGGTTAATGGTACAAGCGTTGCAGCAAACAGCGCAGCAGTAGTAGAAGGAGGTGTTAAGTAATGGCTGAAAATACAAAAGTAACTTCAGAAGAAGTTAAAGAAGAAAAAGTAGAAACAGCAAAAACTTCCAATACTACAAAGAAAAAGGAAACAAAAGCACCAAAAAAGAAAAAAATGAGAACTTATCAGCAGAGACAGAATAGATCAGGTTACATGTTTATGGCACCTTGGATTTTAGGTTTTTGTGCTTTTACATTGTTCCCGTTCGTATTTACAATTTATTTAAGCTTTACATCAGTAGCTTCAACTAACTGGGGTTACAAGATTGAGTTTATAGGTTTAAGCAATTACATTAATGCATTTGTTGGTAACCAGGAATTTTTACCTGCATTACTTTCATACATTAAGATGATTATACCTTACACATTTATAGTAGTAGTTTTATCATTCATTATTGCTTACTTACTTTGTAAGATTAATGTAGGTAAAGGAATTTTAAGAACTATCTACTTCCTGCCGGTTATTATTATGTCAGGTCCTGTAATGTCACAGTTATTAACTGTACAGAATGCAGGAGATCAGGCAGCAGAAAAGATTGCGGCAGTAACACAGCAGACTAACGCTTATTCAAATATTTTCATAATGCAGATTATTGACAGTTACTCACCTGCATTAGCAAATGGACTTGCAGGAATATTTGATCAGCTTTCAATTATACTTTGGTTTACAGGTATCCCAATTGTATTATTTATCAATGGTTTACAAAAGATTAACCCAAGTATTTATGAAGCAGCAAAGATTGATTCAGCCAATGCATGGCAGATTATGTGGAAGATAACAATTCCAATGATTAAGCAGGTTGGATTAATTATCACAGTATTTACAGTAATTCAGTTAGGTATGTATGATTCAATTAACCCTGTATACAAGTTAATCGAAGAAAAAACAGGTGAAACAAGTTCAGGACTTGGTTTCGCAGCTACATACGCATGGATTTACAGCCTGTTAGCTCTTGTAATGATAGGAATTGTATTCCTCATATTCAGGGATAGAAAACCTAAGGATATTAAGGCAAGACAGAAGCAGGAAAAGAAATTAAAGAAGCTGGAAAAGCAGCAGAAGAAGAGATTAGCTTCACAGGCAAGACATCAGAAGAAGGAGGCAAAGTTATATGGCAAATAAAGATAGCAGTGCAAAGAAAATTGATTTGTCAGCAGTAAAGAAAATCAACTTTGCCAAATTAAAGAGATTAAAGGCAGTAAATATTATTGCAAAAGCAGCAATTTACTTTTTACTTATCTGTATTGGATTCGTATTCTTACAGCCAATATTTGAGATGATTTCAAAGGCAATTATGACTTCTAAAGACTTAATTGATCCTTCTGTAACATGGATTGCAAAGCATGCTACACTTAGTAACTTTAAAAACGCAATAAAAACTCTTGAAATGCCTGGCTCATTGTTTAACTCAATCTGGTTTTCAGCATTGTTGGCATTAGCTCAGACAGCAGTATCACTTACAACAGGTTTTGCATTATCAAGATACTCATTTAAGGGACGTAATTTCTGGTACATAATGTTAATCTTAGCATTTATTTTACCAATACCACTTCTTACAATCCCAAGAATTATGGTATTTACGGAAATTGAATCTATTGTAGGATTTAAGGTTATTGGAACAATTATTCCACAGTTCCTAATGTCATTATTAGGACAGGGAACATATTCAACAATGTTAATTTTGATTGCGTTTAACTTCTTTAATATGATACCTAAGTCATTAGATGAAGCAGCCATGATTGACGGTGCCGGTTCATTTAGAGTTTTCTATCATATTGCAGTTAGATTATCAATTTCAACAATACTTGTTGTATTCCTGTTTTCATTCGTATTTAACTGGAATGAAACATATACAACAAACACAATGCTTGGTGATGCATTAACTCTTGTACCTGCAAAACTTGCATTATTCGATAATGGTTCAACAGGGGCTACAGGTAACGTAGTAAACGAAGCAAACCGAATGGCAGCAACACTTATTTCAATTGCTCCATTGTTGGCATTGTATATGGTAGTACAGAAACAGTTCATTCAGGGTATTGAAAATACAGGTATTACCGGTGAATAAAAATATTAGGAACCTGCAATGCAGGTTCCAATATATAAAGAACGTGATGTTTATTAAAAAGGAGGAAACAATGAAAGGATTTAAGAAATTAGTTTCAGCTTTTCTTGTTGTGGCTATGGTTGTTACTCTTGTAACTATTACACCAAGTACAGATGCAAATGCGGCTGTTACAATTTACTCAGGAAAGAAGATTACTTTAACTATTGGTAAATCTGAAAAGATTTACTTAAAGCAGAAGGGTGCTAAATTTAAAACAAGCAACAAAAAAGTTGCAACTGTTAACAGGAAAGGTGTTGTAAAAGCAAAAGGCATTGGTACATGTAAAATCAAAATCACAGTAGGAAGCAGTTCAAAGAATTCTAAAGTTACAGTAGTACCTAAAAATGTAACAATTAAAGCAGCTACTTTATCAGGAACAACAGCAAAGGTTACTTGGAAAAAGGTAAAAGGCGTAAAAGGATACTATGTATACAAATCAACAAACGCTAACAGCGGATTTAAGAAAGTAGCAACAGTTAAGGGTGCAAAGAAGACTTCAGCAACAATTAAGAATCTTGCATCAGGAACAACATATTTCAAAGTTAAGGCTTTTGGAAAATCAGGAAAGAAAACAATTACTTCAAAGAAATATTCAAAGGCTGTATCAGTTAAGGTTTGGAAATTAGTATGGTCTGATGAATTTAATGGTTCATCACTTGATATGAATAACTGGACTTATGAGACAGGTACAGGCGATGGCGGTTGGGGTAATCAGGAATGGCAGACTTACACAGCAGGAGATAATGCTAAAGTAGAAAACGGTAATCTTGTTATCATTCCAAGAATGGAATGGAAGAATGGTAACAACGCTCCATCAAAGGTAACTTCAACAAGAATTATTACAAAGAATAAGAAAACATTTAAGTATGGTAAGATGGAAATCAGAGCTAAAGCAGCAGGCGGACAGGGAACATGGTCAGCAGGCTGGATGTTAGGCGATGGAACAGGTGACCAGAGAGGTTGGCCATATGATGGCGAAATCGACATTATGGAAGCTATGTCAGGTGGAGTCCCACAGACTATCCATTGCGAAAGATTCAACAACCAGTCATGGTCACATGGTAATAAAAACTATGCAACAGGTTTAACACAGGCTAAGAGTGCTGAGGCATATCATACTTATGGAATTATCTGGACAGACAAATATATTCAGTTTACAGTTGATGGAGTAAACAAAGGATTATATGATCCTTCAATGTATGACTCAAGTATTTATGATCAGTGTTGGGCATTTGATCATCCGTTCTTCTTTATTTTAAACTGTGCAGTTGGCGGAAATGCTGCAGGTGAAGTTTCAACTAAGGGATGGACAAACAAAGGAACTGTAAATGGTGTTACAACATGGGAAGATTACTACTATGTTGATTATGTAAGAGTTTACCAGTAGAAATCTAATAAGAAGGATAGAAAAAATCAGGCAGGTCATCCTGTTGGGTGACCTGCCTAAAAATACTAAATGTTTGAAACGTTTAGCAGGAATTTGATAGAAATATAGCAAAATTGAAAAAGGGTCAAGCAACTAGGGAGGAACATTGTATGGTTACAATTAAAGATGTTGCACGAGAAGCAGGTGTAGCAATTTCAACAGTATCAAATGTATTCAACAATGGTGACATTGTTAGTGAAGAAACAAAGCAGAAAGTTTTAGAAGCTGTTGAAAAACTGCATTATATACCTAACATGAATGCCAAATTATTAAAATCTAATAGAAAAAATACTATAGGACTTTTTGTAACAAGTTTACAGGGTGATTTCTATAACGTATTAACACAGGCGATTCATTTACAGTGTAAATTAAATAATTATATGCTTAATATTTACGTAAGCAATGATAATTCACCGGATGAAATTTATAGAATGATTATTGCATCAGGTGTAGCAGGAGCCATTATTTATCATGAAGATTTGACAGGTGATTATGTAAAAAGAATCGCAACAGTCAATATTCCAATGGTATTTATTGACAGAGACAGTAAAGACAAAAACATTTCAGGTGTATTAGTTGATGATAAGCTTGGAGCAACAATGGCAGTTGACCATTTAATAAAACTTGGTCATAAGCGAATCGGATATATTCACGGAAATGAAACAGGAGATGATAAGCACCGTTTCCAGGGATATAAGGAAATGATGGAAAAAAATAATCTTCCAATTGATGAAGACATAATTTTAAGAGGATATTACGAAGAAGCATTAGCATATAGTGAAATGCGTTCAATGTTATCAAGTGGAATCAAACTTCCTGATGCTATGTTTTGTGCCAATGATGAAATGGCATGGGGATGTATTCAGGCATTACAGGACGTTGGAATTAAGGTTCCTGAAGATGTAAGTGTTATCGGATATGATGATAGTACTTTAAGTGCGTATTATGGAGTTCCACTTACAACAGTTCACAGTCCAATTGTCGAAATGGGTAGTGCAAGTGCAAATGAGTTATTCAGATTGTTAAACAGTGAGGGAGACAAAAGTGGCACAGTAACTAAGTTGTCACCAACAATGGTTTACAGAAGCTCATGTGGAAAGCATAAGGAACGCAAATAATAATAAATATTAATAATAAAAAAGGTTAAAATTATTCAGTTGGGAACGCAGTTGTACAACTAAAGGAGGAATATAATGGAAAGTTATAGACTTGAAGGACAGACTTTTGTTATAGATGATTATGACAGAAAGCCGGCTTTTTCCAGTTTTTTACCAGGTCTTGCAGGAGTTAAGGGAATTCCACTTTGGACATTCTACACTAACAGAGGTCAGGGAATGAACAGTTTTGGTATTGACAATAAGGGTAATGCCATTATGGAATTTAATTCAGCTAACACAGCATTTGAAAATACTCAGGTAAAAGGTTTTAGAACATTCTTAAAAATTGACGGAGAATATTATGAGCCATTTTTCACTTATGAAAAAGAAGCAAAACGTCAGATGAGAATGAATAAGAACAGTTTTAAGATAATTGAAACAAACGAAAAGTATGGAATAGAAGTTACAGTTAATTACTATGTTTTACCAAATGAAAGCATAGGAGCACTTGTAAGACAGGTATCTGTAAAGAACATCGGAGACAGTGCTAAAGAAGTTCAGGTAATTGACGGCCTTCCAAAAATTATTACATATGGTATCGCTAACGGCGAGTTTAAAGAAATGTCAAACTTATTTAAGAGTTGGGCAGATATTAGAAATCTTGAAAACAAGGTTCCATATTATACACTTAGAGCATCAACAAAGGATTCAGCAGAAGTATCTGATGTTGAGGGTGGATATTACTATTTAACAGTAAGAGACGGAAAGTTACAGGATGTAATCTATGATGTAGATACAGTATTTGGATATGATTTATCATTAATGACACCTGTTAACTTTATTGATGGTTCAATTGAAGGTGTTCTTTCTAAAGAACAGTGCTTTGCTAACAAGGTTCCATGTGGATTTACTCCATTTAAGGAAGTTGTTGAACCAGGCAAGGAATTAGCTTTTGACACAATGATGGGATTTGCAGGTTCAACAGAACAGATTAATGCAAAACTTGATACATTCTGTGGAAAGGATTACCTTGCAAATAAATTTGTAGAAGCAGAAGAATTGGTAGACAGTTTTACATCTGATGTTAAGACACATACAGCAGCAGGAAAGTTTGACCAATACATTGAACAGTGTTACTTAGATAACTTCTTAAGAGGTGGTTATCCATATGTACTTAACAAAGATGGAAACAAGTCTATTATACATTTATTTAGCCGTAAACACGGTGATCCTGAAAGAGATTACAACTTCTTCTCAATTGCCGCTGAATATTATTCACAGGGCAATGGTAACTTCCGTGATGTTTCACAGAATAGAAGAAATGATGTGTTCTTTAATAAGGACGTTGGAGAATTTAATGTAAAAACATTCTTTAGCTTAATTCAGGCTGACGGATACAACCCATTAGAGGTTCGTCCAAGTCTTTTCAATATAAAAGAAGGAAAAGAAGATGAAGTTAAGGCATATGTAGCTGATAGCATTTCAGGTGATGCTACAGCAATTCAGAACATTGTTGCAGGTAAATTTACACCGGGACAGATTTCTAATACTATTGCAAAACTTCAGTTAGAATTAAAAGTAGATGATGGTGACTTTATCGCAAACATTCTTAATGATTGTGACCAGAACATTGAAGCAGGTTTTGCGGAAGGCTACTGGAGTGACCACTGGGATTACAACATGGATTTAGTAGATAACTACTTATCTATTTTCCCAGACAAATTAGACGAATTAGTATTTAAGGATAATACATACAAGTTCTATGATAGCGTAGCTTATGTTGTTCCTAGATCAGAAAAATATGTAATCAACAAGAAGGGTGCTGTTCGTCAGTATGGTATGGAAGTTGAAGATGAAGCTAAACTTGCAAGACCAGGATTTAACAAGTGGGCAACTAACTGGTTAAAGACTCCTGATGAAAAGATTTATAACACAACTCTTGCAGTTAAAATGATTACATTGGCACTTAGCAAATTCGCACAGTTAGATGTGGATGGTATGGGTGTTGAAATGGAAGGTGGAAAGCCGGGATGGAATGATGCCATGAACGGACTTCCTGGATTATTTGGTTCAGGTACAC
>OGYE01000248.1_pt1 | contig 32048 bp, 25 predicted proteins | sample 1576471 | NCBI WGS metagenome assembly OGYE01 (sample SAMEA3541532, study PRJEB24748) | human gut metagenome | biome: human gut; feature: human-associated habitat; material: faeces | place: China | collected 2012
GACTTCAAAAGACACAGAATCGAACAATGGCTTATCAAAAGCCATCGCTACATCATCTACTTTTAAAACATCATAACCACTCTCTATTTCAGGCTCAAATGCAAAACGGATACTAGAAGGAAGACTTTCAGGTCTTTCTACCTTCTCCATACGTTCAAGTGCTTTCTCTTTAGATTCAGCACGTTTTACCTGTTTTTCACGGTTATAAGATTTTAAACGATCAATAGACTCCTGCATACGTTTAATATCTTTTTGGTTATTTAAATAGTGTTTTAATTCTACATCACGATCATGCTTCTTGATTTCAGCATATTTAGAATAATTACATTTATAGATTTTACTCTTACCATTCTCTATTTCCATAATAGAAGTAGACACTTGATCAATAAAATAACGGTCATGAGATACTACAATTACAGCTTTATTATACTGTTTTAAATAGTTTTCTAACCATTCAATAGAATTTACATCAAGATGGTTGGTCGGTTCATCTAGTAATAATAAATCGGGAGAACGTAATAACAACTGACCTAACGCAATTCTTGTCTTCTGTCCACCAGATAAAATACCAATAGGTTTATACCACATATCCTCATCAAAACCTAAACCATTGAGAACACCTTTTACCTGTGACTCCATGGCATAACCGCCTTCATCCTGGAATTTAGATAATAAAGAATCATACTGATTCATGATTGTATCTAAATCATTTGTGACAGCCATTTCCTGTTCCAATTCACGTATACGTTTCTCTATTTTCTTTAAATCTTCAAAAGGTTCTTCCAATGTTTCATAAATACTCTTATTAAGATCAAACTTATGTTCCTGATTCAATGTACCAATACGAATATTCTTCGCAATAGTCATTATACCATCATCATAAGCTTCTTCATTTAAAAGAATTCTAAGCAATGTACTCTTACCAGCACCATTAACACCAATAATGGCAAGTTTATCATGCTCTTCTATATGGAATGTTATATTTTTTAGGACTTCTTTTCCTGAATAAGATTTAGATAGTCCTGAACAAGATAATATCATTTTTTCATCACCCAATGTATTGTACCAATTTAACGAAATAAATACAAATTATCTTTGTTTTTTATATTGCACAGATAATGGTATATGTGTATAATTGTATACAATAAGAAACAAGGGGGAGAAGATTATATGAATCTAGCGTATAAAATCTTGAATGCACATCTTAAAAAAGGAGAATTAGTCCCAGGAACATCCATTTGTATCGGAATTGATCAGACTTTAACACAGGATTCTACAGGTACAATGGCTTATCTTCAGTTAGAAGCAATGAATGTAGGTCATGTTGCAGTAGAAAAAGCAGTCGCTTATATTGACCATAACATGCTTCAGACTGGTTTTGAAAACATGGATGACCATGACTTTATTAAATCTGTTGCAAGAAAACATGGTATCACATTCTCTAAACCAGGTAATGGTGTCTGTCATCAGTTACAACTTGAAAATTTCTCACATCCAGGTAAGACGCTTATTGGTTCAGATTCTCATACACCAACATGTGGTGCAATGGGTATGATTGCGATTGGTGCAGGAGGACTTGATGTCGCTGTTGCCATGGCAACAGGTAAGTATTATGTTCAGTGTCCATCAGTATTACAGGTTAAACTAACAGGACGTAAAGCACCTTGGGTATCTGCAAAAGACGTTATCTTAAAAATCTTACAGGAATTATCTGTAAAAGGTGGGGTTAATAAGATTGTTGAATATACAGGTGAAGGTTTAAGTGATCTTTCATTAACTGACCGTGCGACGATCTGTAACATGGGTGCAGAACTAGGTGCCACTACTTCAGTATTCCCAACAGATGAAAATACTTTAGCTTACTTAAAACAGCAGGGTAGAGAAGATGAATATGTTGAAATGAAAGCAGATGATGACGCAACATATGATGAAACTATTGAAATCGATATGTCTACATTAGTTCCTATGGTTGCTCAGCCTCATTCACCAGATAATGTAGTAGATGTAAAAGAATTAGAAGGTATGAAGATCAATCAGGTAGTCATTGGTTCTTGTACAAACTCATCTTTACCAGATATGATGCGTGCTGCAAAGATCTTAAAAGGTCGTAAAGTGGCTGAAGATGTTTCTTTAGTTATCGCTCCAGGTTCTTCTTCTATTCTTTCTATGCTTGCACAAAATGGTGCTCTTGCAGATATGATTCATGCAGGTGCAAGAATTCTTGAATGTGGATGTGGTCCTTGTATCGGTATGGGACAGGCTCCATTATCAAAAGGTGTTTCTTTAAGAACAATCAACCGTAACTTTAAAGGACGTTCTGGTACAAATGATGCAAGTGTATATCTAGTATCTCCAGAAGTTGCTGCATTATCTGCAGTCAAAGGTTATTTATCACAGGAATTTGAAGATGATATGGTATTAGAAGAAGTGCCAGATACACCATTTGTGAAGAATCCTAACTTCTTTATTAGTGAATATATCCCTGATAATGAAATCTATATGGGACCTAATATCAAACCAGTTCCTAGAGGAGATAAGTTAACAGATACAGTAAGTGGTAAAGTTGTATTAAAAGTAGGAGACAATATTTCTACAGACCATATTGTACCTTCTGATTCTAAATTACTTCCATTCCGTTCTAATGTCCCTCATTTAGCTAAGTTCTCATTCTCTAAGGTAGATCCTGAATTTTATAATAGAGCCGTTAAAAACAATGGTGGTTTCATTGTAGGTGGAGATAACTATGGACAAGGTTCATCAAGAGAACATGCTGCATTAGTACCTAACTACTTAAAGATCAAAGCTATCTTCGCAATTTCATTTGCGAGAATTCATCGTTCTAACTTAATCAACAATGGTATTCTTCCACTTGTTATTGATGCGAAAGATTACGATTTCTTCAATGATCAGGATGATTATGAATTAAGTGATTTATTAGCATCTGTAGAAGAAGGTAAAGACATTGTAGTGACTAATAAGAATACAAATGAAACTATTACAGCACATCTATCATTATCAGCACGTGAAAAAGTCATGATTCAGCATGGTGGATTATTAAACGCAATTAAAGAACTAGGAGGAGATTTCTAATGAAAGCAGTACTTATTCCAGGTGATGGTATTGGACCAGAGATTTCAGCAAGTGTTGAATCTATTACAAAAGCAATGAACCTAGATATTGAATGGGTTAAATATAGAGCAGGTGCAGAATATGCAAAAGAAACAGGTGAAGTATGGGAACCTGATCTTGTAGATGCCATTGAAGAATACAAATGGGCATTAAAAGGTCCTACAGCAACTCCAATTGGAACAGGTTTTAGAAGTGTGAATGTCGCATTAAGACAGAAATTCTCTACTTATGCCAATGTACGTCCTTTACGTAACTTCAAGGGTATTGATTCTAAATATGAAAATATTGACTTAGTCATCATTAGAGAAAATACTGAAGATTTATATAAAGGTATTGAATATATGCTCACTGATGATATTGCGAATGGTGTTAAGTTGATCACTAGAGAAGCTTCTACACGTATTTGTCGTTATGCATTTGAATATGCACGCACAAATAACAGAAAAAAAGTGACAGCCATTCATAAAGCCAATATAATGAAGTATACAGATGGTCTTTTCCTTGATTGTTATAGAGAAGTGGCAAAAGACTATCCAGAAATAGAAACACAGGAAGTTATTATTGATAATATGTGTATGCAGCTTGTACAGCGTCCAGAAACATTTGATGTCCTTGTTGCACCAAATTTATATGGGGATATTGTTTCTGACTTATGTGCAGGTCTTGTAGGTGGTCTTGGTATTGCCCCATCAGGTAATATTGGTGATGATTACCGTATTTATGAAGCTGTTCATGGCAGTGCACCTGATATTGCAGGTAAAGGTATTGCGAACCCAAGTTCTTTAATTCTTGCATTCGCAATGATGCTTGAAGCATTAAATAAACAGAAAGAAGCACAATCTTTAAGAGAAGCCTTAGCAGCAGTCATAGAAGAAGGTAAGTTTACAACACCTGATATTGGTGGACAGGCAACTACAAAAGAGTTTACAGACGCAATTATCGATAAATTATAAGAGGAGGGACTAAGAAATGCCATCTCATAGCATTTTTGAATCAACTTCCCATGGATCATTGGGCTCTAAAATATTTATCTTATTACGTGATCGTATTCTTAATGAAAGTTATCAATGCGGTGATAAACTAAATGAATTAACACTTGCAAAAGAGTTAAAGATTTCTCGTACACCTATTAGAGAAGCATTAAAACAGCTAGAATTAGAAGGTTTAGTAGAAAGTATTCCTAACAAAGGTGTTTATGTGAAAGGTTTTTCACCTCGTGATATTGATGATATGTTTGAAATACGTCTTTCTTTAGAGGGATTAGCTGTTTCATTCGCAATTGATCGTATGGATGAAGTACATCTTGCTAAAATTAAAGAAGTATTTGAATTACTGGAATTCTATACTGCAAAGGGTGACTTTGATAAAGTGAATGATTTTAATATTCTATTCCATGAATCTATTTATCAGGCAACACAGTCTACCTATTTTGAACAGATTCTAAAGGATATTCATTACTATGTTTCTGTAACATCAAGACATTCTATTGCACGTCCTGAACGTTTAGAATCATCACTTTTAGAACATCGTGCTATTCTAGAAGCCATCATTGATAGGGACAAAGAGGAAGCAACAGAACGTATTCAAAGACATATTCGTAAAACACAGATGCTTGTAAGAAAATATTATGCAACAAGAAAGTAGGGTCAACCTACTTTTTTTGATGTAGAATGATATCAGGAGGTATTTATGCTTACACCTAAACATTTAATTAAAAAAGAAAAGAATGATTATCGTTTGATTGCGATATCAGACATACATGGTCATTTAGACCGCTTTAAAGAATTATTAAGAAAAGTAAATTATGATCCTGTAGAGGATTATTTAGTTATTATTGGTGACTTTGTAGAAAAAGGAGACCAGGTATTAGAAACAATACACTTTATTATGAATCTTTCACGCTTTCCTAAGTGTTATGTTTTGATGGGAAATTGTGAATGGGCGATGAATGCATTACTTACTATTCCAGAAATTGCAGGAGAAATTCCTAAGTATTTAAAGAGAAATAGTAAGAACGGTATTATTAGAGATATTTATAATCATGAACATTTTAGTGATGGACATGAAACACCTTTAGGTATGCAGAAGATCATGGCTGAAAAGCTTAAACAAGAATTAAAGTTCATGTCCCATTTACCTACTACACTATTATTTAATGACTATTTATTTGTCCATGCAGGTGTAGAACCAAGAGATAATTATAAGGAGTGTGGTTTATCATCTTACCTCGAACTCCAACATTTTTATGAATTAGGACATTCATTAAAGTATACAGTTGTAGTAGGACATCTTCCTACATCTAACTATTTCCCTCGTTCTATTCATAATGACATTATTATAGATGAAGAAAAGAAGATCATCTGTATTGATGGAGGAACAGGAGTGAAGCCTATCTCACAATTAAATGCGCTTATTATTCATAGTTATAAGGGGGAAGTGACATATCAAACAGAATGTGTACAGCCATTTCCTATAGGTGTATTAAATAAAGACCTTTATGGCAATGGTGAAGTAGACCACAAGATAGCTTTTCCAGATTATGAAGTAAAGATGATGAAGAAAGGAAAAGAGTTTAGTCAATGTTATAGAGTGAGTGATCATGTAATGATCTCTATTAAGAATGAATTCTTATATGAAAGAAATCATCATCTCTATTGTTTAGATGATTATACAGATCATTGGTTTATAGGTGAAAAAGACACTGAAGTGAAGATTGCAGGAGTATATGGACATTATGTCTATGTTATCTGTGGTGCACAGGTGGGGTGGGTCAATGAAGAAGACATCGATTATTAAGATAGTATGTGTACTAGTTTTACTTCTAGGTGTTCATCAATGTACTTCGTATAAGGAACTTGCACCTCATATTTTCTTAGTTAAAGAGAATACATCTTTTCTTAATCAAACACTCACAATGGGACAACCTTTAGTTGTAGAAGGACAAAGAGGTTCTCAATATTATGGTTATATATATGTGAATGGTGAGAAGAAAGAAGGCTATATATCAAGTCGTAATGTGATTGCATATGTATTTGAAGAATCTTTTGAAAAAGAAATCACATCATTTCCTGATAGTTATAAACAATATTTACGATTCTTACATGCACTTTATCCAGAATGGTGCTATATACCTCTTAATACTTCTTTAGATTTTAGTCAAACTGCATCCATCTTCCAAAGTAAATCATTAATAGATACAAATGATTTTTCAATGATTGCCTCTCCTGATATTATAGAAGGACAGACATGGTGTCGTGTCTCTATGAATGCAGCCCGTTATTTCTTAGATCCACGTAATGGTTTGGATGCTTATCATGCGCTGATGTTTGAGAAACTCACTTATAATCCTTCTGAAACATTGCAAGAAGGAAAAAGAATGCTGGCAGAAACTGAAATGTCAGGTATAGAACCACAGTCTAAAAAAGACTGGGCCGAACTCTACCGTTACAGTGCAGAAGTAAATAACGTCTCTATGTCATTACTCATTACCCGTGCGATTCAGGAACAGACAGGTGGAGGACTAGGACTTCGTGGAGGACATGCAAGAAACAATCCGCAAGGACCTCTCTTCTATAATATATATAATATTGGAGCAAACAGTAGTGATCAGGATGGGATCGACTTTGCGGCATCAAGAAACTGGGATACAAGAGAAAAAGCTGTTCTCTATGGTTCTAAGTATTTAGCTGATAATTATATCACTAAAGGACAGGATTCTCTTTATCTGCAGAAATTTGATGTCCACAACAATAATCCTGGTCATCATTATTATATGTCTAACATCAGAGCACCTTATAGTGAAGCAAAGAATATGTTGAAAGGGTATATCTCTAATCATATGGATCATGTGAAACGTATACTAGAAATACCACTTTATACTAATATGCCTGTCTATAATGCTTATCCTATTTCTACTGATATAAATTATTCAGGAACTATTATGAAGAACCCTTATTGTGAATATCAAATAGAGAATACATATAAGAACCTTACAGAAAATGTAGATTATATCTCTATCAATCACAAAACCTATACACATATTGTAGGTTTGAATAATTACTATGGTTCATGTGATATTCCAAAATAATATTTTCATAATTTGTCGGTTTTTTATATATTTGTCTTAAAATTTATATAATATGATTCAGGAGGAATAAACAATGACATTTAGTAAAGATTTTTATTGGGGTGGCGCTGTTGCTGCCAATCAATGTGAAGGGGCATGGAATGTAGATGGAAGAGGTATGGCCCGTACTGATGTAACTACAGGAGGAACAGTCAATACTCCTAGAATGGTTACATTTATTGATAAGGATGGTCAGAAACAGAAATTACCTAACCATGGCTTTAAATTACCAGAAGGGGCTCATTTTGCAGTCTTTGATGATGAACTTTATCCTAACCATGATGGGATTGATTTCTATCATCACTATAAGGAAGATATTGCCTTACTTAAAGAAATGGGATTCAAGATGTTCAGACTTTCTATTTCATGGTCTAGAATCTACCCTACAGGAGAAGAAACAGAACCAAATCAGGCTGGTTTAGACTTCTATAGAAATGTATTCACAGAACTAAGAAATGCTGGTATTGAACCACTCGTTTCTATCTGGCACTTTGATACACCACTTGCTTTAGAAGAAAAGTATGGTGACTGGCAGGATAGAAAGTATATTGAATTATATGAAAAGTATGTGACTACAATCTTTAAAGAATATAAGGGTCTTGTAAAATACTGGCTTACATTTAATGAAATTAATAATACAATTAACTTCTTACCAGATGATGCAAGTGATGAAGCTTTCCAGGAAGCATATCAGCATCTTCATTATCAGTTTGTAGCGAGTGCAAGAGCTGTACAGATTGGTCATGCAATTGATCCTGACTATCAGATTGGCTGCATGATCTGTGGTATTACTTATTATCCACTCACTTCTGATCCAGAAGATATTCTCTTTAATCGTTATAAATGGGAAAAGGGTATCTTCTATTGTGGAGATGTACAGTGTAAAGGTAAATATCCAACATATGCGAAACGCTTATGGAAGGAACATAATGTAGAATTAGATATCACTGAACAGGATCTAGTAGAATTAAAGAATGGTACTGTTGATCTTTATACATTCTCATATTATATGTCTCAGTCTATTACAACTCATAAGAATGAAGATACAGTAAGTGGTAATATGTCATTTGGTATACGTAACCCTTACTTAACATATTCTGATTGGGGATGGGCATTAGATCCTCAGGGATTAAGATACTATCTTGAGGTTGTTTATGACCGTTATGAATTACCCTTAATGGTTGTAGAAAATGGTTTGGGTGCCTTTGATACAGTAGAAGAAGATGGCTCTATTCATGATGATTATAGAATTGACTACTACCGTGCACATATTAAAGAAATGGATAAAGCGATTGAAGAAGGTATTGATTTAATCGGCTATACAACTTGGGGCTGTATTGACCTTGTTTCTGCAGGTACTGGAGAAATGAGAAAACGTTATGGCTTTATTTATGTAGATAAACATGATGATGGGACTGGTACAATGAAGAGAAGTAAGAAAGACTCTTTCTACTGGTATAAGAAAGTCATTGAATCTAATGGTGAAAATCTAGACTAATACAAAAGACCAGCGCGAGCTGGTCTTTTTTACATGTCTTCTAAAATCTGTTTTACAAGCTTAACAAGTCTTTCCTCTGCACTATTTGCTGCTTCCATGACTTCTATATGATTTAATTCATTATTTGATAGTCCTGCTGCTTTATTAGTTACAAGTGAAATACCTAAAATATTCATATCAGAATGTCTTGCAACAATAGCTTCAGGCACTGTAGACATACCTACCATGTCTGCACCAAGTGTCTTGAATGCTCTGATTTCTGCAGGTGTTTCAAACTGTGGTCCTTTAAAGAAACAATAAACGCCTTCTTTTACATCTACATTTACTTTCTTTGCAGATTCAAAGGCAAGAGAACGTAATGCTGATGTATAAACATCAGTCATATCCTTGAAACGTGGTCCAAAATCATCTAGGTTAGGTCCTCTTAAAGGTGATGGCATCATAAATGATAAATGATCAGAAATAATCACAATCTGTCCTGGATTTAAATCATCTCTTACACCACCACAGGCATTAGTCACAATTAAGTTCTTAATACCTAAAGAACTAAATACACGAATAGGCATTGTGACTTTCTGCATATCATAGCCTTCATAGAAATGGAAACGTCCTTTCATACAGGCAACAGTCTTACCACCAATTTCACCAATAATTAATTTACCAGCATGTCCTGGTACAGTAGAAACAGGGAAATAAGGGATATCCTTATAATCAATTTCTACAGGTTCATTAATCACATCAGCAAGTGGTCCTAAACCTGAACCTAATACAATGGCAACATCAATAGGATTTTTATAACGTGACTGAATATAATCACGCGCAGCATAAATTTCATCAATATACATAAATATACCTCCATAGCTATTATAACCTATATCATTCGCAAATAGCTCTTAAAAATGATAAAATAACCCTGATAAGGAAGGTGATACCATGCATTTAGAAGATTACCGTTTATTTGATACAAAAGTATTTAGAGATGTTGTTCATGATTATATACGTGTTGAATATATGCCTATCTGGAAACTGATTAATACAAAAGAATTTCAGCGTTTAAGACGTATTAAACAGTTAGGAGGTACATCCATGGTATTTCCTAGTGCAGAACATTCACGTTTTGTCCATTCTTTAGGTGTTTATGAAATAACTCGACAAATGACAGAGTTAGATCAAGTCAAAAACCACTTAACAGACTATGAACGTTTAACTGTATTATGTGCCGCTTTATTACATGATTTAGGACATGGTCCTTTCTCTCATTCATTTGAAGGAATCTTTCATTATAATCATGAAGAGATGACCACAGCGCTTATTAGAGGACATACAGAGGTACATGAAGTCCTCTCACAGGTTGATCCTCATTTGCCTGAAGATGTGGCACGTATTATAGAAAAGAAAGCTGATAAACCAATGTTGGTGCAGATGATCTCTAGTCAGGTAGATGCTGATCGTATGGATTATCTCTTACGTGATTCTTATAACTGTGGTGTCACTTATGGACAGTTTGATTTATCAAGAATATTACGTACTATGCGTATTGTAGATAATCGTATTGTCTTTAAATCTTCTGGTGTACAGGCAATAGAAGATTATATTCTAGCTCGTTATTATATGTATTGGCAGGTGTATTATCATCCCGTATCTAGAAGTTATGAACAAGTACTAGGGAGTGTTATGAAACGTGTAAAGGATTTATATAAACAAAACTATACCTTTAAATCTTCGTTTCCACTTCTTATTCCTTTCTTAGAAGATAACTTCACACCTGAACAATTTGTGAGACTTGATGAAACATCATTACTCTATTACATAAGATGCTTTATGGATGAAGATGATACAATTCTTAAAGATTTATCGACTCGTTTATTAGAAAGAGAATTATTTAAATATCGTACACTTAAGGGTGATGAAGATTATGAAAATACACGAAAGATATGTATTGAAGAAGGACTAGATCCTCGCTATTATGTCACAAGTGATGCGATTATGAATCAAGTGCCTTATAAACGTATGGAGGTCAGACATGCGAATGAAGTAGAAATACTTAAACAAGATGGAACAATTAGTTCATTACCAGAAGAATCAGAAATTGTACAGGCTATATTATTAGGTAAAGCCAAACAGGATCAGAAGATCTTCTCTACTAGACAAGTGATTAGACGTTCATCTTTTAGATATCAGTCTTTTAATAAATATGAGGATGCACAGGGTACACACTATATTCTTGAACAGGCTTCTAAAGAATGGAATCAGGAAGGATTATTCTTAGAATTCTATCAAGAAGATCATGTTATTGGACGTGCACATATTATTGATGATTGTGTCAAAGACATTGTATTACTTCCTGATGACCGTAGAGAGTTCTATGAGAAAGAAGTATTAGCTGCAATAGAAGATTTCTTTAAAAAATACAATAAAGATGTAATCAAGATTATTCCTCATACACAATCTCTTGATTTTTATCTAGAAAATGAGTATCGTACAGAAGGTTACTATATAATTAAGGAGGTAGGATGATGAAAAAAAGAATTTCTTATGAATGTTTATTAGTCAATGGCCCCGTCAAAGAAAAAGTAAAATATAAAGAGATAGGAGACCATTATGAAGTAAAAGGTGTTCATCATATCTCTTTTGAAGTAGAAGGAAAACCAATGCGTATCCAATATGATGATACACATGTACATCTTGTGAATGATCAATCTGTATTACATTTTAATAAGGATATGCGTGTACCGAATAAATATACATTACCCTATGGTGTTGTAGAACTTCATACAAAAGTGATTTCTTTAGAATATAGAGAAGGTACAATGAAATTTATCTATGAACTCTATGACCAGGAACATCTTGTAACAAAAGCTTATATGATGGTGCATTACTCTGATATAGATGAAGAAGGGATGCCTTCATGAAATATATAAAACGTTTTACAGCATTGTTCTTTGAATATCTATATCGTTTTATCCAGTTCTTATTGAGCCCAATTGTAATCTATATTGCGCTCATCTGTATTCAGGCTATTTATCTTGTATACTTTGCATCAATACTCACAGATTTTAATGGTGTGGTTCGTTTCTTGTTTGTTTCTTTGTCTGCATTTATGATCTTTTATTTGATTAGTAAAGATGAGAATACAAACTATAAGATGACATGGATCTTCTTTATAATGTTATTGCCTAACGCAGGAGGATTACTTTATCTCTTGTTAGGTAACAAGAGACCATCACGCTGGTTAAAAAGAAAGATTCAGCCAGAAGTACAATATTTTAATGAAACAAGACATCAGGATCCAGTTATTAGAAATCAGATTATTAATAAGAAGATTATTTCCTTAGATTATCTCAATAGACAATCATTTCCTATATACAATCATACAGAATGTAAGTACTATTCATTAAGTGATTATAACTATCAGGATATGATTAAAGATCTTTTACACGCAAAACACTTTATCTTTATGGAATACTTTATTGTTTCTAAAGGACTGATGTTTGATACTATTATTGGAATATTAAAACAGAAGGTTAAAGAAGGTGTTGATGTACGCTTTATCTTTGATGATTTTGGTTCCTTTACAACTGTACCTCTTCACTTTGCGAAGAAATTAGAAGAGTCAGGCATTAAAACAGTGATGTTTAACCGTTTTATTCCTGTCTTCTCTTTAAGCCAGAATCATAGAGACCATCGTAAAATCTGTGTGATTGATGGTTATATTGGTTATTCTGGAGGTTTTAACTTGGCTGATGAGTATATCAACTGTAAGATGCGTTTTGGACATTGGAAGGATACAGGGATTCGTTTAGAAGGGGAAGCGGTATGGTCTTTGACATCTATGTTTCTTTCTACATTCTATGCTTATCATAAGGAATATCATGGAGAAGATATAGAACAATTTAAACCCCATACCTACCATCCTGAACCATTTAAGAATACAGGTTATGTATTACCTTATGGAGATGATCCACTCGATGATGAAGGGGTAGGAGAATCTGTTTATTTAAATATGATTACACATGCTTCTAGAAGTATTGATATTATGACACCTTATTTTATTATTGATGATGTTATGTTGAAGGCATTGTGTCTTGCTTCTAAGAATGGTGTTAAGATCAGATTATATGTCCCTCATGTACCAGATAAGAAGATTGTCTTTAGAGTGACACGTTCTTATTATTATGATCTCATTCGTGCTGGTATTGAGGTGTATGAATATTTACCAGGCTTCTTACATGCGAAAGTCATGTTAGTAGATGGTAAAGCAGCCACAGTAGGAACCATCAACTTTGATTATCGTTCTTTATACTTACACTTTGAATGTAATGTCTTATTATATGAAGCAGAATGTTTATCTGCAATCAAGAGAGATTTTAGAGAAATGAATGAGATTTGTGCACCTGTAAAAATAGATGACAGCCGTCATTTTAAAGGACTCGTAGAAGGATTATTGAGATTATTCTCTCCACTTCTATAAAATTCTTGACAGTCCAACATTTTGTGATACATTATTTAGAGTATGAAATAAAAAAGGAGGAATACAAGATGGCTGAAAATAAGCTTGAAAACTCACTAAAAATCGCCATTGGTCAGTCTGTTAATAAGTGCTTTGAAGCAGTAGATATCACCCCTGAAAATATCATGATTGAGATTCCTAAGGATTCTACTCATGGTGATTATTCTACTAACATTGCAATGCAGCTGACAAGAACACTCCATAAGAATCCTCGTGAAATTGCGACAGCCATTGTTGATTCACTTGATCAGGAAGCAGCACATGTAGAAAAAGTAGAAATTGCTGGTCCTGGTTTTATTAACTTCTTTATGAAAAATGATGCGCTTACTTCAGTAATTACTGAAGTACTTTCAGAAAAGGATAATTATGGACAGACTCACTTCGGTGAAGGAAAGAAATATAACGTAGAATTCGTTTCTGCCAACCCTACAGGAGACTTACACTTAGGTCATGCAAAGGGTGCTGCAGTAGGTGATTCTATCTGTCGTATCATGACTAAAGCAGGTTATGATGTAACTAGAGAATATTATATTAATGATGCAGGTAAACAGATCACTAACCTTGCATTATCTCTATACAGCCGTTATCTTGCATTATTTGATATCGAACGCCCAATTCCTGAAGATGGATATATGGGACAGGATGTCATTGATATTGCGAAGAGTATCAAGGAAAAAGAAGGAGATGCTTTAACTCAGTTAACTGAAGAAGAAGCCATTGCTTATTTCCGCAAGGTTGGTACTGAACATGAATTACAGAAGATTAAAGATATCTTAAAGGAATTCCGTGTATCATTTGATGTATGGTTCTCTGAAACTTCTTTATATGAAGGTAATAAGATTGAACCTGCAATCAATAAGTTAAAAGAAAAAGGCTATACATATGAACAGGATGGAGCCTTATGGTTTAGAACAACTGACTTCGGTGATGATAAGGATCGTGTTCTTATTAAAACTGATGGAAGCTATACATACTTCACACCAGATATTGCATATCACTTAAGTAAGTTGAATAGAGGTTATGATTACTTAGTTGATTTACTTGGTGCTGACCACCATGGTTATATCAACCGTATGAAAGCAGCTATCCAGGCTTTAGGTTATAATGCGGATCAGTTGAATATCGATATCTTACAGATGGTAAGAATGGTTGAAAACGGTGAAGTAGTTAAGATGAGTAAACGTACTGGTAACGCTGTTACTATTCGTGACTTAATTGATGATATTGGTGTAGATGCAACTCGTTATTTCTTTGTAGCGAAAGCAGCAAACACACCATTTGATTTTGACTTAGGACTTGCAAAATCACAGTCAAATGAAAACCCTGTATACTATGCACAGTATGCACATGCAAGAATGTGTTCAATCATGAGATCAGCAGCAGAAAAGAACATTGAACCTGCAGATCACTTTGAATTGATTAATAACCCAAAAGAAATTGAATTATTAAAACACATTAATGAATTCAAAAACACAATCAATGATGCAGCTCGTACAAGAGCCCCTCATAAGATTGCAAATTATATTCAGAAATTAGCACAGTTATTCCATTCATTCTATGGTGACTGTCACGTAATTGATGAAGAAAACAAAGAATTATCTTCTCAACGTTTAGCACTTGTAGAAGCAACACGCATTACACTTGCTAACGCATTAAACTTAATTGGTGTCCATGCACCAGAAAAGATGTAGGAGGCTACTATGGATTACAGACAAGAGTCAATGGTAAATATCGCATTCGAAATTCTTACTAAATCAGCAGGAGCAATGAGTTTCTATGATATTTGGAAAGAAGTTGCTGAAAAGAAAGAATTCGATGAAGAACAGAAAGATGATAACGAATCACTATTCTATACAAATATGATCTTAGATGGTCGTATGATCACTATTGGTGAAAACAAATGGGATCTTAGAACAAGACATAGATTCGAAGAAGTGCATATCGATATGAATGATATCTACAATGAAGATGAATCAGAAGAAAGCGCTGAAGAAGAAGACGAAGGCTTAGTTGAAGATAACTATGGTGAAGAAGAATAAGGAGAAATCCTTATTCTTTTTTCTATAAATTAATATAGTTTTTGCATGATTATGCTTTATTTTTGTGTTTTATTCTAAACAATAAAAAAAGTTTTGATGAAAGGGTTTACCTTTACATAAATCCTTGTGAAATAGTTGATTTTAGTTAAGTGCTGGATTATAATACAAATAGAAATTATTTAAGGAGGAATGTCATATTATGGCAGTAAAAGTTGCAATTAATGGATTTGGCCGTATCGGTCGTTTAGCATTCAGACAGATGTTTGATGCAGAAGGTTATGAAGTAGTAGCTATCAACGATTTAACTTCACCTAAAATGTTAGCTTACTTATTAAAGTATGATTCTTCACAGGGTAAATATGCTCATGCTGATACAGTAGAAGCAGGAGAAGATTACATTACAGTTAACGGTAAGAAGATCACTATCTATAAAGAACCAGATGCTTCTAAATTACCTTGGGGTGAATTAGACGTAGACGTAGTACTTGAATGTACTGGTTTCTACACTTCAAAAGCAAAAGCTGAAGCTCATGTAGCTGCAGGTGCTAAGAAGGTTGTTATTTCAGCTCCAGCTGGAAGCGATCTTAAGACTATCGTATTCAACGTAAACAACGAAACATTAACAACAGAAGATAAGGTTATCTCTGCAGCTTCTTGTACTACAAACTGCTTAGCTCCAATGGCTAATGCATTAAACAAGTTAGCAGAAATCCAGGGTGGTATCATGTTAACAGTTCATGGTTACACTGGTGACCAGATGCTTCTTGATGGACCACAGAGAAAAGGTAACTTAAGAAGATCTAGAGCTGCTGCAGTAAACATCGTACCAACATCTACTGGTGCTGCAAAAGCTATCGGTTTAGTTATCCCAGAATTAAATGGTAAATTAATCGGTTCTGCAGTACGTGTACCAGTTCCAACTGGATCAACTACAGTTTTAACAGCTGTTGTTAAGGGTACTGTTACTGTTGATGAAGTTAACGCTGCTATGAAGGCTGCTGCAACTGATTCATTCGGTTACAATGAAGACGAAATCGTATCTTCTGACATCGTTGGAATGACTTACGGTTCATTATTTGACGCAACTCAGACTATGGTTAACGCTTTACCTGATGGAAATAGTGAAGTTCAGGTTGTATCTTGGTACGACAATGAAAACTCATTCACTTCTAACATGGTTAAGACAATCAAGTATTTCTCAGAATTAGCTTAATCAGATCTGAATTAAATAATGGAAGATCCCTATTATAGGGATCTTTTCTTTTTGGTCAAGTTTCTACTCAAAACAGTCATGTTATGATAAAATAATGAAACGAGGTGACTTGAACATGGAAATAAATAAAAGAAAGAAAAACTTATTAATCAAATATATAGTCATAGGTGTATTATGTTTAGCTCTTGGATTTGGGAGCAGTTATTTAGTCTTTCATAATAGTGATGCAAGTGCTGAAGATAAGACAAATAAGACAGTAGTAGATGAAGTAGTAGAACTTCTTAATAATAATTGGCTGGATACAACTGATTCTAAAACATCTATTCAAGATCGTATGATTGAAGGATTGGTAGATGGTTTAGGTGATTCACATTCTTCTTATATGTCTACACAGGAGAATAAAGAATTTAATAGTGATATTAATGGTAATTACAGTGGTATTGGTGTTTATTTCTCACCTGTACATAGCGGTGCTTTATTAACTGGTATTATTGAAGGAAGCAGTGCAGAAAAAGCGGGTCTTAAAGCAGGAGATATTATTACTGATGCTGATAATAAATCACTTTCTGGTATGACTAGTACTGAAATGCAGGAATATATTAAAGGAAATGAAGGGACAGAAGTCTCTTTAAAAGTAAAAAGATTTCAACAAACTTTAAATGTAAAAGCAGTACGTAAGAATTTCAGTTCCGATGTGACTTATTATGTAGGTACTACAAATAATAAAACATATGGTTATGTGAATATTTCTACTTTTGGTGATACAACTGCTCAGCATGTAGAAAAAGCTTTAAAAGAATTTAAGAAACAGAATGTCTCAGATATTATTCTAGATTTAAGAGGTAATGGTGGAGGTTATATTACTGCTGCAAGAGATCTTCTTTCTTTATTTAATGAGAAGGGAGAGACACTATTTACTGTTAAGAATAAGAAGGGTCAGACTGAAACATATAAGGATAATAGTAAGACACATTATGCATTTTCTAATGGTTATATTTTAATGAATAGTGGTACTGCAAGTGCATCTGAATTATGTGCAGGTACATTTAAAGAAATACAGGGATATAAACTTATTGGGCAGCAGTCTTATGGGAAAGGGACTATCCAGGCACAGACGAACTTATCTGATGGTTCTGTATTGAAATACACTTATGCAAAGTGGTATACACCTAAGGGTGTGAATATTAATAAGAAGGGATGGACTCCAGATGTCACTGTAGAGGATCAATCTCTCTTATCAGCTTATTTTACTTATTATAGTGATAAGTTTTATGTGGATAATGTGAATAATTCTATTATTGTGATGGAAAGATTATTAGATGTGTTAGGTTATAATCCAGGTCGTACAGATGGTTATTTCTCACAAGGAGTGAGTGATGCATTAAAACGTTTTGAACAGGATCATGGATTAACTGTAGATGGCGTATTAGAATATAGTGATCAGGAATGCATGGTTTCTGTACTTGCAGAAAGATTAAGTCATAAGGAATATGATAGTAGTTTACAGAAGGTACTTACTTTAATATAGAAAGAGGGGATTTTATGTCTTACAAGCTTGTATCAAAATTTAAACCAATGGGTGACCAGCCCGAGGCTATTAAAGAATTAGTAGAAGGTATTCATCAAGGTAAAAAGACACAGGTATTATTAGGTGGTACAGGAACTGGTAAGACATTTACCTTTGCGAATGTCATTGCACAGGTGAATAAACCTACTCTTGTACTATCACATAATAAAACTCTTGCAGGACAGTTATATAGTGAATTAAAGGAATTCTTCCCAGAAAATCGTGTAGAATACTTTATTTCAAACTTCGATTTCTACCAGCCAGAAGCCTATATACCCAAGAGTGATACATATATTGATAAAGAATCACAGACAAATGAAGAAATAGAGATGTTAAGAGCTGCTGCGATGAACTCTTTATTAGAAAGAAAAGATACAATTGTCGTAGCCTCTGTGGCAGCTATTTATGGGTTAGGTAATCCACAGAGTTATCAGGAAATGATCTTCTCCTTACGTGTAGGACAAGAAATAGATCGACGTGAATTACTTACATTCTTAGTCGATAGACAATATACAAGAAATGATATGGATCAGGTCAAAGGTACTTTTAGAGTACGTGGTGATGTGATTGAAATAGTACCAGGTCATACTGAATCTTATATTATACGTATTGAATTATTTGGTGATGAAGTAGATCGTATTACAGAAGTAGATCCTCTGACTGGTCATGTTCAAGCATCTTATAATACTTATACAATTTATCCGGCTGAAGAATATATTACAAGTCGTGAAAAGATGCTTCATGCCTGTGATACGATAGAAGAAGAATTAAAAGATCGTCTACAATATTATCAAGATGCCGCAAAACCTCTTGAATATGAAAGAATAGATAACCGTACAAGACATGATATTGAAATGTTAAGAGAAGTGGGTATCTGTCCAGGTATTGAAAACTATTCACGTCATATTGATGGTAGAAAACCAGGAGAAAGACCTTATTGTTTAATAGATTATTTCCCTGATGATTTCTTACTTATTGTCGATGAATCTCATGTTATGCTTCCACAGATCAGAGGTATGTTTAACGGAGATAGAAGCCGTAAAGAAACATTGGTAGAATATGGCTTTCGTTTACCAAGTGCTTTAGATAACAGACCACTTCGTTTTGAAGAGTTTGAAAAGCTTATTCCCCAGGCAATATATGTATCTGCCACACCGGGTGATTATGAATTAGAAGGTGTACATGGTGAATATGTTGAACAGATTATTCGTCCAACAGGATTATTAGATCCTATTATTGAAGTGCGTCCTATTGAAGATCAGATTGATGATATTATTAGTGAAATACAATTACGTATAGAAAGAAATGAACGTGTACTTATTACGACTCTTACAAAGAGAATGGCTGAAGATTTAACTGATTATCTTAAGGAATTTGGTTTAAAGGTCGCTTATCTTCATTCAGAAACAAAGACATTAGAACGTACTGAAATATTAAGAGATTTACGTTTAGGTAAATACGATGTCTTAATTGGTATCAACCTATTAAGAGAAGGTTTAGACCTTCCAGAAGTCTCTCTTGTATGTATTTTAGATGCAGATAAGGAAGGGTTCTTAAGAAGTGAACGTTCATTGATTCAGACAATTGGTCGTGCTGCAAGAAATGCGGATGGTCATGTAATCATGTATGCAGACCGTATTACTGATTCAATGCAGCGTGCCATTGATGAAACAAGTCGTCGTAGAGAAATACAGGAAGCTTATAATAAAGCCCATGGTATTACACCTACGACTATCAAGAAAGAAATTAGAGAAGCAATCCATGGACAGGAAGTCATTGATGAAGCACAGAAGCTTGTCAAGAAAGGCCGTAAGGCACCTAAGAAGGATAAGAAGGTTCTTCTTGAGGAATTAGAAAAACAGATGAAGGAAGCAGCTAAGGTGCTTGACTTTGAACGAGCTATGGAATTACGCGATATGATAGAGGAGATTAAAGATGGAAAGTAAGTTTAATCTCACACCTCTCGCATTAGATGTCTTTGAGGCAATTAAACAGGCAGGAGGACATGTCTATTTAGTAGGAGGGTGTGTACGAGATTTTCTATTAAAAAGAAGATCTAAAGATATTGATGTAGAAGTACATCACCTCTCTTTTGAGGCTTTAAAGGAAGTATTATCTCCCTTTGGGACAGTACAGGTGATGGGTGCATCCTTTGCGGTTGTACATCTTTCTACATTAGAAGGTTATGAATTTGCCTTACCTAGAATAGAAGAGAAGACAGGACTGAAGCATCAGGATTTTAATATTATTGTGGATCCTGATCTTCCTTTAGAAAAAGCCTGTGCTAGAAGAGATTTCACTATTAATAGTATGTTATATGATGTAGAAACAGAGACAGTGATTGATTTCTATTCAGGACAGGAAGATTTAAAGAATGGTATTTTACGTGCTACAAATAAAGATCATTTCTCAGAAGATCCATTACGTGTATTAAGAGGTGCTTCTTTTATGTCACGCTATGGCTTTAAGATGGATGGAGACACAAAGAATCTCTGTCAATCTATTGTAGAAGAAGGTGGATTAGAGACTTTAAGTATCGAACGTATTTATACAGAATATTGTAAGATATTGATGGGATTATATCCTTCACAGGGATTTAATTTCTTAAGAGATATTCATGGTTTACCATTCTACTTAGAAGATTTAGTCACAACACATCAAAGAACTGACTATCATCCAGAAGGTAGTGTATGGAATCATACAATGTTGGTGACTGACTTAGCAGCTTTATGTAAGCATCATACAAGTGAACCGTTATGGTTTATGTGGAGTGCTTTATTACATGATATAGGTAAACCACTAGTGACAACACCAGAAGGACATGCTTATGGTCATGCAGAAGAAGGTGCAGCTCTCTTTAATGAGAAGGTTGATTTAATTCTTTCTCATAAACAGAAGAAATATATTTATACTATGATTCAATATCATATGGTATTACCTACATTTTCTCGTAATTATGCAAGAAAAATCAAATTCTTGCGCTTCTTAAAAGCGATTGATCAGAAGGCTCCTCTAAAAGACCTTCTTTATCTTGCAAGATGTGATAAGTTAGGTAGAGGTATGGTCACAAGTGCTTCTATTAATGAGTTAAATGAATATATAGAGGAAATGATCTCTATTTGTGGGGATCATGCTCCTGCAGCTATTGTGACAGGTAAAGATTTAATTAATGAAGGTTTTGAGAATCATCAGGATTATTCTAAAATCCTTTCTCTTGCCTATGATTACCAATTACAAGGTTTAAATAAAGAAGTGATTATAAGGAGGTTGAAGAATGAAACAGGATGTCATTGCGGTTAGAGGTGCACGTGTCAATAACCTCAAGAATGTGAATATAGATATTCCTAAGAATCAATTAGTCATTATGACTGGTTTATCAGGAAGTGGTAAAACATCTCTTGCGTTTGATACAATCTATGCAGAAGGTCAGAGACGTTATGTAGAATCATTAAACTCATATGCAAGACAGTTCTTAGGTGGAATGGAAAAACCTGATGTAGATTCAATAGAAGGGTTATCACCCGCTATTGCGATTGATCAGAAAACAACATCTAATAATCCTCGTTCTACTGTTGGTACAGTGACTGAGATTTATGATTATCTACGTTTATTATATGCACGTGTAGGACATGCTTATTGTCCTCATCATGGTATTAAGATAGAAGCCCAGACATTAAAACAGATGGGTGATATTGTGGATACATATGATGATGGAGATAAACTTCAGATACTTGCACGTATGGCAATGAACCAAAAGGGAACACATAAAGATCTCTTTGATAAATTAAGAAAAGAAGGGTATGTCAGAGTTAAGGTAGATGGAAGCATGTATACTCTTGATGAAGACATTACTCTAGAAAAAAATAAAAAACATACTATCGATGTTATTGTTGATCGTATCAAGAAAAAAGAAGGATATCGTACACGTCTCATAGAATCTTTAGAAACAGCTTTAAAACTTACAGATGGTGAAGCTATTGTAGAGAATTTGACTCAGGGTACAGAAAAGCTTTTCTCTTCTAACTATGCCTGTCCTATTTGTGGTTTCTCTGTTCCTAAACTAGAACCACGTCTATTCTCATTTAATAATCCCTTAGGTGCCTGTCCTGATTGTAAAGGTTTAGGTATTAAGGAAGAAGTTGATTTAGATTTATTAGTACCAGATTGGAACTTAAGTATTAATGAAGGTGGTATTCGTTATTTTAAGACAGCAGTTGGTACTGATCGTATTGAATGGCAGAGATTTTTAAAACTATGTGAATATTATCATATTGACTTAGATAAACCTTTAAAGGACTTTGATGAAGAAGAAAGAGATATTATCTTTACTGGTTCACATGATCCTATTACTTATACAATTGTTTCTTCTTCTGGCAATGTTTCTCGTACAACAAACTATATTGAAGGTGTTGTTACACTTATACAAAGACGTTATGAAGAAACATCTTCTAAATGGTCTAAAGAATGGTATGCCTCATTTATGGCTGAACATACCTGTCCTACATGCCACGGTGCAAGACTGAATGAAATGGTCTTAAGTGTACAGGTGGGTGGTTTAAATATCATTGAATTTACGAATCTTTCTATTGAGAAGGCTTTAGAGTTTGTAGAAAACTTAAAGTTATCAGAAATGGAAGAAAAGATTGCCCATTTGATCTTAAAAGAAATTCATGATCGTTTGACATTCTTAAATGAAGTAGGACTTGGATATTTAACACTTTCTAGACGTGCTGGAGGATTATCCGGTGGTGAAGCACAGCGTATTCGTCTAGCTACTCAGATTGGTTCACGCTTAACAGGTGTTTTATATGTCTTAGATGAACCTTCTATTGGTCTTCATCAAAGAGACAATGAGAAACTTATTCATACACTACAGGAAATGCGTGATTTAGGAAATAGTGTTCTTGTCGTAGAACATGATGAAGATACAATGCGTGAATCTGATTATATTATTGATATTGGACCTGGTGCTGGTATTCATGGTGGACAGGTAGTTGCCTATGGTACGCCTGATGAAGTCGCTGCCAATGAAAACTCTATTACAGGTGATTATTTATCTGGTAGAAAGAAGATTGAGGTTCCTAAAACAAGACATAAAGGCAACGGTCTATATTTAGAAGTACGTGGGGCTAAGGAACATAACTTAAAGAATATTAATGTGAAGTTCCCGTTAGGTAAGTTTATTGCGGTTACAGGTGTGTCTGGTTCAGGTAAATCTACTTTAGTGAATGATATTCTATGTAAAGCATTACGTGCAAAGATTTACCGTTCACGAGAATTGCCAGGTAAACATAAAGAAATACGTGGTATAGAGAATATTGATAAGGTAATTGAAGTGTCACAGGAACCAATTGGTCGTACACCACGTTCTAATCCAGTCACTTATACAGGTGTCTTTGATGATATTCGTGATTTATTTGCGAAGACTCCAGAAGCTAAAATACGTGGATATGATAAGGGACGTTTCTCATTTAATGTGAAAGGTGGACGTTGTGAAGCATGTCAGGGAGATGGTGTTAAACGTATCTCTATGAACTTCTTACCAGATGTTTATGTACCTTGTGAAGAATGTCATGGACATCGTTATAATGAGGAAACATTACAGGTCACTTATAAGGATAAGAACATCTATGATGTATTAGAAATGACTGTAGAAGAATCACTTACTTTCTTTGAAAATCTTCCTCGTATTCATACTAAACTACAAGCATTATATGATGTAGGACTTGGCTATATTAAACTAGGACAAAGTGCGACAACACTTTCTGGTGGTGAAGCCCAAAGAGTAAAACTTGCATCAGAATTACAAAAGCGTTCAACTGGAAAAACATTATATATTCTTGATGAACCTACAACAGGATTACACAGTGATGATGTGAATAGACTCATTGGCGTATTACAGAAGATTGTGGATAATGGTGATACAGTATTAGTGATTGAACACAATCTAGATGTCATTAAGGTTGCAGATCACATCATCGATTTAGGATTGGAAGGCGGCGACAATGGTGGTACAATAGTCGTAGAAGGCACCCCTGAAAAGGTCGCAAAGTGTGAAAAGAGCCATACAGGACGCTTTCTTAAGAACCTATTGTAAGGAGGTATTTTATGGGAAAGTCCGTAAAACTAAAAGACTTGATGAATAATCCAGCCTATAAACGTGTATCTGGAGATGAAGAATCTTTAGAAAGAGAAGTATTTGTCGCAGAAATAAATCGTCCTGGTTTTGAACTTGCCGGCTTCTTTAAACATAGTGATTTTAGAAGAATTATTCTATTAGGTGATAAAGAAAATATATTTATTAAGGAAATGACTAAGGAAAGTCAATTGGCTTGTTTTTCTAAGTTAGTGAATGATGAAACACCTTGTATCATTATCGCAAAGGGTTATGAAGCACCAGAAATACTTAGAAATATTGCTTGTAAGAGAAACTTCCCAATCTTTGAAACAGAGATGGCAACAGGAAGAGTTTCTATTAACTTAATGGGTAAATTAGATGAATTATTAGCACCTGAAACACAGATTCATGGTGTATTCTTAAATATTTATGGTAAAGGTGTTATTATCAAAGGGGATAGTGGTATTGGTAAATCCGAAATCGCACTTGAACTTATTAAGAGAGGACATCAGTTGATTGCGGATGATGCAGTAGAACTCTACCATATTGGGCAGTCTATTATTGGGAAAGCACCAACAGTTTTAAAGAATCTATTAGAAATCCGTGGTATTGGTGTTATTGATGCTTCTAAGATGTTTGGAGCTGCGAGTGTTCTTCCAAAAGAAAAGGTAGACCTTATTATTCAGTTAGAAAGATGGTTACCATCTCGTGAATATAGACGTATTGGAGTAGAAGAAGATGATGTTACAGAAGATATTCTTTCAGTTCCTATTCCTAAGATCGTTGTACCAGTAACTGGTGGACGTTCTATGTCAGTTATTATTGAAGCGGCTGTCATGAATATGCAGCTTAAGGATTCTGGATTTGATTCAAGTAAAGAATTTGTGAATAGAATCCTTGAAAACATTAAAAGTAAGCAGGTGTAAGTTATGCAATTCTTTCCAGAATATAATATATTTCTTAAAATCGGTGGTCTGCAGATTCATATGTATGCAGTATGTATCATTATTGGTGCATTTATTGCCTATATGCTAGGTCAGTATAATTTTAAGAAATTAGGCTATAGTTCTGAAATTTTATCAGATTACTTCTTTGGAGTACTCATGACAGGGATCATTGGTGCCCGCATCTGGTATGTTATCTTCATGTGGAAAGAACTCTATATGTCTCATCCTGAAGAAATTATTGCGATATGGCATGGTGGGCTTGCGATACAAGGTGGAATCATAGCCGCACTCATTTATAGCTATTACTTCTTTAAAAAGAAGGATATCCCGTTCTTTGTGGCAGGAGATGCAATTATGCCAGGTGTACTCATTGCGCAGGCATGTGGTCGCTGGGGAAACTTCTTTAACCATGAAGCATTTGGTTCAGCTGTTTCTTTAAACTTCCTCAAACTATTACATCTTCCTCAATTTATTATTAATAATATGTATATTGAGGGGGCATACCATCACCCTACATTTCTTTATGAATCAGTAGGGAATTTGATTGTCTTTCTTGTGATTATTCTTGTAGTCAAGAAGAAAGCACAATGCACAGGTGAACAGTTCTTCTCTTACTTTATCGGTTATGGTATTGTGAGATTCTTTGTGGAAGGATTACGTACAGACTCACTTATGTTAGGTCCTATCCGTATGGCCCAACTCACATCTATAGTATTTATTGTTGTGGGTGTTGCTGGTATATATTACTTAAGAAACTATCAAAAGCGAAAGAATTAATCTTTCGCTTTTTCTTCATATTAAGTTAATGTATCATATATATGATAGTTAAGAGGTGTAAAAGATGGATAAAAGAATCGAAAATCATATCATCCAGCAATATTATGACAATCAGAGTCTTTATCGTTCATTAAAACATGATATTACAGATATTATTGAAAATATCATTACAAAGAATAATATAAAGATTTCTAATTTTGCGATACGTATTAAAACAGAAGATGCATTAAGACGTAAGATCTGTTTAAAACATAAGTACAAGGATGTTAATGATATTACAGATATCGTTGCATGCCGTATTATTACATTGTTTGAATCAGATATTGATGTCATATATAAACTAATTAAACAGAATTTTGATATTGTGGAATACAATGATAAGAGAAAGAAGAACTATGATGACCGTATTGATTTCGGTTATAACTCTCTTCATTTATTAGTGAAATATAATGAAGCAAGACTGAATATGATTGAATACTCAGATTATCGTCATATTGTCTTTGAAATACAGATTAGAACTATTCTCCAGCATTCTTGGGCTGAAGTAGAACATGGTCTAGGTTATAAGTCACAATATGAAATTCCTAAGGATATTCGTAGAAGACTCACAAGACTGAGTGCGACTCTAGAAATTCTAGATGAAGAATTTGTGAATATAAGAGATGATATAGAAGAATACAATAGGGGTATTGATCATATAGAGAAGGTGTTAAAGACAGACTTGAACTATAACTCTCTCATGACTTATTATCATGATTCTCCTATTATGAGTGAATTAACACAGATCATCTGCAAACAGTTTAATATCTCAGTTAAGGAAGAACCGTATATTATATCTGAATTGAGAGTTGTAAAAAGATTTCATAATCTAGGCTATATGTATGTTCATGAACTCGATGAATTTATTATAGAAAATAGAGATAACATCGTAAACTTTGCGCAGTCAAAGCTCCGTTTCCTAGAAAAGAATAAGTATTTCAACCCTTATGATATCTTTGTCTGGGTATCACTGATCATGTTGTTGAATCAGGGTGTGGATGATCCTGAAAATATCATCAGTAATGAAATGTTCAGCATTCCAAATAAGAATGAAATAGACAAAGGAATTAATTAATAAATATCATATTTTTACACATTTATGATTGATTCATGTATAATTATATTAACGCTTTTAAATTAAAAGAAAGAAGGTAAATAATATGGGCTTTTTAGAAGGTAAGACTGTCATTGTGACTGGTGGTGGACGTGCAGTACTTGAAGATGGTACATGTGGTTCAATTGGTTATGGTATCGTAACAGCATTTGCGAAAGAAGGGGCAAATATTGTCATCACTGGACGTAACCTAAAGAAATTAGAAGATGCAAAAGAAGAAATTGAAAGACTTTATAATGTAGAAGTTCTTCCAGTACAGGCTGATGTGAATGCAGGTGCTGATAATGAAGCAGTAGTAAAAGCAGTTGTTGAAAAGGCAATTGAAAAGTTTGGTCATATTGATGCATTAGTCAATAATGCACAGGCAAGTGCATCTGGTGTATCTCTTGCAGAACATACTACAGAACAGTTTGATTTAGCTATGTATTCAGGATTATATGCAGCATTCTATTATATGAAAGCATGTTATCCATACTTAAAAGAAACTAAAGGTTCAGTCATCAACTTCGCATCTGGTGCTGGATTATTCGGAAACAAAGGTCAGTGCTCTTATGCTGCTGCAAAAGAAGGTATCCGTGGTTTAACACGTGTTGCTGCAACTGAATGGGCTGCAGATGGTATCAACGTAAACGTTGTATGCCCACTTGCTTGGACTGCGCAGCTTGAAAAGTTTGAAAAAGCTTATCCAGAAGCTTTCAAGGCCAATGTTCATACACCACCTATGGGACATTTTGGTGACAATGAAAAAGAAATCGGACGTGTTGTTGTACAATTAACTTCTCCAGACTTCAAATATATGACTGGTGAAACAATCACTCTTGAAGGTGGATTAGGAATGAGACCATAAGGAAACGCAATGCGTTTCCTTTTTTCAAAGGAGAAAACTATGATTTATTATTTTAGTGGAACAGGAAATAGTCACTATGTGGCAGAAGTACTTTCAAAGTCCTTACAGGATACAATGCAATCTATTGAATCAGCTCAAGGTATTAAACAGGATGAAATGATTGGTATAGTCACACCTGTTTATTTCTTTGGATTACCTGATATTGTGAAGGATTTCTTAGAAAGATTGTCTGTTTCTTCTAAGTCTTATTTTTATCTAGTCGTCACTTATGGTGGTAAACCAGGTAATATTGGAAAAGAGGCCAACAAGATCATGCAGAAGAAGGGAACAGGTTTTTATGCTATGTATGGTGTAAAAATGGTGGATACATATATTCCTATGTATGATGCATCTAAAAATGAAAAGATAGACTCTAAAATAGATCCTCAAATAGAAGAAATCATTACACAGATCAAGGAAAGAAGAATAGGGGACTACTTGAAAGGAACAGTTCCAGTTTTTATTAATAAGGCCTGTTCGTTTCAATATAAACAGGTAAGAAAAACATATAACCTCACTATTGACGAATCTTGTATTCATTGTGGCTTATGTGCCAAAGAATGTCCTGAACAGGCGATAGAAATCAAAGATCATGTGACATTCAAGAAAGAACAGTGTATGATGTGTTTAAGATGTTTACATCATTGTCCTGTGAATGCAATTAGATTTAAAAATAAGGACAAAGGACAATACAGGGGGTTACTATGATCAAAGAAGATATTTTAATCAAGAATACAACAAGAGAACAGAGAGAACAAATTGTGAATGATGCATTAGGTATAGTAGATGGTTTATGTGATGGTTGTTCACAGGGAATCATTTCTATGTATGATGCGTATATTGATGGTTTAAAAGAATTAGATGAAATCAACAGAGAATTCAATGCCCACTATGAAGTAGATGATAAACGTGGTGGCAACAGAGGCGGCTGTTCGATGATGTAAGAAGTAAGAGTGATCTTACTTCTTTTTATATATGAAAAAAGAACTTCTTTCGAAGTTCTTATCCCCATACCTCTTCCGCAATTTCTTTGACTAATTTTAATTTAGCCCACTGTTGTTCTTCAGTGAGTTTATTGCCAATCGCACATGATGCGAATCCACATTGTGGACTTAAATAGAGTCTATCTAGTGGAATAAATTTAGCTGCTTCATGAATTCTCTTAATCACTGTTTCTTTATCTTCTAATTCAGGTGTCTTAGTTGTAATCAACCCTAATACAACCTTCTTATCTTTTGATACTTTTGCGAGAGGTGCAAATCCTCCAGATCTTTCATCATCATATTCTAGATATAAAGCATCCACATTTTCTTTCGCAAATACATAATCAGCGACAGAATTATAAGGACCTTTCGCAAAGAATGTAGAATGGTAATTACCACGACAGATATGTGATGTAATCACCATATCTTCTGGTTTGTTTTCTAATGCAAGGTTATTGACTGCAAGTAATTCAGTCTTTACTTCTTCTAAATCAATTCCTAAAGATTCATATCTCTGTTTTGCGGCATCTCCTACAATCGCACCCCAAGTACAGTCATCTAACTGTAGATTGCGACATCCTGCATCATAGAACTGTTTAATGACGTCCTGATAAGCCACACCAATATCATGAATGAGTTCTTCATTTGTGGCATAAAACTTTTTTGTAGTTTCAAAGTTAGCAGGTACAATCATCTGCTGGAATGTCTGTGCAGGGGCTGGAATAGTATACTTAGCCACTGTATTTTCATCTTCAAACTGTTTTAAAAACTTAAAGTATTCCACAAAAGGATGTGCTTTTGCCTTAATCTTACCTACAAGATAAGTATCATCTAATACTGCAAGTTCACCATTAAATCTTACACCATTACCAGTATTCTTATGTTCAACACCTTCAAATCCCCACATGAAATCTAAATGCCAGAATGTTCTTCTGAATTCTCCATCAGTGATCACATGGTATCCTAATTCCTTCTGTTTTTTTACTACTTTTACAACTTCTTCATCCACAATATGATCATAATCTTCTTGAGATAGCTTTCCGTTATCCAATGCCTCTTTCGCATCCTTGAGTGCCTGTGGTCTTAAAAAACTTCCTACAAAATCATATCTAAAAGGTACATTTTCCATTTCTTATTCCTCCTTGGTTTGTGATTGTATTATAACAACCACCTTCACCATTGAGAAATACATATAATATACAGTTATATATAGTTTAAAACTATATTAATCTTTATACTCTACAATCAGCTTATCTTTATTATTCTTAATACTCTTATATAAGTCAGAAGGAATCTTCCATATTCCATTATAAGGTTCTTCTATATAAGTCTTTCCATTTCTTTCATAGACATAATATGTCTTTGTATCCATTTTCATCTTGATATAATCAACACCATTTGGGTTATCATTTACTGATTCTTTTGAATAAGATGACTTTTCTTCTATATCTTTAATTAAAGAAGATACTTTATTTTGATCACATTCATAGACAGTAGTCATCGCACCACCATGTACATGTCCAAATTCCACCTTAGATGCATCTGGCAGATCTAAGTTCTTTTTATTAGAAGTGAAACAATACACACCCAACAACACCAACATAATAACTAATATGCTCATCTTTTTCATGATATCCACCATCCATCATTATGTCTCTGTAGACATCCTCTTTCTTCTGTTATTTCAAATTTAATACTCATAAGGTGCTTATTTTGATCCTAGGAAGAAATGAATCTGAGGTCTTGTATATTCATCAAACTTATCTTCTGTCTCTGTATCAAATGAACAAGACAAACTGATAGGTGCATCCTGATCATAGAAACGAATACTCTTATAAAATGTCCCATTTAGAAATTCATCTTTAAATTGTTGTGGAATAGCCTGATAAGATAATATCTCTGGATTAGATACGGATACATTTAGATTCTCAAAAGACTTTTGTAATGTCGCAAAATCTGTTTCTGCCTGCATTAAATTCTCTTCTAAACTCTTATTAATATCCACACTTTCTACATATGAGATATTGGTGATAGTACCACTATTATTCACTTGAACATGAACATAACAATCAGTAGCAACTGAATCTCTTAAATATCCCATAACAGTATAGCTTGATCTACTTCGTGATTCATTTGGATTATCTGCATGTACTCTTACACATACAGGTTCTAATGCCTTTTTTACTATTTCTACTTGTTGTGCGGAAGCTGCGATTCTTTGATCCATTGCCTGCTTTCCCTCTATATATTGAGGTATATAAGTACCGACTACAATAAGCATTGGGACAACCGCAAAGGCAATGAGTTGTTTTTTAATATCAGGAATAGAGACTCTATAAGCATGTGCCATATTCTCAGCATTATTTCCCGCTTCAGATAACATGTCTATAGATGTAGAGACTGTACTAACTGCACCAGCCACCTGCATAGCACTTCCTATATTCTTTGCAGTATCATTATCACTTTCTTTAAGAAATCGACCAACAGCTTGTGACGCCAAAGCAGCAGATACCTCTTTAGAATAATCTGTTTCTGACTGTTTCACATTTAATCTATGTATAAGAGATTTCCATTTATTACCGTTCATTCCAAACTTAGGTACAAGTGCACAGAAACAGAATATAACAACATATATAATGACGAATCCTATTGCAGTAAACATCCCTGTAGGCTGAAAACCTTTGTTTTGGAATACTAAATCATCTAACATCTCTAATGGTACTATTAATGCACATTGTACAAATGAAAAGATGAGTGCAACCACTGCAATCTTTGGATATATACAATATCTTTGAATCATTTTTTTCTCTTTATCGTTGATCATGAATATCACCTCTATATCAAGTATACCTTATTTTTAATTAAAAAAAGAGCGATTGATTCGCTCTTACTATATCCATTCCTCAGCCAAAAGGAAATCACGAATATTTTGATGTTTAATAACATACACAAGTTTAATTGTATCATGGTTCATCCTTGACCTGTTAGAGGGCAACGCATTTAATCCGAACAGCTCATTTAAAATAATATTATTCCTTTACAATTCTACAAACTTGAATTTTCAAATTAGTCTTTGCAAATAACCTTTGAACCTTCACCATC
>OGYE01000249.1_pt1 | contig 31989 bp, 19 predicted proteins | sample 1576471 | NCBI WGS metagenome assembly OGYE01 (sample SAMEA3541532, study PRJEB24748) | human gut metagenome | biome: human gut; feature: human-associated habitat; material: faeces | place: China | collected 2012
AGCCTGCTGTTTGGCAGCCTCAGCCTTGTTCACGATGGCAGCCTTCTCACCTTCTGAGAGCAGACGCTGCTTTTCCTTCTCACCTTCAGAAGTCAGGATGGTAGCACGCTTGTTGCGTTCAGCCTGCATCTGCTTTTCCATCGCCTGGAGCACACTCTCAGGAGGTGTAATATCCTGCAACTCTACTCGATTTACCTTGATTCCCCACTTATTGGTTGCATCATCCAAAACTGCACGGAGTTTGGTGTTAATCGTATCGCGGGAGGTAAGAGTCTGGTCAAGTTCCATCTCACCTATTATATTACGCAAGGTAGTTTGGGTCAGTTTCTCTATGGCGTTTGGCAGATTGTTGATTTCATACACACTCTTGAATGGGTCCACAATCTGGAAATAGAGCAACGCATTTATCTGCATCTGGATATTATCCTTAGTGATTACGTTCTGACGGTCGAAATCGTAGACCTGTTCACGAAGGTCGATGCTGTTTGTATAAACGTATCTTCCGTTTCTCATAGACACAATATCCTTGGCATGGTCAATGAAAGGAATGATGACATTAATACCTGGCTTGAGCGTGGCAAAATATCGTCCGAGACGCTCTATGATTTTCGTCTCACTCTGAGGGATGATGACGATGGTTTTCTTAACCACTACGAGTGCAAGTGCTACTAGAGCCACCAGCACATAAATTCCTATGTTCATGATGTTTATACGATTAAGTGAATAATGTTGATTTTAAACTTTTCCTACCTAAACTTTTTCTACCTTGAGGATGATAGATTCGTGACCTAAGATTCGAACCTTATCGCCTACAGCAAGCGGTTCGGCAAGATGCGGAGCTTCCGCTTTCCAATCATCTCCATCCAGCTTCACTCTACCATATCCTCCGGCAGGAATCATCTCGGTCACTTCCCCTATCTGTCCTGCCAGCGCATCGGCGTTACTGCGGCGGTCTTCCCCACCCTTATGTAGCGATTTCAGCAGATGCGGACGAACCAGCCAGATGCTAAGCATAGAGCAGATAGCCCAAACCACTACCTGCACCCAGAAAGGTGCTCCTACTAATGCCACAGGAATGCTGATGAGCGCACCAATGGCAAAACAAGTAACATAGAAATCGCCCGAAGACAACTCTAAGATGAGGCAGATGAACATCACCGATGTCCATATCAGCCAAAGGTTATGAGATAAATACTCCATACTTAACAATTTTAATTTGATTCTTCTAATCCTTATCTTCTGCGGGTTGTAGTCTTCTTTCTGGTTGTAGAAGTCTTGCTCGTAGAACCTACCTTAAAAGTTGTCTGAGGCTTATAATACTTCAGCGCAGTAGGCATTTCCTTCTGCAAGGCTGCAATACGCTTGGCGTCGGAAGGGTGATCACTGAAAATATCACTCTGATTGCTGCTTGAACCCTGTGACATTCTCTTCCAGAAAGGAATGGCCTGCTGAGGATCGTAACCAGCCATGGCAGCGAAGATAAGCCCCATGTAATCTGCCTCGGTTTCATTATCACGGGAATACTTCAGATTGCGGAATGAGAAATACTGTCCGGCAACTGCACTTGCCACATTACCTACACCATTACCTACTGTCTGGTTCAATACAGTTCCCAGGATGCTTGTACCGGTTTGCTGATTCTGCTGTTTGGTGAGCTGCTCAGCACTATGTTTAGCCACAGCATGAGCTATTTCGTGACCCAAAACGATTGCCAAACCGGTATCATTCTGAGTGTAAGGCAAAAGTCCTTCATAAACCACGATTTTACCGCCAGGCATACAGAATGCATTGGCAGACTTATCTTGTACCAGATTGAATTCCCATGAATAATTCTTCACGTCGGCTTCAAATCCATTCTGCTTCAAATAGAGTTCAACAGCATTGGCAAGTCTTTTTCCTACCCGCTGAACCATCGCCGTATTGGCTGCATTGGTCGACTTCTTGGCAGAAGCCATGTACTTTGTGTATTCCTGATTAGACAGACTGAGAACCTGCTCATCGGATACAGAGATGCGATGAGTGCGACCGGTCAGAGGCACCGTCTGAGTAGTGCCGCAAGATGACAGCATAAGGACTGCCACAACCGTCAGAACTAAAACCTTAAACTTTTTCATCTTAACTTACTTATGTATATTAAATATGTTTATTCATTAAGTTTATGTGCTGTTTGAAACACATTTTCTCTGCAAATATACTATTTCTAGTTGAAACCACCAAAGAAAAATGAGAAAAACATGAAATATAACCTAAAAATAACACAAGATAACTGACAAAAAGGGGTGTACGAAAAAAAGATGGCAAAAAAATAAGGTGTGGCACAATCTTTGCAGTTTCGCAAAACCGTCAGACTGCCAGATGACAGTTGCCCGAGAAAGCAGCATTATCAGCAGACTGGGTTTAAGAAGTATAACATTAAAAAATTTTAATATGAACGAAAAGAAGGAAGTGCCTGTATTGCTCTTGACAGGCTACCTGGGTAGTGGAAAGACAACCCTTCTCAACAAGATTTTAGCTAACGAAAAAGGTATTAAGTTTGCCGTCATCGTCAACGATATTGGTGAAGTCAATATTGATGCAGCCCTTATAGAAAAAGGTGGCGTAGTAGGTCAGAAAGATGATTCGCTCGTTTCTCTCCAGAATGGTTGCATCTGCTGCACATTGAAGATGGACCTGGTAGAACAGCTCAAGGAAATCGTAGACATGAAGCGTTTCGATTACATTGTCATCGAGGCTTCCGGAATCTGCGAGCCTGCTCCTATTGCACAGACCATCTGCTCTATCCCATCCCTCGGTCCTCAGTACATCGAGAATGGCATTCTGCGCCTTGACAGCATCGTTACCGTAGTAGATGCTTTGCGTATGAAGGATGAATTCTCCAACGGCAGCGACCTGATGAAGAAGAATATGGATGAGGAAGATTTAGCTTCGCTCGTCATCCAGCAGATTGAGTTCTGCAACATCATTCTTCTGAACAAGGCAGCTGAGGTTGAACCTAAGGAACTGGAGCACCTGAAGCAGATTATCCGCGCCATCCAGCCTAAGGCAGAAATCTTTGAATGCAACTATGGTGACGTTGACTTGAATCTGATCGTCAACACTAAGAAGTTTGATTGGGAAACCGTATCCACTTCAGCCGGTTGGATTCAGGAGATTGAATCAGAAAGAAACGAAGAGCATGAAGAAGATGAAGATGATGACGAACATGAGCATCATCACCATCATCACGATCATGACGAGGAAGACGAACATGAGCATCATCATCATGACCACGACGAGCATGACCACGAGCATGACGAGCATGAGCATCATCATCATCACCATCATCATGACCATGATCATGAAGGCGGAGAAGTTGAGGAATACGGAATCGGTACCTTCGTTTACTATCGTCGCAAACCTTTCGACCTAGGTCTTTTCGATGATTTCGTAGCAAGAAAATGGCCTAGAGACGTGGTTCGCGCCAAGGGAATCTGCTATTTCGATGATGAGCGCGACATGTGCTACGTGTTCGAACAGGCTGGCAAGCAGAAGACTGTAAAGCAGGCTGGCCAATGGTTGGCTACCATGCCGAAAGACGAACTCGCCCAGGTCTTGATGAATAACCCACAGCTGCAGAAGGAATGGGATCAGGAATTGGGCGACCGCATGATAAAAATCGTATTCATCGGTCAGCATATCAAGGAACAGAAAGATGCTATCATTGCTGAGCTCGACAAGTGCTTGGCGTAGAATCTTATTCACCTGGCTTCCTGGCAAAAAGCAAAGGAAAAATAGCTCAAAATGAGCAGAAAACAAGAAAAACGGAGGAAAACGAACAAAAAAGTGAAGTTTTTCCTCCGTTTTTTAGTTTAATTCGTTTTTTTTTGTTAATTTTGCACCCGAATAATAAAAGCGTAATTAATATGAAGACAAACTTCAGACAGGCGTATATTAAGGACTTTGCTGCTTGCTGGAAAGTCATCGACCAGGCTCGCCAAAGTATGATAGAATCGGGACGTCACCAATGGACTGAGGAATATCCATCAGAAAAAGACATCAGAAAAGACATAGAAAATGGCAACGCCTTCGTTCTAACTGTAAACGAAGAAGTGGTTGTCTATGGAGCAGTCATATTGAATGGTGAACCCAAATATAAGAAATTAGTAGGCAACTGGATTACCGATGGCGATTATTATGTAATACATCGCTTTGCTACGTTGCCTAGTTTCCAGCGTGAAGGTTTGGCGCGTATTTTCATCAGTAAGGTGAACAGCATGTGCGAGGTAGAAAAAATACCTAGCATCAAGGTTGACACCAACTTTGACAATACGCCGATGATCAACCTTCTGTCTTCGATGGGTTTCTGCATCTGCGGACGAGTAAACTATGGAGGAAACAGAGGTCAGCGTTTCGCCTTTGAAAAACTCTCCATAGCCATGGAACCTGCAGAATAATTTTTTGCCATCGAAAAACACAACATTTAATTAACATCCTCAAGCATTCATTATGGAAGAGAAACTATTGCAGATGAAGAGCTTGGTTGAAAGACTCAACCAAGCTTCGGATAGTTATTATAACGGAAAAGGCGAACTCATGACCGACTATGAGTGGGACGCCCTTTTCGACCAGCTCAAGAGATTGGAAGAGGAAACAGGCGAAATTCTGCCTGACTCCCCTACTAATCGCGTGTCAGAAGATTCTATCGTAGGAAAGAAAGAGGAGCATGAATTTGCCGCCCTCTCTCTGGCAAAGACCAAACAGGTAAGTGATCTTGTAAAATGGGCAGAAGACCGCCCTATCTGGATTTCATGGAAACTGGACGGACTGACCCTCGTAGTAACCTATGACGGCGGAAAACTCACCAAGATCGTTACCCGCGGTAACGGACACATCGGCACCAACATTACCCACTTGGCTCCAGCCATTTCAGGCATTCCTGCTACCATTTCAGAGAAAGGACATCTTGTAGTAAGAGGAGAAGCCGTCATTTCGTATGCTGATTTCGAACAGTTTATCATCGAAAGTGAAGGCGATTACGCCAATCCACGAAACCTCGCTTCAGGCTCACTCACGCTGAAGGATATTGAAGAGGTGAAGCAGCGCCACATCCAATGGATTCCGTTCACCCTGGTTTATACTGAGCGGGAACTTACCTCATGGGGCGAACGCATGCAGATGCTGAAAGACCTGGGAATGTATCCTGTAGAACGTGAGCGTATTGACCACCCTACCACAGAAAATATCCAGCTGGAAATAGACAAGTTTACGGAGAAGGTGACAAGCAAGAAGAATCCTTTCCCGGTAGACGGACTGGTGATTTGCTACGATGATACGGCTTATGCAGCTACCGGTTCGGTTACAGGCCACCACGCTACGAGGGCAGGATTTGCCTTTAAATGGCAAGATGAGCATGCCGAGACAGAACTCGACCACATTGAATGGTCGTGCGCAGCCAGCACCATCACGCCTGTAGCTGTTTTCAAACCGGTAGAACTTGAAGGAACCACCGTGCAGCGTGCCTCGCTCTGCAATGTAAGCGAATGCGAACGCCTGGGCATTGGCGACAAGGGAACCAGACTGCAGGTCATCAAGGCCAATAAGATTATCCCGAAGGTAATCAATATTACAGAGGTTGTGGGGAGTTTTGTCATTCCCGCCGAATGTCCGGTTTGCCATGCGCCATCCGTAGTGCGCGAGAGCGAGAGCGGCACCAAGACTCTCCATTGCACCAATGCAGCCTGCCCAGCCAAACAACTTAAGAAATTTGCCCGCTTCGTCAGCAAGGAAGGAATCAATATAGACGGAATCTCAGAACAGACTGTCTGGAAATTCATCAATCATGGTTTTATCAGGGAATATGCAGATTTCTACAAACTGAAGAATTATGCGTTCGAGATTTCCTGTTTCGAAGGATTTGGCAAGAAGAGCGTAAGCAATCTTCTGGAGAGTGTAGAGAAAAGCCGCCATACTGACGGCCGTCATCTGCTCTACGCCTTGAATATTCCGCTCTGCGGCGGCGATGTGGCTAAAAAACTGCTCAGCCGTTACAAGGTGAAGGAACTGATAGAAACAGCGCGCCTGAGCATGTTTGATGATGAGTTTGCAAGCATTGATGGTATTGGACCTGAAAAGAGTGCCAAGTTTATCGCATGGTTCAAGGACGATATTCATTTCCAGCATGTGCAGCATCTGCTGTCCGAGCTGATTATCGAGGAGCAGGAGCCTGTAGAAACGGGAAATAAATGCCAGGGGCTGACTTTCGTCGTAACCGGAGATGTGCATCATTACAAGAACCGCAACGAGCTGAAAGCTTATATTGAAAGCCAGGGCGGCAAAGTTACGGGAAGTGTAAGCAAAAGTACGAACTTTCTGATTAACAACGATGCTGCTTCGCAGAGCTCGAAGAACAAGAAAGCCCATGAACTCAATATTCCAATCATTACTGAGGATGAGTTCATTGAAAAGTTTCAGGAGTAAACAAGTGAATTAAGCGAAATAAAAAGCGAAAGCCATATTCCGGATTACGGACTTGGCTTTCGCTTTTCTAGTTATAAGAACCTGCAAATTCTCTGTTATTATTCTCCCAGGAACTGACCCATGAAGAGAATGGCGCCACTGTTACGTTCGGTAATGAAATAAACGAATGGGCGGTTGGCATGAAATTCTACACGTTTCATCTCGTTAGGACCCAGTGAGGTCAGCATCACAGCAGCTGTTACGGCAGCAGCCTTGGTTCCACGCTCGCTTACCTCAATCTTTGCCTTCTGCAACATCTTCGATACGTAGAAGCTGCCATTGGCAAAACGGCTGAAATCTGCCGTGCCTGGCTGGAAGATGCTTGGAGCGCCCAATTTACTGATAATCTGGTTGAGCGACAAATCCATCTCTGTGGTAAACTTAGGGAATTTTAAATCTACCTGGCAACGGTCCATGTCATTACTCAACTTCTGAAGTTTATCTGCATCCATCTCCTTCATCACCTCACTGATGCTCTTGCCAGCCTTAGGAAGAAGAACGGTCATCTGATAACTTCCATTTCCGTATGGCAGCTCTACAGCCTGCAACATATCATTTTCAGTATAGGCAAACTTCTTGTTCTGGTGCATCATGTTCACCTTCTTAATATCGCGGGTGTAACCGCTGAAGTTCTCGAGTCTAGTGTTCTTCGCATCAAACTTCTCCTGCCAGATTCCATTAAAATAAATAGCATTCAGAAGGTAAGAAACGGCTGCTGGGTCTACCTGGTCGATGATGCTAGGAATCATGCCTTTAGTCTGCTTTTTGCACCAGTCATTAATGCGAGTGGCAGATTTAGGAGAGGTAAAGTCCATGCTCTCCACGCCAGCCTGATAAGAATCGGCCACGGTGTGAGCAAAATCGCTGTTCAATGTGAAATTCTTGTTGATAGCGATAAAGTTGGCAATATTTACGGTTGTCTGCTTGTCGAGCTTGCCAGCCGAAAGCATCAGCGCCTTATAACAGTCGTTGAGTTCCTTCACACTCACGCCCTCGCAACCGATTGCCTTCAGAATCTCCTGCTGAGTCTTGCCGTCGGCACCATTTGCAAGCATTCCCATCAGATAGGCGATGCTCATTGGCGAAACCACCTCAGAATCCATACCGCTGATCTGCTGATAGAGTCTGAAAGCGAAATCATTATTCTTCTTCACGATGTTCTGCTGAGCCTCTGAGAGGATAAGATAACTCTCGTCCATTTCCTCATCTGCTGACGGACGGGCAGCCTCTGCCTCTGTTATCTTCTCAGCCTTTGTTGCGTTCTCATTCTGTGCATTCTTGCTAGTGCTGCAAGAAGTCATAGCCATTGCAGCTGAAGCTAAAATAGCTGCACTAAATACTTTCTTGTTCATATTTCTCTAATTTATTTGTTCATTTTAATGACTCAACGCTCCTGAACCCAAAGGGACAGTTCCTCTTTAAAAGGCAGTTCCCGAATCGGAATCTGAATCGTGAGTTCTGAAGATAAAATGAAAAATAGGCTAATCCTTGCATGGGAAAAGCCGATTTTACTATTTCTTAACAAAAAACATCTATGTTCTTTACAAAAATAATCAATGCAGCGGTGCCTCTTCCGAAGGTCTGCCAGGCTTTATTCTGAGATGATATCTGTTTCCATCATATTCCACGCGCATGATGTTCGTCCTGTTGGTCTTCATCTCATCGCTCGAATTAGCCACAAGATGTTCGTATAGATCTATTGCCACATGACCCATCGTTCTGCGCAGATTGATTTCGATGCAAGGCACTACGCCCAGTCCGGTTCTGTTTACGTCCTCACCTTCCTGATTCAGCACAGCCTCACAGAATTCATCCTTCTCCCCTTTCGTGCAGATCATCATGTCTACGCCGAACGGACCACTGTAAATATCCTTCAGCGCCGGCTCCATTACCTCGATGATGCGCTGTCTGATTCCGGCAAGCTGCGCCTCGCTAATGAGCGGTTTCATCATTTCCACCTTATCATCTTCAGAGCAGAGCACATTGCCCGAATAGGCATTCTTGATCGTATCGAAGAGCGAAAGACCGCGATAGAGCGCCTTGCCATCTTTCATTTCAAACTCCATGGCGAAATCTCTCACCTTATTATATAGGGGTTCTACGGTTACGCCGCCCTGATGATAAATCATGTTTGCCACCCATCTTTCGAAGGTAGGATAATCTCCGGCAGTCCTGAAGTCCTCAGCACTCACATATTTCACACCCCTCCCGCTACTGCTCCAGGGAGCCTTGACAACAGCTTTGCCGTGCTGGAGAATGAGTTCTTTGACACGGGCCGTCTCAGTAACATATTCCACGCCTCGCTGCAGATGAAGGGCAGCCCATTGCCTGCTGCTCACCTCGCGTACCTTATTTAATACAGCATCAGTCGGCAACATAATCTCCGGCATTCCCAAACGCTCCAACTCACCTTTCAGCGACAGGTTCCATCCCCAGGGATGAACACTGTCCAGAAATTCAGTCTTGAGCAGATGCTTCAGCTGAGGCTTGGTGATAAATTCAACCTTGCTGTTCAGTTCTGCCCCAAAATGGCGCACCCTGTTCTTCGCAAAATCAATATCATCCACAAGTACGAGGTCGCCCTCTTCCGCCCAAAGAGCCGGAATGAAAGCAAGATCACTTCTAAGTTGTCTACCCGCATGAGGCGCGGTGAACTGTTTCAGATTTGCAGCCAAAGCCAAATCATGTTCTGGATTGAAAATATGTAATTTCATGGTGCAAAGATATAAAGAAAAGTGCAAAAAAGGGCAGAAAATCCCCATTTTTACTTAGACAAGTGCTAAATAATGAAAAAAAAGTTACTTTTTGCTATCTAGAGTTTGCAAATTAGAAATATTTAATTACCTTTGCATCGTAAAAACAATTAGAAACGATATAAACTCATGGAAGAAGCATTCTTCAGAACACATACATACCTCGTAGAGCATACGAACGCACCAGTAAGACGTACTCTGATGGACGAAATCGACTGGAGCGATCGTCTGATTGGCATTAAGGGAACACGCGGTGTAGGAAAGTCTACATTCCTCCTTCAATATGCCAAGGAACACTTTGGCCCTACTGACCGCAAGTGTCTGTTTGTGAATATGAACAATTTCTATTTTCAAAGCAGAGGAATCGCAGATTTTGCAGGCGACTTTGTTCGCCACGGCGGCAGAACCCTTCTCATCGACCAGGTCTTCAAGCAGTCGGACTGGAGCAAGGAGTTGCGCAAATGTTACGACCTCTATCCAGAGTTAAGAATCGTGTTCACAGGTTCCAGCGTGATGAGACTGAAGGAAGAGAATCCTGAGCTCAATGGAATCGTGAAAAGCTATAACTTGCGAGGCTTCTCTTTCAGAGAGTTTATCAACCTGCAGACTGGCAACAGTTTCCAGCCATATACACTCGATGAAATCTTGCGCAATCACGAGCACATCATCAAGCAGATACTGCCCAAGGTGAGCCCGATGAAATACTTTCAGGACTACTTGCATCATGGATTCTATCCATTCTTCCTGGAGAACCGCAACTTCACAGAGAATCTACTAAAGACAATGAACATGATGACCGAGGTAGACATCCTCCTCATCAAGCAAATCGAACTGAAATATCTCACCAAGATCAAGCGGCTCTTCTATCAGCTAGCTGTAAAAGGTGCCAAGGCTCCCAACGTGAGCCAGCTTGCCGAAGAGATCAACACCAGCAGAGCTACGGTAATGAACTACATCAAGTATCTTGCTGATGCGCGACTCATCAACATGATTTACCCTACCGGGCAGGAGTTCCCTAAGAAACCATCCAAGGTGATGATGCACAACTCCAACCTGATGTACGCCATCTATCCTATCAAGATAGACAAGCAGGAGGTGATGGAAACATTCTTCGTCAACTCGCTCTGGAAAGACCACAAGATAAGCCAGACCGGCAAGGACCACTACTTCATTGTAGATGGGGAGAAGAAGTTCAGAATCTGCGATGCGCAATCTCCAAACAAGGTGCGCAACAATCCCGACATCATCTACGCCCGATACAATACCGAGGTAGGCAAGGACAACAGGATTCCGTTATGGCTTCTGGGTTTCCTATATTAGGGAATGTTGAATGTGGAGTGTTGAATGTTGAATTACCTAACGGCATCAGCATGAAGACACATAAGGGCGCAAGCCTAACTCAACACTCAACATTCAACACTCAACATTAGAATAAGAACATTAGAATAAGAATGAATTAAATACAAAACATTTTTAATATTTTATCTAAAAGTAAAATGGCTAAAGAGAAAAAATTTATCACTTGTGATGGTAACACAGCTGCCGCACACGTAAGCTACATGTTTACTGAGGTTGCTGCTATCTACCCTATTACTCCATCATCACCAATGGCGGAGCATGTAGATGAATGGGCTGCCAAAGGTCGTAAGAACCTTTTCGGTCAGCGAGTTTCTATCCAGGAAATGGAATCTGAGGCTGGTGCTGCCGGTGCAGTTCACGGTTCTCTCCAGGCTGGTGCCTTGACTTCAACTTACACTGCTTCTCAGGGTTTGTTGCTGATGATTCCTAACATGTACAAGATTGCTGGTGAGTTGCTCCCTTGCGTGTTCAACGTATCAGCTCGTACATTGGCTTCTCACTCACTTTGTATCTTCGGTGACCACCAGGACGTAATGGCTTGCCGCCAGACAGGTTTCGCTATGTTCTGCTCAGGTTCTGTTCAGGAGGTTATGGACCTCTCTGCAGTTCCTCACTTGGCTACATTGGAGACAAAGGTTCCTTTCATTAACTTCTTCGACGGTTTCCGTACTTCTCACGAGTACCACAAGATCGAGGAGATGGATATGGAAGACATCCGTCCATTGGTTAAGGAAGAGTTCATCGAGGACTTCCGTAACCGTGCATTGACTCCTGAGCGTCCTGTTACTCGCGGTACTGCTGAGAACCCAGAGACATTCTTTACTCACCGTGAGGCTTGCAACACTTACTACGATGCAATCCCTGAGGTTGTAGAGAAGTACTGCCAGGAGATGACTAAGATTACTGGTCGTGAGTACCACCTCTTCAACTACTATGGTGCTGAGGATGCTGAGAACATCATCATCCTGATGGGTTCTGCTACAGAGCCAGCTCGCGAGGCTATCGACTACTTGAACAAGCAGGGCAAGAAGGTTGGTATGGTTGCAGTTCACCTCTTCCGTCCATTCTCTGTTGACTTCTTGAAGAAGACTATCCCAGCTACTGTTAAACGTATCGCTGTTCTCGACCGTACTAAGGAGCCAGGTGCAGAGGGTGAGCCATTGTACCTCGACGTTAAGTCTGCTCTCTACGATGACGAGCGCAAGCCATTGATCGTTGGCGGTCGTTATGGTCTCGGTTCTTCTGATACAACTCCAGCTAAGATTGTTGCAGTATTCAAGAACCTCGAGTTGCCACAGCCTAAGAACCACTTCACTGTAGGTATCGTTGATGACGTTACATTCACTTCTCTCCCAGAAGAGGAGGAAATCCCTATGGGTGGCGACGACTTGTTCGAGGCTAAGTTCTACGGTTTGGGTGCTGACGGTACTGTTGGTGCTAACAAGAACTCAGTTCAGATTATCGGTAACAATACTAACAAGTATTGCCAGGCATACTTCTCTTACGACTCTAAAAAGTCTGGTGGTTTCACCTGCTCTCACTTGCGTTTCGGCGACAGCCCTATCCACAGTGCTTATCAGGTAAATACTCCTAACTTCGTAGCTTGCCACGTACAGGCTTATCTCCACATGTACGATGTAACACGTGGTTTGCGTAAGAACGGTTTCTTCCTGTTGAACACTATCTTCGACGGTGAGGAGTTGGTTAACTTCATCCCTAATAAGGTAAAGCGTTACTTCGCTCAGAACAACATCACTGTTTACTATATCAACGCAACTAAGATTGCTCAGGAGATTGGTCTCGGCAACCGTACCAACACCATCCTCCAGTCTGCATTCTTCCGTATCACAGAGGTTATTCCTTTGGATCTCGCTGTAGAGCAGATGAAGGCATTCATCGTTAAGTCTTACTCTAAGAAGGGTCAGGACGTTGTTGACAAGAACTTCGGTGCTGTTGACCGTGGTGGTGAGTACAAGCAGTTGACAGTAGATCCAGCTTGGGCTAACCTCGCTGACGATGAGGCTAAGGAGGATAACGCTCCAGCATTCGTTAAGGAGCTCGTTCGTCCTATCAACGGCCAGGCAGGTGACCTCTTGAAGGTTTCTGACTTCGTTAAGCACAACACTGTTGACGGTACATGGCAGAACGGTACTGCAGCATTCGAGAAGCGTGGTGTTGAGGCATTCGTACCAGTATGGAACGTAGAGAACTGTATCCAGTGTAACAAGTGTTCATTCGTTTGCCCTCACGCAGCTATCCGTCCATTCGTATTGACCGATGAGGAGCTCGCAGGCATCGAGGGTCTCAAGACTCAGGATGTAAAGGCACCTAAGGCTTTGGCTGGAATGCACTTCCGCGTTGAGATTTCAGTACTCGACTGTCTGGGTTGTGGTAACTGTGCTGACGTCTGCCCAGGTAAGAAGGGTGAGAAGGCGTTGACAATGGTTCCATTCAACGTTGACGCAGAGGATATGGTCAAGGAAGCAGCTAACTGGGAGTATCTCGTACACAAGGTAGCTTCTAAGCAGGATCTCGTTGACATCAAGCAGAGCCCTAAGAACTCTCAGTTCGCTCAGCCATTGTTCGAGTTCTCTGGTGCTTGCTCTGGTTGTGGTGAGACTCCATACGTTAAGTTGATTTCTCAGCTCTTCGGTGATCGTCAGATGATTGCTAACGCTACTGGTTGTTCTTCTATCTACTCAGCTTCTATCCCATCTACTCCATATACAAAGAACGCTAAGGGTCAGGGTCCTGCATTCGACAACTCATTGTTCGAGGACTTCTGCGAGTTCGGTCTCGGTATGGTAATGGGTAACAAGAAGATGAAGGAGCGCATCGCTCACTTGCTCGAGGAGGCTAAGGCTCAGGAGCATGTTCCTGCTGAGTTCATAGCAGCTGCTGACAAGTGGATTGCTAACATGAACGATTCTGAGGGTTCTAAGGAGGCTGCTGCAGAGTTGAAGCCTCTCATCGCTGCCGGCGCTGAGAAGGGTTGCCCTATCTGCAAGGAGCTCAAGACTTTGGATCACTACCTGGTTAAGCGTTCACAGTGGATCATCGGTGGTGACGGTGCTTCTTATGATATCGGTTACGGTGGTCTTGACCATGTAATCGCTTCCGGTAAGGACGTTAACATCCTTGTATTGGATACTGAGGTTTACTCTAACACAGGTGGTCAGTCTTCTAAGGCTACTCCGGTGGGTGCTATCGCTAAGTTTGCTGCTGCTGGTAAGCGCGTTCGTAAGAAAGACCTTGGTCTGATGGCTACTACTTACGGTTATGTATATGTTGCTCAAATCGCTATGGGTGCCGACCAGGCTCAAACCTTGAAGGCTATCCGCGAGGCAGAAGCATATCCCGGCCCGTCACTCATCATCGCTTACGCTCCGTGTATCAATCACGGTCTGAAGGCAGGCATGGGCAAGAGCCAGGCAGAAGAGGAAAAGGCCGTTAAGTGCGGTTACTGGCACTTGTGGCGTTACAACCCGGCTTTGGAAGCCGAAGGCAAGAATCCGTTCACGCTGGATAGCAAGGAACCGGATTGGAGCGGATTCCAAGACTTCCTGAAGGGTGAAGTTCGTTACGCATCCGTAATGAAGCAATATCCGCAGGAGGCCGACGAGCTGTTCAAGGCTGCTGAAGAAAACGCTAAATGGCGTTACAACAGCTACAAGCGTCTTTCCAAAGAAAATTGGGGCGCTGAAGTTACAGAGTAATTCCTTAATTACTAAATAGAGAATAGAGGCTGCTCCTGAACTGGATGCAGTCTCTATTTGTTTTAACTAAAAACACTAAATATCAAAAAGTTATGATCGGATTTATTATTTGGGTTATTGGTGTGGTCCTTGCAGTCAAGGCTGTACTCGAAATCATGAGATGGCCGGTAGACGGCGTAAAGAAACTCCTGGTCGCAATCATCATCCTGCTCACAAGCTGGATTGGAATCTGTGTTTACTACTTCTGGGGAAGGGAAAACCTGCCTCAAATACTGAAATAAGTTCCGGTATCATCAAACAGAAGTAAACAAACGTGTATTAAGAGGGGATCGGTAACAGCTATCCCCTTCTTTTCAGAAACTCGGTGGGACTCTCCCCAAACTGTTCCTTATAGCATTTCGTGAAATAGGAAGGTGACGAAAAGCCCACTTCATAGGCAATCTCCGCTACCGTCATGTCAGAGGAGGCAAGCAGTGAGGCAGCCTTTTTCAACCTCATCTGGCGCAGCAGCTCATTCGGCGAATAATTGGTCAGCGATTTCAGCTTACGGTAAAGCTGCACACGGCTCATACCCATATTCCGTCCCAAATCCTCCACATTGAGTTCCGCATCTTTCATCCTCTCCTCGACAAGCGATTTGAAGCGGGAGACGAAACCTTTATCCAAATCACTGATGGTTTCCTTCTCAATAGTCTGGTTATCTCCGAAGAACTGCCTCAACTGACGGCGGTTTGCAATGAGATTGCGGACACGAGACAAGAGCAGCTGCGAATTGAACGGCTTGGAAATATAAGAATCGGCACCGCCGTCATAGCCCTGGATACGCTGTTCGTCCAGCGAGCAGGCCGTCAGCAGAATCACCGGGATATGGCATGTCTGCAACTCTCCCTTCAAGCGGCGGCAGCATTCCACACCATCCATACCGGGCATCATTACATCCGAGATAATCACATCCGGCACATACCTCATGGCCAGCCTGATACCCTCTGCCCCATCCGCCGCATCCAATACACGAAATTCGTTCGATAACAGCGACTTCACATAGCTGCGGATATCCGCATTATCGTCAATTACCAGCACAGTAGGACAATCGGCCTCAACCACCTCTTCGCCTGCTTTCACTTCCGTATCTATCAAGGTGGACGACACGTCCTGCTCTTCGGCAGGCAACGTCACTATGGTGGGATGGTACTGCGAAACATCCTGCTGCGGGAAAGTGACAGTGAAAGTAGTGCCTTTCTCGTCACTGCGTGCCGCAATGTTACCACCATGCATCTCTACAAAGGCACGTACCAGCGCCAGTCCGATACCGGTACCTGCCTGATGCCCGTCCACTTGATAGAAGCGCTCGAAGATGGCTTCCACATCGGTCGAAGAAATGTAACTGCCGGAATTGAAGACGGACAGACTGTAGTTCTGTTCCGACTTTAACAACCGTACGGTGATTTTCCCGTTCTCCGGCGTATACTTCACGGCATTGGAGAAGAGATTGAAGTAAATGCGCTCCATCTTCTCTGCATCCGCCATCATCCGGAAGTCCGTATCGGGAGATGCCTCAAAGCTGAAAGCAATATGTTTCTTCAGCAACGCCATGCGGAAAGAGTCGTTCCAGCCCCGGAAACTGTCGAGCAAATCAAAAGGTTCGAGATGGAGCTCCATGCGCCCGTTCTCCACCTTCCGGAAATCAAGTATCTGGTTAACCAGGCGAAGCAGGATATGCACATTCTTTTTCATCAGCTCGAGGAGCTGGCGCGGCTGTCCGTCGAGGGTGCGGTTGGCAAGAAGCTGCTCTATGGGATCGGCTATCAGCGTCAGCGGAGTACGGAAATCGTGCGAAATATTCGTGAAGAACACCAGCTTGGCATGCGTAGCCTCCTCCAGTTCATGGGAAAGCTGTTCCAACTGCGACTTCTGTACTTCCAACAGTTCCTTCTGCTGTATCAACTGGGTTTTCTGTTCCTCCAATTTCTTTTTCTGCATGGACAGCTCACGGTTCAACCGGTTCTTGGCACGCAAGGAGAGGTAGACAGCCACCAACAAGCCGACCAGCAACAATAGGGCGGACAGACTGCCGTACAAGACAACCTGCTGCGTGGCATAACTGGCCAAATACTGGTTTATCTTTCCGTTCAGGGTTTCTATCTTTCCATCCAGGGTGCCGATGTGGGCGGTCTGCATCTTCATGATGAGAGCATTGTCGCGGTCGACGACGGAAGTGCCCAGGATAGTTTCACGGGGAAAATCACGCTTGTTCAGGATATCCATGGCAATCTGCATCACGCGGTCGCCACCGGTAGGATATATAAACGTGGCATCCAGTTCGCCGGCAAGCACTTTCTCCACTCCGTAGTCTTTGCCGGGCAGGGCGTCTATGCCGATGAACCGCATTTCCTTCTCCCGCCCCTTGCGGGCAGCGGCAGCATAGGCTCCGGCCGCCATACGGTCATTCTGCGCATACACCAGGTCGATATGCGGAAAGCGGCTCAGCAGGGTATCCATTTTCTCTCCGGCCTTGAGTTGCAACCAGGCACCGTCTTCAGCGGCCAGCAACCGGATACCGGGATAAGCGGATATAGCCTTCACAAATCCCTGATGACGGTCTACGGCAGGTGTGGAACCCACCAAACCGGAGATTTCCACCACATCTCCCTGCCCGTGCAGCACATTGGCCACATACTCTCCCACAGCTTTCCCTATCTCGTAGTTGTCTGCACCGACGTAAGCTGTATATTTGTCCGAAAGGATTTTACGGTCCACTACAATCACCGGAATGCCCCGGTTGTATGCCTCCTCCACAACCGGAGTTATCGGAGTGGCTTCATTCGGGGCCACAATCAGCAGGTCCACCCCTTCGGCTATCAGTTCACGAATGTCTTTTGCCTGACGGTCATTATCGTCGACGGCAGTACGGATGTCCACCTCCACATCTTCGTAGAAATGGGCTTCACGGAGTATCTCACTGTTCATCTGGTGCCGCCATTCATCCTCGCTACATTGGGAAACGCCGATACGGAAACGTGCCTCGCGCCGGGAGCAGGCAACCGCCACTCCCCAAAGCACGAGCAAAAAGAATAAAATCCGAAGGTTATGCTGTCTCATCTTCACTTTCCTCTGATTTAAGATTGCAGATGAGCAAAGATAGCGAAAAATGTGAAAAGAATAAGAAAAATCTATGCCAGCCTTTCTTTCAAGGCGTCCGGCAATTCCGGCATGGCACCGCTCTGGGTACATACATAGGCAGAGACTTCCACCGCCAGTTTATGGGCATCGGGCACCTGCTTCCCGCTGAGAATGGCAGCGGTGAAGGCTGCCGTGAACGAGTCACCGGCTCCAACGGTGTCCGCCACCGGTACCTTGGGCGTCTCCTGGAAAGAAACCACTCCCGGAGTGAACACATAGCTGCCGTTCGTTCCACAAGTCAAGATAAGCATCTTCAGATTATACTTGGCCAGCAGAATCCAGCATTTGTCCTGCAAGTCGATGCCCGGGTAGCCGAAAATACGGCTGATGGTCACCAGTTCCTCATCGTTTATCTTGAGGATGTTGCAGCGGCGCATGGATTCGCAGAGTATCTCTTTGGTATAGAAACCCTGGCGGAGATTGATGTCGAATATCTTCAGTTGCCCCTCCGCATCGGGCATCGTGTCGAGAAAGCGGTTGATGGTGATGCGGCTTGTTTCGCTGCGTTGCGCCAAAGAGCCGAAACATACGGCACGCGTGTTCAGTGCCAGACGCTTCAGTTCGTCGGTAAAGGGGATGTTGTCCCAGGCCACGCCTTCCTTTATCTCATAGCACGGCACGCCCACGGCATCGAGCGTCACCTGCACCGTTCCCGTGGGGTAAGGCACGCGCTCTATCTGGGTGCGCAGCCCCTTCCGGGCGAACACATCCAGAATCTCGTCCCCATCCGCATCGGCACCTACGGCACTGACCACACGGCTGTCGAAACCAAACTGCGATGCATGGTAAGCAAAGTTTGCCGGAGCACCGCCTATCTTCTTTCCTTCGGGGAGGCAGTCCCACAAAGCCTCGCCCATACCTACTATTATCTTATTCATAATATTATATTGTTTAATGAATGATATATTTTATTCACGGCAAACTCAATGTCCTACCCGCTGCAAACCTAATAAAAAAGTTCCTAACTATAGAATGAAAAGTTGCCAATTATCCATTAAAAAGTTTCTAAGAACTAAGGATTATCTCTATCCCAAGGCTTGGGATAGACATCCGCAACCTTGGGACAGATATCCGCAGCCTTGGGATATGTGTCCGCAGCCTGCGAACAAAGATTACCGCTTCATACGCAGCATATAGAAGAACAAGTACACTACCCCTACCGTCATCACAGCCACGGCACCGCTTTGTCCTACAGCATCACTTGCCAAGCCCATTGCTATCGGAAATACCGTACCGCCGAAGAGCCCCATAATCATCAAGCCGGAAACCTCGTTCTTCTTTTGTGGCATAGCAAGCAACGCTTGGGAGAAGATAACCGGAAAGATGTTCGAATTGCCGAAACCGATAAGGGCAATGCAAATGTATATCATTGTCTTTTCATGGAAAACGAACAACCCTACCATCGCAGCCAACATACATAACACGCTGATGCCGAAGAAGGTTCGGGGAGCCATCTTCTGAAGAATGAAGGCGCCGAGAAAGCAACCCGCCGTGCGGAAAATGAAGTAAAGGCTGGTGGCAAAGCCGGCATCGGCCAGCGTCATGCCCAGACGCTCCATCAAGATTTTGGGCGCTGTGGTATTCGTACCTACATCAATGCCCACATGACACATGATGCCCAGGAAGCAGAGAAAGATAAACGGCTTGCCCAGCAGGGCGAGGCACTCCCCGAAGGTGGAAGGGCGTCCCTCTTCCTTTTCCTCGCGGATGGAAGTACCGCTCAGCCAAAGAATGGCAATCACCGCAATGACCATATAGACCGGGAACAGTACCCTCCAGCCCATGCCCAGAGACGGAATGGCCTGCGTAGCTCCCCACATGGCGATGTATGGAGCCAGAAACGAAGCAATGGCTTTTACAAACTGTCCGAAGGTGAGCGAACTTGCCAGCCGCTCGCCGCTTACGATGTTGGAAAGCAGCGGGTTGAGCGACGTTTGCATCAGCGCATTGCCGATGCCCAGCAATGAGAACGAGAGCAGCATCAGCACGTAGCCGTCTCCGAAAACCGGGAGAAGCAAAGAGGCAAACGTGATGACAAGGCTGAGAAGCACCGTCTTCTTGCGTCCGATGCGGTTCATCAGCATACCCGTAGGTACGGAGAAGATGAGGAACCAGAAGAACACCAGAGACGGGAATATGTTGGCTTGCGAGTCGGTCAGGTTCAAGTCGGCCTTCACGTAGTTGGAGGCGATGCCCACCAAATCCACAAAGCCCATGGCGAAGAAGCAAAGCATGACCGGAAAGAGCTTTGCCAAAGAAGAATTCTTAGTATTTTTCATGCTGAAGATTATTATCTGTTATTTTAATCCGAGTTTGTACACAGTAAACGAGGTGACATTGCAGCTTCCACCTTTAGCATAGAAACTGATGCGGTTGTAAGGTTCCGACGGGAATACGAGATTTGTCACGGCAAAACGTCCGTCGTTGCCAAACGCTTCAATGCTCGACTTGTCTACGAACAAGCGGAGTTTCATTTCATTGCCACCCTCGACAGGAGCCACGGTCACTGCAGGGAAGTCCTTGCTGAACGTCACCTCGCCACTCTTGGTACGGTCTATGGTGAACGTCTTTTCCGCCAGGTTATAGTACATCTCCACCTCCTCGCCTTTCGAGTTAAAGAGCTGGAATCCTATCACATCCGCATCCTTGTTCTTGATGGTCATTTCGATTTCGTACGTTCCGGAATTGTCATTCAGCAGTTTGTCCAGATTATACGTGCGGTCTACCTTGAAAGCACGCTTCTTGCTGCCTTTATCCCTCAGTTTCAGCAATTCGGGAGACGGGGTTACCTTTACATAGGTTTCACCCTCCGAGGTATAGAGCGAAAGGTCGCGCGGCACGGAGTTGGCACTGCGGTATTGACGGGTGGGCACATCGTTGGCATATTGCCAGTTGCTCATCCATGCCAATGCAATGGCACGTCCTACAGGAGCATTGCTCCAAGTGACAGTTGCATAATGGTCTTTTCCCCAGTCCATCCATTTCGTCACTGCGGGAGACTCGTTCACGAATCTCTTTCCGTCAAATGTCCCCACGAAATATTGTGTGGCAGAGCCACCGAACGGTCCACCCGGATTGAGGTTACAGACGAGTACCCACTTCTTCAGTTCCGTACCTTCAACCGGCAGTTCAAGCAGGTCGGGACACTCCCAGACTCCGCCGTGAGCACCTTGTCCTTCACCGAATTTGCTCTCCAGCGTCCAGTTCTTCAGGTCGGCAGAAGAGTATATCTCCATTTCCTGCCCTACGGCAAGAACCATGATCCATTTCTTGGTATCTTCGTGCCAGATGACTTTAGGGTCACGGAAGTCGCGCTGCGTGGAAGTCAGGATGGGATTTCGCGCATACTTCTTGAAGGTCTTTCCGTTGTCAAGGCTATAGGCCATGCTCTGCACTTGGCGGTCGCTTGCCGATGTATAGAAAGCAATGACGGCACCGGCACCGAACCCGGCCGTATTATCCTTGTCGACAACACAAGAGCCACTGAAAATTGTTCCCAGCGCATCGGGCGAAATAGCATCTCCGTGATGTTCCCAAGTGACGAGGTCCGTACTGGTGGCATGTCCCCAATGCATGTTCCCCCACATGGAGCCGTAGGGATTATGCTGGTAGAACAAATGGTAAACCCCGTCTTTGTAGAACATTCCGTTAGGATCATTCATCCAACCGTAAGCCGGGCTGAAATGATACACCGGACGGAACTTCTCCCGGTTCGAAACATCGAATTCATCCGACAGTTTCATTTCTTCCCAGCATAAGGCCGAATCCGGAATAAGCTGGAAGTTGAAAGAGAGATGTTTATTATCGAAGCCGGTCAAATCGACCGGAACAAAATAGTCAACCTTATTGACTGCCAATCGCACGTTCATACTGCGTACAACATCATTGTCCGCTATCATATACAATTTTGCCTCCGGAGAAGCCTCTTCCACCGGCAGCAGCAAAAACTTCTTCTGCTCGTCAATTTGGACGATACTCTGTCCGTCACCCAGATGTTTAATCACGAAAGGAGGATTTATGGCCTGGCATGTGAAGACAGCCACGGTAGTTCCTAATATAAATACGGTAAGCGTCCTTCTGATTGTCCGCCAAAAGTCTTTTAAATGAATCATGTTTCTGTTGGTATTAAATTAATTATGTTTTTCTACCATGCAAAGATACGCCACCAAGCAGCAGGAGGCTATCTTTTTTGTTTCAAAGCATACTACAAATGTTACATTCAGTCTAAAATAATACAAATTAAATTCCTCATCTCCATATTGATTTAAGCATCCAGGCATCCAACTCCATCTTCGTCCCCTTTTTCTGCGCAAAAAGTTCGATACCGGTTTGAGCCTCGCCCGGATAGGTTAATAATGTGAATACATCCTTCCCGTCATTGGCAAAGATTTCAATACTCGATTTGTCTACAAATATATGCAAACGTATCTTATTATCTACCGGTTCCACCCTGGCATATGCCATACGGCTGAATTTAGGAATCTGCACATCGGAGCAATGGGTACGGTCAATCACCAGATTATGTGAATCCGTATCATAGCTGACCACCACTTTGCGCCCTTCACCCACACACAAATTCAAGCCAAAGGTGTTGGATACGTCAGTAGAAAACGAAGCATCGAGTTCGTAGACATTCTCATCGGGAACAAAGCCGGGTAACCTCTGTGTTCCCACCGATAAAGCACGTTTCACCGATGCAGGCTTATAGCGAAGTGTTTGCAACTGTTCCACCGGCTTCTGCACCAGCCTCACGCCTTCCTTGTATGTCTTCAGTTCCAGGTTGCGAGGAATGGACCAAAAGCCCTTCCCATACTTCGATGGAGCTACCGGTGCATAGTCCCAGGTTGCAACCCAGCCCATCGAAATTTTGGAATCCAACGTTCCGTCAAAATCCTGAAATGTGCGGGATGCATAAAAGTCCAGCCCTTTGTCCACATATAGAGGCTCTGCAGGATGGTTATCCATCAGCTTAAAAGAAGTGCCGTCGAAGTCTCCTATAAAGTATTGTTCTTGCGCCCAGTTTACAGATACGACCATCACCCACCTTTTCTTGTCAGAATCCCCGTCAACCGACAACTGGAATAAATCCGGGCACTCCCAAGACTTTTCACTGTCACCGGCAGGGCCGAAATCACTGGTCCAAGTCCAGTTCTTCAAATCAGGAGAGGTATAAAACTTGATTTTCTTCTCCAGAGCCTTGGCTACAACCATCACCCATTTTTGAGTCGGCTCGTGCCAGAAGACGGTAGGGTCCCTGAATTCCGTACTCCAAAGGTCCAGAACCGGGTTACCTTCATAATAATGAAATGTCTTTCCGTCATGACTGAAAGAGATGCCCTGCGCCTGTTTCTTGGAGTCCTTCTCAAAAACGGTGTAAGCCGCCACATAAGCACCCTTGCCGAAACCGGCAGTGTTGTTCTTGTCTATGACTGCAGAACCGGTGAAGTAACTGATATTGTCATCCGCTCCGGTCATGGCATAAGGGGTTATCTGCTGGTAATGTACCAAATCTGTAGATTCGACTTTGCCCCACCAGTACATATGATATTTACCCTGATAGTACATGAATCCCGAGGGGTCACCAATCCATCCCTTCTCCGGACTGAAATGATACTGAGGACGATAAGGCTCTTTGTATAAACTGTCTGAATTCATTTGTGCACCAGCAGACAATGTTCCTGCCAATAAAAGTGCACCCAATATAGCTGGTATCTTCATTTTCTGTATTTTCATTAAAAGTTCATCTTTACCTTTGCATCTTTCAGTTTCCAAACTTCGGCAGCAACTTCCGTTGTTTTTCCATTAGAGAATAGCTCCAATAGCGTACTATTTTCTTTCAAAGGGAAGATTCTTGTAGTGAACGCATCTTCGTTATTAATAAATCCTTCCACTACAGAACCGTCAATAAACAAACGAATCTCCACCGGTTTAGCAGTATCCAACCGATAATGATCCTTACGAATCTTCAAAGGAATGTGTGCACGCAAGGAAGAATGCGTCTGGTCCACAATAAGTTCCTCCTTCTCCACATCATAATAAATCAGGCTATATTCGCTATTATCCGGATTCTTACACAATGTAAATCCAAACCGTTTTGCGTCACCGGGATAAAAAGTCGCCTTGACTTCAAGCTGATGTTCCCTTCTGCTCACAATGCACGGTTTCGCAGCAGTCAATGCCTTTCTGGAATAAACCGTCGGTTGTTCACGCAATTGTTTCATCACGGGATGGGGTGTTTGACATAGTTTTCCATCTTTCAGCTGCCATCTTCTGGGCATACTATAGAGATGCGCCCATCCTTGTTCATAAGTGGCCTCCCCTCCTATTTCATCGGGTATAATGGCAATGGCAGCGACATCCCCTTCCGGAGTCTCCACAACAGAGGGGGACAGCAAGCGGTTGATGACCTCTAGATTTTGAGGAACCGGATTGTCCGGTATAAACTTTTCATTCTTGAAATCTCCTATCCAATACTGGCAACGCGCAGGTATGCCTTTATGAGGAACCCTATTCACCAAAAGAACATACTTGCCGCCCATCTTCTTAAAGACCGGCATTTCCCAGAAAATACCGGAGTCATCCACTTCCGGATTGCCCTCAAACAGCAAATGTACAAAATCCCATTTCTTCAAGTCTGCCGATTTATAAAGCAGCAAAGCCCCGTGGGGTGTATCGGTCTGCTCAATGCCGAAACCGATAATCATATACCAGACATCACCCTCTTTCCAGACATACTGGTCACGCATGTCCGTACGGGTATATCCGGCAGGCTTCTCGGCAATAACCGGATTACCCGCATATTTCTCCCATTCTATCAACGCAGTATCTTTTGGAAAAGCAATACCCACTCCCATCTTGTCTCCACCGGCTGTGTATATCAGCTGGGGGATACCGTCATCATTGATAACAGTATGCCCGGACCATATTCCATTCTTGTCATAAGCAGCATCAGGAGTCAAAGCCGGCTTTTCCTCCGTCCAATGAAGCATATCGGGACTGCTGAAATGTCCCCAATTTATCTGTCCCAGGAAGATTGCAGAAGCATTCTTCTGATTGAATATATGATATTTACCTTTATAAAGAAGTAAACCATGCGTCTCATTCGTCCAGTTGGCAGCCGGCAACAGATGATAGCGGGGACGGTTGAAGTCCTTCGCAAAACGGGTTTCCGGAATAGCCAAAACCGGAGTCTTCTTCAATCCTAAGGCAATCTCGTCTCTCCATGCAGACGAATCATCGGAAAAGGGAGTGAGGCTTATCCCGTCAATCAACCCGTTTATAGCCGTAACATCGTACATCCAAACCTTCTTTTCCCTGAAATCCTTACCTACCCGAAGCATCATTTCACCATCTTGCAAGTTCCGGGGCCATACCTCTACACTCATCCTCTGCCCATTCAGGCAAACCGATTCATTATTCAAATCAAGGACTACATGCAGCCACTTGAAACGGTCGACTTTTGTCTTTAATGAACAGTAAGAGTATGAGCCATTCTGCCCCATTCCCAACAGCAACTCACCATAACGGTCTACACATACCGCTACAGATGTTCCTGCCATGTCTCTGATTCCCATAAAGGCAGCAGTATCCGTCGGATAAGATTCCAGAGCAAACCATCCGGACAACGACGAAACATCTCCTTCCGTGGTTGTATCCATCCAAGTGGAATACCCGTCTGTACGAAGGGCTTTACCTTCGACTCCGGTAACAAATTCCGGTATTTCCTTTATAGTGTACAAATTCAACAATGACTTGCCGTCACTGGAAAGTAAGGGGTCCTGCCCGTCAAACGACCATGTTTTTTGAGCAAAAGCTGCATTCAAAGAAAGCAATAGACAGCCCAATATAGAATAGGCAAAGTGTTTCATAATAAAAGATTGTTTAAAAGAAGAGGGGGAAACAAACGTTTCCCCTCCCTTGCGTTTTCATTTCAAAATATAATTAGTTGAACGGAGCATAACCGGGATTCTGTACATACTTGCCTCCAGAAAATCCGTATTGATTGTTCGGAACCGGATAATACTCATCCTTTCCACCCGTAAAGTGCGCATTGGCATAATAAATGCGATTGTCTGACTCCGCAGCGATGTACTTGTTCATGGTTGTTTCCACTATGCCCCAACGGACCAGGTCGAAGAAACGTTCACCTTCCAAAGCCTTCTCCAGACGTGTTTCCCAACGGAGGGCCTGACGGGCATAATCCTGATTCCAGACATCAGCAGGATAAGGATTGACAAGGTAGTTGGCCGCATATTTGGAATGGTCGTTGAAATCCTTTACATAGGCACTGTTCCGGGCACGATTGCGTATCTGATTAATCAAATCACGGGCAGTTTCGAGTCCATTGCCTTCATTGAGTTCAATAAGAGCCTCAGCTTTCCAAAGAAGAATATCTGCGTAACGTATAATCTGCCAGTTCAACTGTGAAGCCCCCCAAGGCCAGCCATTAAACATATCACTACTTTCCGGAGAAACCCAGAAGCGCTTCGCGCAATTATAGCCATAAGTTTCCTTATCACGCACCCATCCTTCACATGGTTTGTCCGGGTAAGTTTTCCAAGTTATAGTAGGACGGCCCACAACAAAATCGAGACGCGGGTCTACATTGGGAGTCGTGTTTTGTAAAGTATAAACCCCATTGTTCAATACCGCCCAACTATAATCAGACTTTGACTGATAATTAAAATCGGGCAGACCGTTTGCATCTGTCTGATAAGCATTAATCAGGTCTTGGCTGGGCAGGAAGAAACCGTCACCTCCGTAAGGGCTGCCTCCACCCGGAGAATTCAACAGATTGCTCCAGTTGATGCGGCCGGCACTTTCGGTACCGTCATTCATGGAATATTGAATGGCAAAAACAGACTCTTTACCGTTTTCATTAGCTACTAAATCCAATCCCTGGAAATCGTCAAGCAAACCGTAACGGTTGCTGGCAGTCACTTGGTCGCAAAGCGAAACGACTTCCCTCAGCAGCTCTTTATTGATGGAAGTTACGGCATGCGTAGTCTCATCTTGCTGATACGCTTGGTACAACTTGATTTTAGCCGCATAGGCCAGTGCTATGTATTTATGAATACGCCCTACCTCCGGCTGTGATGCAGGAAGCTGTTCGGCGGCATCAAGCATCTCCTCGGCCAGCATACTCAGAATCTCGTCACGGGTAAACTCATTGTTCGGAATATCCGGATATTGGGAAATCTCAACGTTCTCATCAAAATAAGGTATCTTGTTGAAAAGGCGGCTCAATTCAAAGTAATAATGGGCACGAAGCACTTTCATCTCCGCAATACGGGATACACGTCCGTTCACCTGCTCATCTGTTGCAGCATTCAGTACGCGCAATGCAGAGTTACAACGCTGTACACTGCAATATAGATGGTACCACTTGCTGTCCAGAAATCCATTGGTTGCATCCATATCAAATGTCTCCATACGGTGCACTTCATTAAGGTCACCAACACCACCACCGCCTTTATAGGCATTATCCGAACGTACCTCACCATAGGTCCAATTGGAAGTAGGATGACACCATACACTCCAGCTCTGTCCTTCGGGACCACCCAAAGCTGCATACGCGGCATTCACCAAAAGGTCGGCACCTTCTGTAGAAGTCATAATATCTTCGTTCAAGCTACCCTGGGGCTTCAAATCCAGGAAACGGTCTTCATTACAGCTTGCAGTCATCAGCGCTACTACGCCAAGCATATATAAATGTTTCAATTTCATGATAGTATAGTTTTAAAGTTTAGAAACCAAATGATAATCCCAAAGAGAACGTACGGGGCAACGGATAAGGATAACCCAGACCTTCAGGGTCGGCACCTGTATAACCGGTAATCGTAAACAAATTCTGAGCCTGGAAATAAATGCGCGCATGACGCATCTTCATCTTGTCGAGAACTGCTTTAGGAAGCGTGTAACCCAATGTCAGACTTTTCAGCTTGATATACGAACCATTTTCAATATAGAACTCAGATACTTCGTGCTCATTGTTGCTGTTAAGAGTGGTCAAAGCAGGTACACTGCTATTGTAAACACCCGTCTTTTCAAAGTTCTCGTAAGCATGCATGGCATCGAGCAGGCGGGTAGAGTGATTACCGGTCCAGCACTGGAACAAATCCGTATAATATTTGGAGTTGTTATAGGCATCACGAATCATACCGTTGAAGAACATGCTGAGGTCAAAGCCTTTCCAAGATGCCCCAAGATTCAGACCTGCAATCACTTTCGGATTGTCAGAACCCAACCATACACGGTCGTTCGTATCAATCGTACCGTTACCGTCAGCATCCACGTATTTGATACGTCCTACTCCGGGAGCGCCAAACTGTACATTATATTTGGATTTATACTCATCCACCTCCTGCTGGGTACGGAACACTCCATCTGTCTTGAAGCCCATCCATGAACCGAACGGTTGGCCAACCAAAGTCTTGTCAACCCCATTACCGCCACCATAAGTATAGTAAATTTCTTCCGTCAGCTCTGTCACTTCATTTTTGTAATATGAAAGGTTGAATGCTACATTATACTGAAAATCCTTTACCTTATCATTCCAAGTCAATGCCATCTCGAAACCTTTATTGTTCATCGTACCACCATTATACCAGCAGTAACCACCCTCGCCAATGACAGCGATATACGGTTTCTCCACAAGCATATCACTTGTCTTCTTATCAAAATAATCGAGAGAAGCACTCAGACGTCCGTTCAGGAAAGCGGCGTCCACACCGATATTGAGCTGTCTTGTACTCTCCCACTTCAAATCGGGATTGGTAGACCTCACTTTGTAACCACCGGGAGCCAAAGTCGTTCCATCACCGTTCATGTTGTAGCTTGCATCCTTCAGACTAATCAAGTATTTAGTATAGGGGGCCTCATTATCAATAATATCGTTACCATTGATACCCCATGAAGCACGTAGTTTCAAATCTGCCAACCAATTCTTGGTCGCTTCCATAAACTTCTCACTTGAAATGCGCCAGCCTGCCGACACTGAAGGGAAGTAATCCACATTATTACCCTTTGCCAAGCGGGAAGAAGCATCACGGCGCACCGTAACAGAGGCCAAATACCGTCCTTCATAATCATAGTTCACTTTACCAAAGTAAGACACCATACCATAATTGGAAGCACCGGCACCTACATTCTTACCGGCAGTCACACCGTCGAGATAAATATAATCTTCATCTTCTACAGCCAGTCCCGTACCATAACCGAACATGGATTCCGAATGGTTCTTCTTGGCTTCTGTACCAAGAAGTGCAGTCAGATTGTTCTTTCCAAAAGCTTTGCTATAAGTCACGGTATTGGTCCATACCCAATCCAGTCTTTTGTTGGATGATTGAGTCAGCTTATTGACCTCATCGCGTGCCCATGCCGGCTCAAAAGTTTTGTTGGTTTCATCATAATAATTCATACCGAAATTGGTTTTCAGCACCAGGTTCTTAATCGGTTCAATTTCAAGGAATGCATTACCAAAGATACGCCAGTAATCATGTTTGTTCTGTTTTTCATTCTCCAACAAACGTGCCATATTGGGGGCATCACCCAAAACATCATTGATGGCATCGTTATAATTGCCATTCTCATCATAAACCGTCTTGGCAGGATGCTGTTTGATGGCATTCTCATCTACACCGGCCGGACTGAGGGTCTGTGTCCAACGATTGATGGCAACGTTCTCGCCGATACGCAAGCGATTGTCAAGATAATGATAGTTAGAACTGATGCGGGTATTGATACGCTGGAAATTCGTATTCTCTACCAGACCGTCATGGTCGAGATAGTTCAACGCTAACGAGAAGGCACCATTGTCAGAGCCCTTTGAAAGTGTCGCACTATAATTCTGCATCAAGGCAGTGCGATAAACCACATCGCGCCAATCCGTATCAACGGCATGTACTTTAGCTCCATTCAGGCCGATATAGTCTTGAAGTTGGGGAGTTGCACCATTACCATATATTTCGCTGCTTGGCGTAGCTCCATTATTGGCATACTTATAAGCCGACCAATAAACCTGGCCCCACTCATCTGCATTCAACATATCAAAACCACATTGATAGGTCTGCAAAGTCAACGACATATCAAAATCCACACGGGTCTCCCCTTTCTTGGCACGTTTGGTAGTAATGATAATCACACCATTGGCAGCCTGTGCACCATAAATAGAAGCGGAAGCGGCATCCTTCAATACCTGAATGGATTCTACATCATTGGAAGAAAGGATAGACGAGATGTTTTCACGGGTCATCACACCGTCAATGACATAAAGCGGGGAATTGGCATCATTTCGGAAAGATGACTTACCACGGACCAATGTAGAAGTATTTCCACCGCCCGGTGTGCCGTCAGTCGTAATGTTCATACCGGCAACACGTCCCTGCAAGCTCGACAACACATTTCCCGTAGGAATATCTGCTACATCCTTCATCTTGACCACAGCCACCGAACCAGTCAAACTGGCCTTCTTCTCGGACATATAGCCGGTCACCACTACTTCATCAATCAACTGGGAATCTTCCGTCAACTCAATGCGTAAAGTGGGCCGTGCCTTTACTGTAACGGTTTTATATCCTATATAGGATACAGACAATGTGGCACCGGAAGCTACAGACAGAATGAAATTTCCGTCAATATCCGTAATTGTTCCATTACTGTTGGAACCTACTTCCATGACAGAAGCACCGATAATGGATTCACCACTCGATTTTTCAACGACAGTACCTTTTACCTGGACTTGCTGGGCAAAGGAAGAGATGCCCGCAAAGAGAAGCACAATTAGTGTGCAAAGCCTGAGACTAATGCTTTTCAACATATCTATTAATTTAAAGTTAATAATAAACCAATTCTGCAATTGAGTTTTGTGTCAGCAAAATTAAGCGAAACCAGGATTTGCACCTATAACAAATGTTACGAAAGGTGGTATTTTTGATACATCCCCTTTCTAAAGGTATTCTACGCGTGTTTTTTGCTAAATAAACTTTAGCTTTAGCAGCAAATTAATAGAAAAGAATGAAAACAATATGGGAGCAGATGCTAATTGCACCAGCTCTCATAGTATACTCTCTCAGAATCAAAAACGAAAAGCAAAATGTTCCGCACACCGGTATCCTTCTTCATAAAGCTCCGTCAGCTTCTTGATGTCACGCTCGATGCGGTCTACCACTACCGGCTTCTGTGGACGGATAACAATAATTTCCCCGGCGGCTTCCATCCGTTCCACCTGCTCCAACTGTTGATTATAGACAATGCTGCGGCGGTTGATGGCTTCACGCAATAGCGGATATTTCTTATATATAAAAGGTGGAACTTTCGTTCCCTGAATTTCCTTACGGTACCCATGATTGCGCGTCAACACCACCACATTATTGGTAAATCCATCCTGACGGGCACGCATCAAAGGGATACTGTCCACAATACCTCCATCCAGCATCGGGATGTTGTCCACGTAGGTAATGGGACAGACAAACGGCAGACTGCTCGAAGCACGCACAATATCAATGACGCGCTCCTTACTCCGCTTCTCCTCAAAATAGTTCGCTTCGCCCGTCTCGCAGTTGGTAGTTACCATCACATAGCGTTCGGGGCAATGAAAGTATGCCTCGTAGTCGTAGGGAAGTATGTGTTCCGGAAACTCCTGGAACAACAAGTCGAAATCCATGATATTCCGCTTCTTCAACAGATACTTCAATCCGATGTAATTGTATTTTTCCAGCAAGTCGATATTGCTGTACTTGGCACGCCCGCGCTGACCGGACATATAGGAAAGTCCGTTGCAGGCTCCGGCACTGACGCCGATGGTATAGGGAAAGCGAATGCCACGATCCATAAAGCTGTCGAGCACACCGCAAGTGAAGACGCCGCGCATACCGCCGCCCTCCAAAACAAGACCGCTATGGTCGTCGATACGTATTATTTTCTCCATAAGTGTCAGAATTAACGCTCCAAAGATAGCTTTTGTTTCCGAAATCTCCCTATCTTTGTGCCAGTAACAATCATTTAATATCAATTTAATTATGATGAAAAAGTCAATACTTATTGCCGCTTTAGGCTTGTTAAGTTTCAATGTGTCAGCACAAGACACTCCGAAGACAGAAGAAGGCTTTATCTTCACCACCGTCAAAGAAAACCCAATTACTTCTGTTAAAAACCAAAACCGCTCGAGCACTTGCTGGAGCTTCTCAGCACTTGGTTTCCTCGAAAGCGAACTGCTGCGCATGGGCAAGGGAGAGTATGATTTATCAGAAATGTTTGTGGTGCACCACACCATGGTAGACCGTGGCGTGAACTACGTACGCTATCACGGCGACAGTTCTTTCTCACCGGGCGGAAGTTTTTATGACATCATGTTCTGCCTGAAGAACTACGGACTCGTGCCGCATGCAGGGCACGACCGACATCACCCGCACCGTCGCGCTCGGCCCCGTGACCGCTCCGGAAAATCCTGGAGTTCTTTTGGCTAGATATTCTAAAGTGATACCTTT
>OGYE01000259.1_pt1 | contig 31615 bp, 22 predicted proteins | sample 1576471 | NCBI WGS metagenome assembly OGYE01 (sample SAMEA3541532, study PRJEB24748) | human gut metagenome | biome: human gut; feature: human-associated habitat; material: faeces | place: China | collected 2012
GTGGGTGGCGGACTGATCCCAAAACCCGGAGAGATTTCATTGGCACATAAAGGGGTATTATTTTTGGATGAACTGCCGGAATTTAAGCAGAACACGATCGAGATATTAAGACAGCCAATGGAAGAAAAAGAAGTGCGTTTGGTGCGTGTGAACGGCACGTATGAATATCCGGCAGATTTTATTCTTGTTGCGGCGATGAATCCGTGCAAATGCGGTACAGGTTCATCAAAGATTCATACAGAAGAATCTATTGAAACTTGTGGTGCAGAAGTTCAGAAAGGTAATGCACCTACAGAACGTAAATTACAGCGTTTATTTAGAAGAGAAGAAGTTAGCCACATTATTAAGAAGTGTAATGACTTTGGTGCCGGCGGTGTTTCAGTTGCTATTGGTGAATTAGCAGACGGATTACACATTAACTTAGATAAGGTTCCAAAGAAGTATGCAGGTCTTGACGGAACAGAAATTGCTATTTCAGAATCACAGGAAAGAATGGCAGTTGTTGTTGATAAGAGTGACGTTGATCAGTTTTTAAAATATGCTAATGAAGAGAACCTTGAAGCTACAGTAGTAGCAGAAGTTACAGAAGAACCACGTTTAGTATTAGAATGGAGAGGTAAAGAAATCGTTAACCTTTCAAGAGCCTTCCTTGATACAAACGGTGCACATCAGGAAACAACAGTTGAAGTTGACATGCCTGATGAAAACAAGAACTTCTTCAACAAACAGCCTGTTAACAATGTAAAACAGAAATGGTTAGAAACATTGTCAGATTTAAATGTTTGCTCACAGAAGGGATTAGTTGAAAAGTTTGATGGTTCTATTGGAGCAGGTTCAGTATTTATGCCATTTGGTGGAAAGTATCAGATGACAGAAACACAGACCATGGTAGCTAAGCTTCCTGTATTAAAGGGAGATTGCGATACAGTAACAATGATGTCATATGGATTTGATCCATATCTTTCAAGTTGGAGCCCATACCATGGAGCAATGTATGCAGTAGTTGACTCAATTGCTAAGATTGTTGCAACAGGTGGTGATTACAAGAAAGTACGTATGACATATCAGGAATACTTTAGAAGAATGACTGAAGATCCACGTCGTTGGAGCCAGCCATTTGCAGCACTTCTTGGTTCATTTGATGCACAGATGGGATTTGGTCTTCCATCAATTGGCGGTAAGGATAGTATGTCAGGAACATTTAATGATATTGATGTACCACCAACACTTGTATCATTTGCAGTAGATGTAGCTAAAGAAAAAGATATTATTACTCCTGAATTTAAGGCAGCAGGCAATAAGATTGTTAAGTTTGAAATTAGCAAGGATCAGTATGACAAGCCTGTATATGATGAAATCATGAAGTTATATGATGAAATTCATGAAATGATTCAGAATGGAGTTATTATTTCAGCATATGCTGTTGAAGGAAAGGGTGTTATTCCAGCCGTAAGTAAGATGGCATTTGGTAATAAGATTGGTGTAAGCATTAGTGGAAGAATCCCTGGAGCAGATTTATTTGCACCTGGATTTGGTGATATTATTGCTGAAGTACCTGCAGACAGACTTGACGATATTACATCAAGCTATGTTCTTATTGGTGAAACAAACGATAAGGAAGTATTTGAATATGGTTATGATTCAATTCCTATGGATGAAGCAATTAAGGTTTGGGAGAAACCATTAGAAAAGGTATTCCCAACAAGAAGCCATAAGGATACATCATTACTTGATACACCAATTTATGATAAGGGCAGCGTATATGTTTGCAAGAACAAAGTTGCAAAACCTACAGTATTTATCCCTGTATTCCCAGGTACAAACTGTGAATATGATAGCGCTAAGGCTTTTGAAAAAGCTGGTGCAAATGTTATTACTAAGGTATTCAAGAACTTAACACCTGAAGACATTAGAGACTCAGTTAAGATTTTTGAAGAAAGCATTGCACAGTCACAGATTATTATGTTCCCAGGTGGATTTAGTGCAGGTGATGAACCTGATGGTTCAGCTAAATTCTTTGCAACAGCATTCAGAAATGCAAAGATTGAAGAAGCAGTTCACAAATTATTAAATGAAAGAGATGGTCTTGCTCTTGGTATTTGTAATGGTTTCCAGGCATTAATCAAGTTAGGATTAGTACCAAACGGCAAGATTACAGGACAGGATGTAAATGCACCAACTTTAACATATAATACAATTAACCGTCATATCTCAAAGATGGTTTATACAAAGGTTGTATCAAACAAGTCACCTTGGTTACAGAATGCAGAACTTGGTGGAGTTTATGTAAACCCAGCATCACACGGAGAAGGAAGATTTGTAGCACCTGAAGAATGCATTAAGGAATTATTTGCAAACGGTCAGGTTGCAACACAGTATGTAAACCAGCAGGGACAGCCTACAATGGATGAAGAATGGAACGTAAACGGTTCATACTATGCTATTGAAGGTATTACAAGTCCTGACGGCAGATGCTTTGGTAAGATGGCTCATATCGAAAGAAAGGGTCGTTCAGTAGCAACAAATATCTACGGAGAACAGGATCTTAAGGTATTTGAATCAGGTGTAAACTACTTTAAATAATAAGTAAAACATACAAGAACATAACAAGAAGCTTTCACAGGGATAGTTGTCTAACATTATCTCTGAAGGGCTTCTTGATTTAGTTTTGGAAAGGAGGACCATATTGAGCTATTTAAAGAATCTAAAATGGGAAATGGTTTTGTATTCAATTCTTTCTATAGCAATAGGAGTTTTAATGTTTTTGTATCCAACTAAAACATTAAATGCTGTTTGTATAATACTTGCAGTAATGTTATTTGCTTTAGGAATAAGATACTTAATAGAATACAGAAAAAAGAATCTGATTAATGATTTTTATAGATATGAATTTGTGGCAGGAATTGCTTTAATATTACTTGGGATAGTAGTGCTTGCATGTATGAATCTAATACTTTCGATTATTACTTATGTAATTGCATTGATAATAATAGTCAGTGGACTTATGAAAATAGAGAATGCATTAGACCTTAGAAGAATGGGATGTCATTGGATACCATTACTTGTATTTGCAATTATATGTATAATACTTGGCATATCAGTTTTAACAATGCCAATGAATCACAATGACGATGGCACAAGAACAGCCGGAGATTTCTTAATCCAGTGTTCAGGAGCAATATTTGCGGTAACAGGATTGATCGATTTAATCACAACATTATCTGTTTCAGGAAAGATAAAGAAATGGATAGATTCACAGATGAACTAAATATATAAGAAAGGCCCTATGGATTTAGAGTGAACAACTTTGAAATCTGTAGGGCTTTTCTTGTATGAGGGAAGATTGAATTACCGGAGAAAACTATCGGGGAAAATTATCGGGGAAAATTGCTAATAAATGCGTTGTGTACCCCAATATTTCAAATATTTCTAATATCGGGGTACAGCCATCTAGATTTGCTCCATGCAACACTAGACTAAAATCAATTTGTTACATATTGACTTGCTATAACAAAAAATAGGAGCATAACCAACAAATGGTATGCTCCTAAATCTTATTTCAAATTATATTTCAGTCTTATTTCAAGAATCAATTCTTAACTTATTTCAATGTTTCGTATTTCTGGATAACTCCAATTCCTATTGCATGTGGTCCTGTATGAACTGCTGTAATAACACCGATTTCTACATTAGTGTCACCGTTGAGTTTGACACCAAGTCCGGCTTCAACTTCATCCTTGAATGCTACGCCTTCTATGGCATCATAGCCATATCCGATTGAAACAACGAAGTTGTCTTTACCGTTTTCTGTTAAATATTTGTCGGCAATCTGGATAATGTTCTTTTTAAGCTTGCCACGGTTTCTTCCTACACCACCAAGATTTACTTCACCATCTTTCAAGATAATGATAGGTTTGATTCCAAGCTTTCCTGTGGCTGAAATTGCCATTTTTCCAATTCGACCGCCGATTCTTAAGTAATCAAGTGAACCTACAGTGAAGAAAATACGTGCTGTGCCCATAAGTTTCTTAGTGTTTTCAATCATTGTATCAAATGGAATGCCGTCGTTTTGCATTCTTACAACTTGGTCAATTATAAGAGCCTGACTGACTGTGTCCTGCTGTGAATCTAATACAACAATCTGTGCATCAGGATAATCTTCTTCAACAACATCCTTAGCCATTGAAGCAGAATTATATGAACCACTTAGATGAATTGAGATTGTAAAACATACAACAGGAATGTTCTGTTCTGCATACTTTCTAAAAACTGCCTCAAAACTTTCAACACTTGGAAGAGAAGTCTTTGGAAAAATATCAGGGTTCTCAACCATTGTAGTATAAAAGTCTTTTCTATTAATTTCTGTTTTGTCCTTTAAATATGTTTCTCCATCAAGAGAAGCAGTAAGAGGGACAATTTCTATATTGTGTTTTTTAACATAAAGCTCTGTTAAATCACAGGCACTGTCACTAATAATCTGGTACATAAAATCAAGTCCTTTCCGATAAATACTCTATATCCTATGTTTAGAGTGTATCATAAAAGTAATAATATTTAAACAAAAATACAACAGAAAAGAGATATAGTAGTATATATAAACAATAAAAATAAAATGTAAGCAAAAATATGCAAAAATTTAAAGTTACAATTATTTGAAATCATAACTTTAAATTAGTACATTAATATAAAAAATAGTGATTTTATTAAAAAAAATATATTTTGCATTTAGAATAAATAAATTATAATGTTTCGTATTTTCTAATTACACCAAGACCTATAGGGTAAGGTCCTGTATGTACAGCTGAAACAATACCGATTGCAACATTAGTTTCAGAATCAAGCTTTACATTAAGAGTCGATTCAACTTCCTTCATAAATTGAAAACCTTCTTCTTTATCATAACCATAACCTACAGATACAATAAAATTATCTTTGTTATTTTCGTCTAAATACTTCTTTGCAACCTGTAAAACACTGTTCTTAAGCTTATTGCGGTTTCTGCCAATTCCACCTAGACCAATATCTCCGTCTTTCATAATAATAACAGGTTTAACCCCAAGCTTGCCTGTTGCAGCTGTGGCAACCTTGCCAATACGACCACCCATCTTAAGATAATCAAGTGAACCTACTGTAAAGAAGATTCTGGCTGAGGCCATTAAAGCATCTAACTTAGACATAGCCTGTTCAAAAGAGAGACCATCTTCAAGCATTCTGACAAACTGGTCAATTAACAATGCCTGAGTTACAGTGTTCTGCTTTGAATCAATAACACAAATATTAGCATCAGGGTAATCTTCCTCAACTAAAGATTTAGCATTCATAGCTGAATTATATGAACCACTGAAAAGTGTTGTTATTGTAAAACATACAACAGGAAAACCCTGTTCCACAAAGCTTCTAAAAACATCTGCATAGCTTTCCACGCTTGGAAGTGAAGTTTTTGGAAAAAGCTTAGGATCATCAACCATTCTCTGGTAGCATTCATCCCTTGTTATGTCAACTCCATCTCTATAATAAGTTTCGCCATCGAAAGATACTGATAATGGTACAATGGTAACGTCGTGTTTTTCTAAATATTCTTTTGACAAGTCACATGCGCTGTCGCTTACAATTTTATACATAGTTTTTTATAACCTTTCTACGTAGTATTTAATACTACATAAGTATAACACATCTGTAATAATAATCAATAGATTTTGCGGTTTTACAAAAAAACATTTACAAATAGTTCACAATATTTAGGGTTGTATGGTAAAATATCATGTAAATGAAAACAAAAGGGAGTAAAAAGGTGGACACATTAAAAAAATTTACAAAATATGAAAAAGAAATACTTGAAGGTATTATTATAAGCATTGTAGGCGGATGGGCATTAACATCTATATTAAGAGGTGCCTATAAGCAGATTAGTAATATTCAGTTTCCGGCTGATGGAAATTTTACTAAGGCATTTATAATGACTATAATTTTTAGCATTATATTAGGAATTATATATTACAAAAACAAAAAGATTGCAGGAGGATTAATGTTTGTTTTTACATATATATTCCTATTGTTATGTGCTTTTATTGGATATTCAAATGATTGGACAACAAACGCCGGTAATCCAATAGGCGGACCATGTTATCAGGCAATACTTGCTTTTATAGCAGCTATCGCTTTTTTGTATGTTAAAGAAGACATTTATCAGTTTATATCAGAATTAAAAATAAAAAGAATACATACTAATATTATAGTTGCAATAATAGGTGTGTTATTGTTTGGATTTGTTGGAATAGTTACAGTATTAAGATATAAGTCATATCTTAATTCAACATTTGATTTTGGAATATTTACTCAGATGTATGAAAATATGAGACAGACAGGTTCTGTTGCAACAACCCTTGAGAGAAACAGACTTCTTTCTCATTTTGGTGTTCATTTTTCACCAATATATTATATTGCACTTCCTATATATTTTATTTTCCCAAGTCCGGTAACAGTACAGCTAATACAGGCATTAATGATAGCTTTGCCGGTTATACCAATAGTTCTTATTGCCAGGGAATACAGATTGTCTAATTGGATGACAGTAGGATTTACTTTACTTTATGCATTGTATCCGGCAACATCAGGCGGGGCAGTGTATGATATGCATGAGAACTGTTTTCTTACATTTTTTTTGCTGATGACAATATGGGCAGCAGAAAAGAAGAAAACATACATTATGATATTAATGATGCTTTTTGCATTTTTTGTGAAAGAGGACGCGGCAATATATGTATTGGTTCTTGGAACATTCTATTTGCTTTCAAGAAAAGACAAAAAAAGAGGACTAATATTAATGGTTTGCGCAGCGGTTTATTTCCTAATTGCAATTTCTGTGGTTAACAGCTATGGACTTGGAATTATGGATAACAGATTTAGCAATTTGTATTTTGATGCAGATGGAGGATTAAGCCAGGTATTCAAAAGCATTATTGCAAATCCGGGATATGTAATTGCACAGATGATTACAAATTCCAGCGCAGACAGTGTAGAAAAGATTGCTTATTTTATACTAATGCTTGGACCAATGGCAACTGTTATTTTTACAACGGGAAAGAAATATACAAGATATATATTACTTTCACCACTTATTATAATTAATATATTTACAACATATGTGTACATGCATGATATAAACTTCCAGTATAATTTTGGAGTTATTGCATTAATAATGTATCTTGCAATTATGAATATGGCTGATGTTAAAGCAGAAAAGGCGAAAACATACGTAAGCATAGCAGTGCTTTGTGCAGGAATAATGTTTGTAGGCAATCAGTTTCCTAAAATGCCTAATTATTACAAAACATATACAGAAAACAAATCAACCTATGAGAAAATAGACAAAGCATTAGAGCTTGTTCCTACTAATGCTTCAGTTTGCGCATCAGGATTTTTAACACCACATTTGTTTAAAAATCTTGTAATGTATGATCAGAACCATTTAGAACAGCCTGTTTATACAGATTATCTTGTGGTAGATGAGAGATTTGACAATGAGAAACAGAAATTTGATCAGGTTTTAAGCTCAGGCAGATATGAGATTGCATATCAGGAACAAGGACTTATTAGCATATACAAGAAAAAGTAAAATAAGGCACGCCCTTTTTATTGAAAGGGGTGTGCTTTTTTGATATACTTTTAGATGGCTTATTGTATAATTTTACAAAGTGAGACAGTAATACTACTGAATCATAGAAAGAGGTAAATAGTGACAATATTAATTAAAAACGGACGGCTAATTAATCCGTCAGAGAATTTAGACAAAGTAATGGACATCTTTGTTGAAGATGGAATTATTAAGGAAAAGGCAGAAACAATTGACAGACAGGCCGATAGTGTAATTGATGCAAAGGGCTGTTATGTAATGCCGGGATTAATTGATTTACATGTACATTTCAGAGATCCGGGACTTACATACAAAGAAGATATTGAAACAGGAAGCAAGGCTGCTGCAAAAGGCGGATTTACAACTGTTTGCTGTATGCCTAACACTAAACCGGTAGTAGATAATGTAGAAACAGTTAAGTACATTATTGAAAAAGGTGAAAAAACTGGACTTACCAATGTACTTCCTGTTGGTGCAGTTACAAAGAATATGGCAGGAATTGAAATTACTGATGTGGAAGAGCTTAAAAAGGCAGGAATTTGCGCCATAAGCGAAGACGGCAAGTCAGTAATGAACTCAGGTGTTTATAGAAAAGCAATGAAGAATGCCGCAAAGGCTAATGTGCCGGTACTTGCTCATTGTGAGGACATTAATTTAGTTGAAGGCGGCGTTATTAACTTAGGAGACAAGTCAAGTGAGCTTGGAGTTAAGGGAATAAGCAATGCAGTTGAAGACGTTATTGCAATGCGTGATATTATGTTGGCTAAGGAAACAGGGGCAACATTACATTTGTGCCATTGCTCAACTAAGGATAGTGTTGAAATGGTTAAAAGAGCAAAGGAAGAAGGCATAAAAGTAACAGCAGAAGTTTGTCCACATCATTTTTCTATGTGTTCAGATGATATAACAAGTAACGACGGTAATTTTAAAATGAATCCACCTTTACGAGCAAGAGAGGATATGGAAGCTCTTATTAAAGGATTGCAGAATGACATTATGGATGTTATTTCAACAGACCATGCTCCACATAGTGCAGAGGAAAAGGCTAAAGACTTAGAACATGCACCATTTGGAATAGTAGGTCTTGAAACATCAGTAGCATTAACAGTTACCAACTTAGTTAAGAAAGGATATTTAACTCCAATGCAGATGGCTGCCAAGATGAGTTACAATCCTGCAAAAGTTTTAGGCATTCCAAAGGGAACTTTAGATGAGGGCAAGATTGCGGACATTACAATTATTGATCCTGATAAAGAATACACTATAGACGTAAACACTTTTGAATCAAAGGGTAAGAATACACCTTTTGACGGTTACAAAGTTTCAGGAGAAGTTGAATATACAATTCTTAACGGAAAAGTTGTTTACTCAAACAAATAAAATTTAGCAAATAAATATTAAAACAAAAAATAGATTTTGAGAATAACAGATTGAAAATCAAAATATAACAAAAATCCAATAAGGAAGGAAGAAAGCAATGATAAACAAATTAGTAGACAAAATCAAAAAAACAAACGCACCTGTTGTAGTAGGACTTGATCCAATGATGAGTTACATTCCTGAACACATTACAAAGAAAGCTTTTGATGAGTTCGGCGAAACATTAGAGGGAGCAGCAGAGGCAATTTGGCAGTACAACAAAGGAATTATCGATAATACATATGATTTGATTCCTGCAGTAAAGCCACAGATAGCAATGTATGAACAGTTTGGAGTACCGGGACTTGTTGCTTTCGATAAGACAGTAAAATATGCAAAGGAAAAAGACCTTGTTGTAATCGGCGATGTTAAGCGTGGAGATATCGGCTCAACATCAGCAGCATATGCTACAGGTCATCTTGGAAAAGTACAGGTTGGAAGCAAGAAATATTCATTATTTGATGAAGACTTTGCAACAGTAAATCCTTATCTTGGAACAGATGGAATTAAGCCATTTATTGATGTATGTAAAGAAGAAAATAAAGGTCTTTTCATTTTAGTTAAAACATCTAATCCTTCAAGTGGAGAATTTCAGGACAGATTAATTGATGGCAGACCACTTTATGAATGGGTTGGCGAAAAGGTAGCAAAATGGGGAGAAGAACATATGGGTAACGACTACAGCTATATTGGTGCAGTAGTTGGTGCAACATATCCTGAAATGGGAAAAGTTCTTAGAAAAGTAATGCCAAAGAGCTACATTCTTGTACCTGGTTACGGTGCACAGGGTGGTACAGCAGATGGACTTAAGCCATACTTTAACGAAGACGGACTTGGTGCAATTGTTAACTCTTCAAGAGGAATTATTTGTGCATACAAGCAGGACAAATATGCTAAGTTTGGCAGCTTAAATTATGCAGATGCATCAAGACAGGCTGTAATTGACATGATTGAAGATATTAACTCAATTTTCTAAAGGAATATAGAGTTTGTTAATAAAGACAAAAAACACAATAATTAATGATGATAAAATATAAAAATGATTAAACGGATTGTTTCATTATTATGTAATCATAACAACGAGTAGGAGCGAATATGAGAAGTAAAGAACTTGCAAAAGTAATTTCACAGGAATGTATTGGAACCGGTGTGTATAGCATGTGGATTGAAACAAAAGCAGCAGACACAGCAGTTGCAGGACAGTTTATTTCGGTTTACTGTAATGACAAAACTAAATTATTGCCTAGACCTATTAGTATTTGTCAGGTAGACAAAGAGAATGGCAGATTACGTATTGTTTACAGAGTCGTAGGTGGCGGAACAACGGAAATGTCAACATATAAAGCAGGAGACAGTGTTTCTATTATAGGACCGCTTGGAAACGGCTTTATGCAGAGAGAAGGAAAGAAGGCTATATTAATAGGTGGTGGAATTGGTATTCCTCCTATGGTTCAGCTTGCCACAGAATTAAAGGCTAAGGCAGAAGTTCAGATTGTGGCAGGATATCGTGATGAATTATTCCTTACTGACGAATTAGAAAGCAATGGAAAGCTATATATTGCAACTGAAGATGGAAGTACAGGTACAAAGGGTACAGTTATCGATGCCATAAAGGAACAGGCAGTTGAGGGCGATGTGATTTATGCATGCGGTCCTACACCAATGCTTAAGGCTATTAAAGAATATGCTCTTGAAAACGGAATTGAATGTCAGCTTTCTTTAGAAGAAAGAATGGCATGCGGAATTGGTGCATGTCTTGCCTGTGTATGTCAGTCTAAGGAGAAAGACCATCATTCAAATGTTAATAACAAGAGAATATGCAAAGACGGACCTGTATTTTTGGCAGAGGAGGTGGAACTTTAATGAATACAAAAGTTAATATTGCAGGAGTTGAATTTAAGAATCCGGTAATGGTAGCCTCAGGAACATTTGGTTCAGGTGCAGAATATGGTGAATTTGTAGATTTAAACAGATTGGGAGCAGTTGTAACAAAAGGTGTTGCCAATGTGCCTTGGGAAGGCAATCCTACACCACGTATTGCAGAAACATACGGTGGAATGCTTAATGCAGTAGGACTTCAGAATCCGGGATATGAATTATTTGCAAAGCGTGATATTCCATATCTTCAGAATTACGATACAAACATTATTGTTAATGTTTGTGGAAGAACTACAGAAGATTATATTGATGTAGTTGAAAAGTTAGGAGATGAAAAAGTAGATATGTTAGAAATTAACATTTCATGTCCTAATGTAAAACACGGCGGAATAGCTTTCGGGCAGGATCCTAAAGCAGTAGAAGCCATTACAAAAGCAGTAAAGGCAGTAGCAAAACAGCCTGTAATAATGAAGTTAAGCCCTAATGTTACAGATATAACAGAGATGGCAAAGGCTGCAGAAGCAGGTGGTGCAGATGCTTTATCACTTATAAATACATTAACAGGTATGCAGATTGATGTGGAAAGACAGAAGTTCGTATTAGCCAACAAGACAGGCGGACTTTCAGGTCCTGCAATTAAGCCTGTGGCAGTAAGAATGGTATATCAGGTAGCCAATGCAGTTCAAGTTCCAATAATCGGAATGGGCGGAATTGCCAATGCAAGTGATGCAATGGAATTTATCCTTGCAGGAGCTACAGCAGTATCAGTTGGAACTGCAAATTTTAACAATCCTAATACAACAATTGAAGTTGTGGAAGGAATTGAAGATTATATGAGAAGACATAATGTGGAAGATATTAACAGTCTTATCGGATTAGTAAAATAAAAAACAGAGGTGATATTGTGCAGGAGAATAAAAAAGAACTGATAACACTTATTATACCTTGCTATAATGAGGAGCCGGCTTTACCTTATTTGTATAAAGAGCTTAATAATGTTACCGAAAAAATGAATAAGTATGATTTTGAGTTTCTTTTTGTTAATGACGGCTCTAAGGATAAAACGTTAGAAGTGCTTAAAGATTATGCACAAAAAGACAGCAGAGTTACATATCTGTCTTTTTCAAGAAATTTTGGAAAAGAAGCAGCTATGTATGCAGGCTTTAAAAGCTCAAAAGGCGATTATGTAGCTGTTATGGATGCAGATATGCAGGATCCACCTTCATTGTTACCGGAAATGATTAAATACATTGAAAGTGGTGAGTATGATAGTGTGGCAACAAGAAGAGTTACAAGAGAAGGAGAACCGCCCATACGTTCATTTTTTGCAAGACAGTTCTACAAGCTTATTAATAAAATCTCAGATGCGGACATTGTAGATGGAGCAAGAGATTTCAGATTAATGAAAAGAGAAATGGTAGATGCAATAATTGAAATTGGGGAACAAAACAGATTCTCAAAAGGTATTTTCGGCTGGATTGGTTTTAGAACCAAATGGCTGCCTTTTGAAAATGTGGAAAGAGTGGCAGGCGAAACCAAATGGAGTTTTTGGTCACTTCTTAAATACTCAATTGACGGCATAGTAAACTTTTCACAGGTGCCGTTGTCCATAGCATCATTTATAGGATTGTTTTTCACATTTCTTGCATTTGTGTTTATTATAATAATTATGGTAAGAAAATGGATATTCGGCGATCCGGTTTCAGGTTGGCCGTCACTGGCATGTATTATAATATTTGTTGGTGGAGTTCAATTATTCTGTATAGGAATAGTGGGACAGTATCTTGCAAAAACCTATGTGGAAGTTAAGAAAAGACCACATTACATAATCGGAGAAACTAATCAGGACGACATTAAAAAAATAGGCTGATAAAGAATAGCAACAAGACATAACGAAGATACAGTAACAGCAAAAAATAACAAAAAAAATGAAAATAAATAGAATAATAAAGGAGAACAAAATGGAAGCATATAAGAAGGAATTTATTGATTTTATGGTAGAAAGTGATGTTTTAAAGTTTGGAGAATTTACACTTAAAAGCGGACGTAAATCACCTTTCTTTATGAATGCCGGTGCATACGTAACAGGTTCACAGCTTAAGAGATTAGGCGAATATTATGCAAAGGCAATCCATGATACATATGGAGATGATTTTGATGTTTTATTTGGACCTGCATACAAGGGTATTCCAATCAGTGTTGTAACAGCTATTGCTTACAGTGAATTATATGGAAAAGAAATCCGTTACTGTTCAGACCGTAAGGAAGAAAAAGACCACGGCGCAGATAAGGGAAGCTTCCTTGGAAGTAAGTTAAAAGACGGCGACAGAGTTGTTATGATTGAAGATGTAACTACATCAGGAAAGTCCATGGAAGAAACTGTACCAAAGGTAAGAAGTGCAGCAGATGTTGAAATCGTAGGCTTAATGGTCTCACTAAACAGAATGGAAGTTGGAAAAGGCGGAGAAAAGAGCGCTCTTGATGAAATTCAGGAAGAATATGGATTTAAGGCTAACGCAATTGTTTCAATGGCAGATGTTGTTGAATATCTTTACAATAAGGAATGTAATGGAAAAGTTGTTATTGATGATACAATCAAGACAGCAATTGATGAATATTATAAACAGTATGGTGCTAAATAGTTAATGACAGCTAATTAAGCTATCATATTGGAGGCAAAGTTGAATTGAGAAAATCAGATAAAAAGATGCGTATGTTTGGAAAAATATTGTTCATCCTGTATCTGGTGGTAACTTTATATGCCATGTTTTTTTCAGAAAGTTTAGACAGAACCATGGTTAGCGATGAATACAGATATAACCTGGTTCTGTTTAAAGAAATAAACAGATTTTGGCGAATGAGACATACATATGGGTGGCAGATTACAATAATGAATCTGGCAGGAAATGTAGCATTCTTTATGCCATTCGGCTTTTTGTTACCAAGTATGTCAAGGGAGAAAATCGTAAACAATTTTGTAAGTGTAACATTGCTTACAATGGTTTTCAGCATGCTTATTGAAACAGCCCAGCTTGTTTTAAAAGTGGGAGCCTTTGACGTGGATGATATTTTTCTTAATACATTTGGGGGACTGTTGGGGTATATTGTTTTAAAAATCATGAAATTATTCATGAAAAATAGAAATAAGTGAGAATAACAAAGTGAAGAAGAGAAGCAAAGAAGAAAAAAGAGAAGAAAAAGAAGAGAAAAAAGGACGAAAGATACCTTTAAGGAATTATACAAAAGGTGGCAGAAAGTCATCAGTTATTGCCTGCGTAAATATATTGTTATTTATACTGGCAGTGGTTATTTCAATACTTAAAAAAGGCAATGCAGGAATTTATGTGGGTCTTTTAATGTTGTTGGTTATGGTGTCAGCTATAGTAGGATTTGTTATTGGAATTAATAGTTTTAAAGAAGAAAATAAATTTTTAAAATATACATATATAGGCACAATAACTAATGCGGTTATTTGGATTTTTATATTAGGTATGTATTTGGCATATGTATAAAAAGTGTGTATAGATTTTAAAGAAAGAGAGTGGAGCATTTGGATATTATTTTGGAAAGATATGAGATTGCAACCTCACGAATAAGAGAAATAATAAATGAAGATACAGTGTCAGAGCCTTTTAAGAGCTTTTTCTGTAAGGCATCTGAGTTTATTTGTAAAATAGATGATTTAAACAGCGTCATAAAGTCAGGAGAGATAAATGATTTCTCATTAGATCGGTTGAAAGAACTTAATAAAAGCTTATTTGAAGAAATTTATAGTGAAAACTATGAAGAAAGTTTCGCCAATCCTGAGTATGCAGTGAAAACTTTAGGAGAAGAATACGGAAAGATACTTTGCTATATTTACACAAAAAATCGTGGAATGATTAGAAATGTATATATGGGGAGATTAGAAGAAGTAGTTCTTCAAATGGAATTGTTTACACAGATTTATAATTATTTTGAAGATGTGGAACAATTAGAATATGACAATGTTTATGAAACGGTTTATTCATATGAAAAAGATAACACAGAGATTTTTACAGACCTTATGATTGAGGACAGAATTAATCCTGACAATAAGTTTGCTGTTGATATTGTTATGAACAGCGATTTAAATGACTTAAGATATCTTTACAAATATGGTGAGCACGTAGGTTTTAATGAACTTAAGATGGCAGAGTTTCTTAACAGTTTAAGTCAGGAAGAAATAGACAGACTTGCAAAGGTTTATACAGAAGGCTACAGAATTGGTTTTATAAACACAGGAAAAGATATTTCTAAGAAAGGCACTGTTGATATTAGATATTCATTGGGCTTTGAAAGAATTATCAGATCTGCAATATTTAATTTTAAGAAAATGGGACTTGAACCTGTAATTTATCAGGTAGGTTATACAACAACAAGTCCTAACAGGCAGTATGCTTACGATCACAGATATGATGATGCATTGTATTTGGACAAGGCATATATTAAGAGAAAATTAGAAGTTTCAAGACATGCTTATGAAAGCAGAAAACAGTTGGCAGGAAAGATGGCAGGCCCTGCAGTAATTGAGATTTTCGGAGAGACACCTTTTGAACCGGAAAATAAGAAACAGGCATATGCACTTTCAGAAGAACAGCAGAAACTTAAGTCAGAATATATTACTGAATACCAGACAATGGTTCAAGAGTATATTAAGGGAGACGAAAGAAGTTTTACAATTATTGCTTTTCCTATACCTGAGTTTGGGGATGACTTTGAACAGATGTTTAAGGAAACTGTAAAGATTAACACTCTTGATTCTGAAATATACGGAAAGGTTCAGCAGAACATAATTGATGCACTGGACCAGGCAGAATATGTAAAGGTTCTTGGAAAAGGCGACAACAAAACTAACATGAAAGTTCAGATGCATGACCTTAAGAATCCTTTAAAGGAAACTAATTTTGAAAACTGTCTTGCAGATGTAAACATTCCTTTGGGAGAAGTTTTTACTTCACCTAAGTTAAAGGGAACAGAGGGAATCCTTCACGTAAGTCAGGTATATTTAAATGACTTAAAGTATAATGATTTGCAGATTACATTTGAAGATGGAAAAATAAAAGATTACACTTGTAAGAATTTTGACACTGAGGAAGAGAATAAGAAATTTATTAAGCAGAATGTAATGTTTAATCATGAAACACTTCCTATTGGAGAGTTTGCCATAGGTACTAACACAACAGCTTATATGGTTGCAAAGAAGTACCATGTGGTTTACAAACTTCCTATTCTTATTGTTGAAAAAATGGGACCACATTTTGCAGTGGGTGATACCTGCTATAGCTTTGAGGAGGATATTAAAACATATAATCCTGACGGCAAGGAAATAGTGGCAAGGGAGAATGAAGTGTCAGCTCTTAGAAAGACAGACATAAAGAAAGCATATTTTGGTTGTCATACCGACATTACAATGCCTTATGATGAACTTGGTGAAATAACGGCAGTAAGAAAAGATGGCAGCGAAATTACTATAATAAAAGACGGACGTTTCGTATTGGAAGGAACAGAACTTCTAAATGAACCGTTGGAAGAAATCTAATGTTGACTACAGTTATTTTTATGGGTACAATGTAGAATATGTTAAATTTATGACGCTTTAAGATGAATTTATGTGAAAAGGAGAACAAAATGGCAAAAGTAGCAATTGTAATGGGCAGCGATTCAGATATGCCTGTAATGAGCAAAGCAGCAGATTTTCTTGATCAGATGGGAATCGATTATGAGATGACCATAATTTCAGCACACAGAGAGCCTGATATTTTCTTTGAATGGGCTAAAGGAGCTGAAGAAAGAGGAGTTAAAGTTATTATTGCAGGAGCAGGAAAGGCAGCACACCTTCCGGGTATGTGCGCGGCATTATTCCCAATGCCTGTTATTGGAATACCAATGAAGACTTCAGATTTAGGTGGAGTAGATTCACTTTACTCAATCGTTCAGATGCCTTCAGGAATCCCGGTTGCAACTGTAGCTATTAATGGCGGTCAGAATGCAGGTATCCTTGCAGCAAAGATTCTTGCTACATCAGATGCTGAATTACTTGCAAAACTTAAAGATTTTAGCAAGGAAATGAAAGATTCAGTAGTTGAAAAAGATGCAAGACTTAAAGAAGTAGGTTACAAGAACTACTAAGAATTAAAAAGTGTAAAAGATGTTTAAGCATCATATAAAATAATATAAAAGCAATAGAAAAGTACATATAGAATTAAGGAGATTATACTATGGATTACAAGAAGGCAGGCGTTGATATTGAAGCAGGTTACAGATCAGTAGAGCTTATGAAGAAGCATGTTAAGGAAACAATGAGACCGGAAGTTTTAGGTGGTCTTGGCGGTTTCGCAGGTGCTTTTAGCTTAGATTCAATTAAGAAGATGGAAGAACCTGTATTATTATCAGGAACAGACGGATGTGGTACAAAAGTACAGTTAGCATATATTATGGATAAGCATGACACAATCGGTATTGACTGTGTTGCCATGTGTGTAAATGACATTGCATGTTCAGGTGGAGAACCTCTTTTCTTCCTTGACTATATTGCATGTGGAAAGAACTATCCTGAAAAGATTGCAACAATCGTTAGTGGTGTAGCTGAAGGATGTAAGCAGTCAGGAGCTGCATTAGTTGGTGGTGAAACAGCAGAACATCCGGGACTTATGCCTGTTGACGAATATGATCTTGCCGGATTTGCAGTAGGCGTTGTAGACAAGAAAGACCTTATTACAGGTGAAAACATTAAGCCTGGCGATAAGTTAATCGGCATTGCATCTTCAGGTGTTCATAGCAACGGATTTTCTTTAGTAAGAAAAGTATTCGAAATGACAGAAGAATCTCTTAATACATATTATGATGAGTTAGGAAAGACTTTAGGTGAAGCGTTACTTGCACCTACAAGAATTTATGTTAAGGCGTTAAAGAAAGTAAAAGAAGCAGGAGTAACAATCAAGGGATGCAGCCACATTACAGGTGGTGGTTTCTACGAAAACATTCCAAGAATGCTTCCTGACGGAGTAAAGGCAGTAGTTAAGAAAGACAGCTACGAAGTACCTGCAATCTTCAAACTTCTTGCAAAGACAGGAGATATTGAAGAAGAAATGATGTACAATACTTACAATATGGGTATCGGTATGGTATTGGCAATTGATCCTGCAGACGTAGACAAGACAATGGAAGCTTTAAAGGCAGCAGGAGAAACATGCTACGAATTAGGACAGGTAGAAGCCGGAGAAAAGTGTGCAGAATTAGTATAGTAAATATTTAAATGAAAAGGCTAGTTTTTCAACTAGCCTATATGCTTTTCTAAAGAAAATAAATACTGCTTAGTATCAATAACTTTTTTGGCACTTAATAGGAGGAATTATGTTAAAGGTAGGAGTAATGGTTTCAGGTGGTGGAACAAATTTACAGGCTATTATAGACGGTGTACATAGTGGAGTAATTACAAATGCTAAGTTAGAAGTTGTAATTAGCAATAAGAAAGACGCATATGCTTTAACCAGAGCAAAAGACAACGGAATTAAGGCGAAAAGCGTATGTATTAAGGATTATGCTACAAGAGATGAATTTAATAAGGCATTAATCAGAACAATAGATTCATACAATCTTGACCTGATTGTACTTGCAGGTTTTCTTGTGGTTTTACCGGAAGAATTAATTAATAAATATAGAAACAGAATTATAAATATACATCCATCATTAATCCCATCTTTCTGCGGAAACGGATTTTATGGATTACACGTTCATGAAAAAGCATTGGAGCGTGGAGTTAAAATTACGGGAGCTACAGTTCATTTCGTAGATGAGGGAACAGATACAGGTCCTATTATATACCAGAAGGCTGTTGAGGTATTAGAAGGTGATACACCTGAAATCCTTCAGAAGAGAGTTATGGAGCAGGCAGAGTGGAAGATTTTACCACAGGCAATTAACGATATTGCCAATGGCAAAATAGCAATTGGAGAATAATTTTATTGAATAGAATCCATTAAGGATAGTAAGACAAGGAGATATAAAATGAAAGTACTTATTGTTGGAAGTGGCGGAAGAGAACATGCAATTGCAACAGCAGTGGCAAAAAGCCCTAAGGTTGACAAAATCTATTGTGCACCGGGAAATGCAGGAATCGGTCAGGTTGCTGAATGTGTAAACATTGGAGCAATGGAATTTGATAAATTAGTTGATTTTGCAAAGGAAAAAGAAATCGACTTAACAGTTATAGGTATGGATGATCCATTGGTAGGCGGTATTGTTGATAAGTTTGAAGAAGCAGGACTTAGGGTATTCGGACCAAGAAAGAATGCAGCCATTCTTGAAGGTTCAAAAGCTTTCTCAAAAGACTTAATGAAGAAATATAATATTCCTACAGCAGGATACGAGAACTTTGATTCACCTGAAGAAGCAATGAAGTATCTTGAAACATCTAAATATCCTATTGTATTAAAAGCAGACGGACTTGCTCTTGGAAAAGGTGTTTTGATTTGCAATACTAAGGAAGAAGCAATGGATGGCGTTAAGGAATTAATGCTTGATAAGAAGTTTGGTAATGCAGGAAATACTATTGTAATAGAAGAATTTATGACAGGTCGTGAAGTTTCAGTACTTTCATTTGTTGATGGAAAAACTATAAAGATTATGACATCAGCACAGGATCACAAAAGAGCAAAAGATGGTGATCAGGGTCTTAATACAGGAGGAATGGGAACATTTTCACCTAGTCCTTTTTATACAGAAGAAGTTGATGAATTTTGCAAGAAGTATGTTTACCAGGCAACAGTTGATGCCATGGCAGCAGAAGGAAGAGAGTTTAAGGGAGTTATTTTCTTTGGCTTAATGTTAACAGAAGACGGACCAAAGGTTCTTGAATACAATGCAAGATTCGGTGATCCTGAAGCTCAGGTAGTTCTTCCAAGAATGAAGAATGATATTATTGATGTTTTTGAAGCATGTGTTGACGGAACCTTAGATCAGATAGATTTACAGTTTGAAGACAATGCAGCAGTATGTGTTGTATTGGCAAGTGACGGATATCCTGTTTCATATGAAAAAGGCTTTGAAATCAAAGGCCTTGAAAACTTTGAAAACAAAGAAGGATATTATGTTTTCCACGCAGGCACAAAGGCTGAAGGTGACAAGATTGTTACTAACGGTGGACGTGTACTTGGGGTAACTGCAAAAGGAAAAGATTTAAAGGAAGCTAGAGCAAATGCCTATGAAGCTACAAAATTAATTCAGTTCGAAAATAAATATATGAGAAATGATATTGGCAAGGCTATTGATGAGGCATAGTTATATACTTAAAATATCAAAATAAGGAAGGTATTTAAATGAAAAATTTAAGAAAGATGGTTATGCTGATTTTAACTTTGGCAATGCTTACAACGGGCGTTCAGGTAAGTGTTTTGGCTGACCAGACAACAGATTTACAGTCTATGAAAGTTTATGCTGTAAATGCAGCAGGAAAGAAGACAAAGGCAGAACTTAATTTTAGTTCAACAACTTATACATATGACATAACAGTTATGTCAGATACAGAATCTATTGAGATTGTTGCAAGTCCTGCAACTTCAGGTTCAACATGGGCTATAGAGAAAGATGGAATTAATACTAAAATGGACTTTGGTAAAAACTACACAGCAGTAGTTGTTACATCAAGTACAGGCGCAAAAAACAAATATGAAATTAATACTACAAAGCTTACAGAGGCTGAACAGGCAACATACAAAGCCGGAAGTTCAACAGATGAAACAACTGCTAAAGACAGCAGTTCAACAAGCAGTAAGAAATCAAAGAAGGCTTCTAAGTCAGACATTACAGTTGGCAAAGGTGAATACAAGATAGTAGAAGATTTTAAGGATGATCTTATTCCTGAAGGTTTTTCAAGAACAAAAGCTGAGTATGACGGTAAGCAGTATGAAGCAATCAAAGGTGACAAGAAAGACATTACAGCTTTCTATTTAAAGAAGGGAAGCACTAAAGGATTTTACATCTATGATTATGAAACAAAGAAGTTTTCTTCATTGAGAAATATTAAGATTGCCAGCAGAATGTATACAGTAGTTAATCCTACTGAAAAGGCATCTTGCTTAAAGAAGTACACAAAGAAACAGATTACTGTAATTGATCAGGAAGTTAATGCCTGGGTTTTAAATGAAGAAGAGGGGTTATATCTTCTATATGCAATGAACTGGAATGGCGATACAAACCTTTATTGCTACGATGACAATGAAAAATGTTTCCAGAGATATATTGCAGAAGATGATGTAAATACTCAGATTGAAGCAGCAAATAAGGCATACAACAATGTAAAGAACAAATATAATACATTAGCATCAAAATACAATATGCTTCTTAAGATTGCATGCGGACTTGTAATTGTTATAATTATTCTTATTTTTGTTATTATAAATATTAAGCTTAACAGAAAAGAAAAAAGACTTGCCAAGCAGAAAAAATATGATGACAAAAACAATGGCAATGGAAAAGACAAGAAAGATGCAGAAGATTCAACAGAATCAAATGACGTGGAAGAATCAGATGGAATTGAACCTATGGAAGAACAGGTTAAAGAAATAGAAGAACCTGAAGATGTTTCAATTCCTGAAACTGTTGAAGAACCAGAAGTTTTAGATGAGGTTGTTGAAGATTTCCCTGAAGCAGATGATGTGGAAATTCCACAGGTTGAAGAAGCTACTGATTTGAATCAGGATGTTGTATTAGATTTAGATGACATAGAAGATGCGGCAGAAACAACTGAAGATGAAATAGAGAAAGAATCTGAAAAAGCTCAGTTAGAAGCGGAAGAAGATATGAAAGAAACATTAAAAGACATGCTTCCGGATGACGATGAAGATGATGAAGATTTTGAATTTATTGATTTAGATTAATTAGGAATACCCCAGACTTCGGTCTGGGGTATGTTAGCAGAAAAATATGGAGGAAAGGTAATGGAAAGAGGTAATTTTACCAGACAGGCTATTGAAGCTATGGAATATGCTAAAGAAGTGGCTATAAGTTTTGGTATGAATTATATCGGCACGGAACATTTATTGGCAGGCATTTCCAAAGTATCAGAAGGTGTGGCAGCAAATATTTTGTATAACTATAATCTTGTTTATGCAGATATAATGAAAGCCATTAGTGAGGACATGGGAATAGAAGGCAGAGTGCGTACAAGGTCCAGAAGCAGAAATCTGGAAACAACAGCAAGGGCCAAGGCAATATTGGAAAGAGCTTATGTAGAGGCATCAAAACAGGGATTGCCTCAGATTGGAACAGAGCATATTCTTCTTGCCATAGTTGCAGATCCTGATTGTGAGGCACATTGTATTCTTACAAGTTTTCGGGTAAATATTAAAAAGATTTGTGCAGATATATTAAAACTTACAAATAGAGATCCAAGAGAGATAAGACAGTACATCCGGACAGAAAAGCGTCAAAGAGATGACAACGTTTCTGCAACACCAACATTAGACCAGTTCGGAAGAGATTTGACTAAGGCAGCAAAGGCAGGTCAGCTTGACCCTGTAGTTGGAAGAGATGTTGAAATAAGAAGAATTATTCAGATTTTAAGCAGAAGAACAAAGAATAATCCTTGTCTTATAGGAGAGCCGGGTGTTGGTAAGACAGCAATAGTTGAGGCAATAGCCCAGAAGATTGTACAGGGACTTGTTCCTGAAACAATGGAAGGAAAAAGATTAATAAGTCTTGATCTTTCAGGTACTGTTGCAGGCTCAAAATATAGAGGCGAGTTTGAGGAAAGATTAAAAAGAATAATGGATGAAGTTGAAAATTCAGGAAACATTATTCTTTTTATTGATGAAATTCATACAATTATCGGTGCCGGTGGCGCAGAAGGTTCAATGGATGCCTCAAATATTTTGAAACCATCATTAACAAAAGGACGTCTTCAGGTTATAGGGGCAACAACAATTGCAGAATACAGAAAGTATTTTGAAAAAGATGCAGCCCTTGAGAGAAGATTTCAGCCGGTTACTGTTGAGGAGCCTACAGAAGCCCAGACTATTGAGATTTTGCATGGATTAAAAAGTGCTTATGAAGAATTTCACAAGGTTAATATTTCAGATGAAGCAGTGGAAGCTGCAGTAAAACTTTCAACAAGATATATTAATGACAGAAATCTTCCGGACAAGGCAATTGACTTAATAGATGAGGCATGTTCAAAAGTAAGAATTAAGGAAAAACCAAAGCCAAAGTCAGTAACAAATAAAGAACTTGATGTAGCTGAATTAAATCTTGAACTTGAAATGTGCGTAAGACACGGAGATTTCAAAGGAGCAGCAGTGCGCAAAAAGGATTTAGACAAAGCACAGGCAGCTCTTGATAAGGCTATTGCAAAGTGGCAGGGAACAGAGAAAGAATACAGACCTGTTATTGATGAAAATACAATAGAAGAAATAGTATCAATGTGGACAGGAATCCCGGTAACAAAAATGGGAAAGAATGAACAGCAGAGATTATTAAAGTTAGAATCAATATTGCATAAGCGTGTTGTAGGCCAGACAGAAGCTGTAACTGCCGTGGCAAAGGCTGTACGAAGAGGAAGAGTGGGACTAAAAAGTGCCAATAGACCAATTGGTTCATTTCTGTTTTTGGGACCTACAGGTGTAGGAAAAACAGAACTTTCAAAAACATTGGCAGAAGCAGTTTTCGGTTCAGAAGATGCAATGATTCGTGTTGATATGTCAGAATATATGGAAAAACACAGTGTATCAAAACTTATTGGTTCACCTCCGGGATATGTTGGATATGAAGAAGGCGGACAGCTTAGTGATAAGGTTAGAAGAAATCCATATTCAGTAGTTCTTTTTGATGAAATCGAAAAAGCTCATCCTGATGTGTTTAACATATTGTTACAGGTTCTTGATGACGGCCAGATTACAGATTCAAAGGGTAGAAAAGTTAGCTTTAAAAATACAATTATTATTATGACATCAAATGCAGGAGCAAACAGAATAATAGACCCTAAACATTTAGGTTTTAGCAGAGACATAACAGAGAAGCAGGATTATGAAAAGATGAAAGCAAGTGTTATGGAAGAAGTTAAGTTAATGTTTAAACCTGAGTTTATTAATCGAATTGATGAAATTATAGTATTCCATGCTTTAACTGAAAAAGAAGTAAAGAGCATAGTTAACATTATGCTTAGAAATCTTGCAAAACAGGTTAAGGAACAGATGAATATTGAGCTTAAATATACTGAAACACTGAAGAGTGCCCTTGCAAAGGAAAGCTACGATAAGAAGTATGGTGCAAGACCTTTAAGAAGGATGATTCAGAACAAAATAGAAGACAATCTGGCAGAGGAAATACTTGCAGAAAAAGTTAAGCAGGGAGATAAAGTTACAGTGTCATATAAGAACAAATCCGTAACTTTTTCTGTGGCAGAATAGTTTAAAATGTATTATACTAGAACTACCAAAAAAAATAGATAAAGTCACATTAGAGGATTTAATAACAGGAGGACAAAATGGCAGTAATTAAGGAATTAATCAGAAAAGAAAGTAATGGTTCAATCAGCTTCGGTAATTATGAATTACCACAGAAAACAAAGTTAGCAGACTTTGAAGTTAATGGAGATTTATATAAAGTAAAAACATTTAAGGAAATTACAAAACTTGAAAAGAACGGAACTTTTGTTTATGAATCAATTCCGGGAACAGCAGTAAGCGTTTTTAAGGAAACAGCAGATGAAGTAAGCTTTTTCGTAGACGGAAAAGGTCAGACACAGATTACATTAGAATTAGAATCTAACAAGGAATACAGAGTTTTTGTTGGAGACAGAGACCTTGGAGTATCTAAGACAGACGTTGGCGGAAAGATTACATTAGATGTAGATTTAGAAAACGGAAATCTTACTACTGTAAAAGTTGTAACAGCATAATAATTAAGATTTTAAATTAAGATATAAAATAAAGCTACAAAACAAAATAGGAGAGCCATGGCAAAATCAAAAAAGACGGTTTTCTTTTGCAAAGAGTGCGGTTACGAGTCAAGTAAATGGTTAGGACAGTGTCCGGGATGTAAAGAGGTAGGAACTTTTGTAGAAGAACCGATGGGGGTAAAGACCAACAATAACATTAGAAGGGGATTAATTAATAATAAACCGGTAACAATAAATCAGGTTACGGCAAATGATGAGGAGAGAATCACAACAGGTTTTGGAGAACTGGACAGAGTATTAGGAGGGGGAGTAGTTCCCGGCGGGCTAATACTTGTAGGCGGTGATCCGGGAATAGGAAAGTCCACATTACTTCTTCAGGTATGTAGAAATATGTCAAATAATGGCAAGAAGATTTTATATATTTCAGGAGAAGAATCCCTTAAGCAGATTAAGCTTAGAGCAAACAGAATGGGACAGTTTTCCGATAATTTAAGTCTTTTGTCAGAGACAAGCCTTGATATAATAGAGTCAGTTATTTTAGAAACAAAACCTGATGCAGTAGTAATAGACTCAATACAGACTATGCTAAGAGAGGATATAGACTCAGCTCCAGGCAGTGTAAGTCAGGTTAGGGAGTCAACTAACTTCCTTATGCAGTTAGCTAAAGGTAATACCATTCCAATATTTATTGTAGGTCACGTAACCAAAGAAGGGGTTGTTGCAGGACCTAGGGTTTTGGAACATATGGTTGACACGGTTTTATATTTTGAAGGTGACAGACATGCAGCATATAGAATAATCCGAGGAGTTAAGAACCGTTTTGGTTCAACTAATGAAATTGGAGTATTTGAAATGAGTTCAGAAGGACTTAGGGAAGTATTAAATCCGTCAGAATTTATGTTAGAAGGAAGACCTGAGGATGCTTCAGGTTCAGTTGTGGCATGCTTAATGGAAGGGACAAGACCGATTCTGGTAGAAATACAGGCATTAATATCCCACACCAACTTTGGAATGCCAAGACGAACGGCGGTGGGAACAGACTATAACAGAGTTAATCTTTTAATGGCAGTTATCGAAAAAAGAATTGGAGTTCAGATGTGCGATTATGATGCATATGTTAATATAGCAGGTGGAATGAAAATCAATGAACCGGCATTAGACCTTGCATTAGTAATGGCATTAATCGGTAGCTTTAAGAACAGAGTAATAGACCCAAAGACAATAGTTTTCGGTGAAGTAGGGCTTGCAGGAGAAGTAAGAGCGGTATCACAGGCAGACAAAAGAGTACAGGAAGCTAAGAAACTTGGTTTTAAAACGTGCATAATGCCTGCTGTATCCAAGAAAAATCTTACAGAAATAACTGGAATCAATATAATTGGGGTAAATAATATAAAAGAAGCTGAAGAACTTATTTAAAAAAGTTGACAACTGATATTCGTTAGATTAGAATAACAAAGTAAGAAGAAGTCCAAAAGGACAATAAAATAATAAAAGCGTTGATAGAGACAGTAGTTGCCTTGCATAAATAATGCATAGTGAACGTTATAGAGAGTTCGGATAAGGTGGAAGCCGAATACAAGTAGCAGGTATATGAACATCACTCTGGAGCTGCAGCCCAAAGAACGTATAAAGTTTAGTAGGCGCTGACGGTATCCACCGTTAAAGGGAACACATATTAAGGGAGAAATCCTGCGTATGCTGTAAAAGGTGGTTAACGAAAATACAGGCTTTCGTCCTTTACAGGGCGGGAGCCTTTTTATTTAGTGCTTACACACTAAATAAAAAGTGCTCCATAGTGGACGCACAATAAAATAAATACACAGATATCATTGGATGTTTGCGAAAACAATGCAAGTATATTCGATGCCGCAGAACTTTTTTCTGGCAAACAATAGGCAGTAATTCGCAATTTTGCGAGCATAGTGTACAGCGATAAAACTACTGTCCGAGCGGAGCGAGTTTAGTTTTTCGCTGTACCATAGACGGCGGAGCAAAATAAGAAGTACAACGTGTTTGCGGTAGAAAAATCTGTCGCATACCGGGAATACATTATTTTCGCAAACATCTGATGACAAAAAAGAAAGGAGATTGAAATGTACAAGAAGGTATCAACCAATTTGAACTTTGTTGACAGAGAAAAAGAAACAGAAAAATTCTGGGATGACAATCACATCTTTGAAAAAAGTATGGAAAATAGAAAAGAAGGACCAACATATACTTTTTATGATGGACCTCCAACAGCTAACGGAAAACCACATATCGGACACGTATTAACACGTGTAATTAAAGATATGATCCCTAGATACAGAACAATGAAGGGATATATGGTTCCAAGAAAGGCAGGATGGGACACACACGGACTTCCTGTAGAACTTGAAGTAGAAAAATTATTAGGTTTAAATGGAAAAGAACAGATTGAAGAATACGGTATGGAACCTTTCATTAAGAAATGTAAGGAATCTGTATGGAAATACAAGGGAATGTGGGAAGACTTCTCAGGAACAGTTGGTTTCTGGGCAGATATGGAAAAACCATATGTAACTTATGATGATAATTTTATTGAATCTGAATGGTGGGCTTTAAAGACTATCTGGGATAAGAAATTATTATACAAAGGTTTTAAGATTGTACCTTATTGCCCAAGATGTGGAACACCTCTTTCATCACAGGAAGTTGCACAGGGATATAAGTCAGTAAAAGAGCGTTCAGCAATCGTTAGATTTAAGGTTGTTGGAGAAGATGCTTATTTCCTTGCATGGACAACAACACCTTGGACTCTTCCATCAAACGTAGCTCTTTGTGTTAACCCTAACGACACATATTGTAAAGTAAAGGCTGCTGACGGATATACTTACTATATGGCAGAAGCATTACTAGACACAGTATTAGGTAAGCTTGCTACAGAAGATGAAAAGGCTTATGAAGTATTAGAAACAATGAAGGGTGCAGACCTTGAAAATAAAGAATATGAACCATTATATGATTGTGCAAAAGCTATTGCTGATAAGCAGAGAAAGAAAGGTTTCTTTGTAACATGTGACACATACGTTACTATGAGCGATGGTACAGGTATCGTTCATATCGCACCGGCATTTGGTGAAGACGATGCTAATGTAGGACGTAAATATGACCTTCCATTTGTACAGCTTGTAAATGATAAAGGACAGCTTACAGACGATACACCTTATGCAGGATTATTTGTTAAGGATGCTGACCCTAAGGTATTAGTTGACCTTGATAAGAGAGGACAGTTATTCGACGCACCTAAGTTTGAACATGATTATCCACACTGCTGGAGATGTGATACACCATTAATTTACTATGCAAGAGAATCATGGTTTATCAAGATGACAGAAGTTAAGGATAAGCTTGTTGCAAATAACAATACAGTAAACTGGATTCCAAAATCAATAGGTGAAGGACGTTTTGGAAACTGGCTTGAAAATGTACAGGATTGGGGTATTTCAAGAAACCGTTATTGGGGTACACCGCTTAATATCTGGGAATGCTGCGATTGCGGATGTCAGGAATCAATTGGCAGCCGTGCAGAATTAGCAGAAAGAAGTGGAAATCCTGATGATGCAAAAGTAGAATTACACAGACCATATATTGATGAAGTTACATTCAAATGTAAAAAATGTGGTGGCACAATGAAGAGAGTACCGGAAGTTATTGACTGCTGGTTCGATTCAGGAGCAATGCCATTTGCACAGCATCATTATCCATTTGAAAATAAGGACTTATTTGAACAGCAGTTCCCGGCAGATTTTATTTCAGAAGCTGTAGACCAGACAAGAGGATGGTTCTATTCATTAATGGCTGAATCAACATTATTATTTGACAAAGCACCATATAAGAATGTTATTGTACTTGGTCATGTACAGGATGAAAATGGTCAGAAGATGAGTAAGTCAAAGGGTAATGCGGTTGATCCATTCGAAGCATTAGGACAGTATGGAGCAGATGCAATAAGATGGTATTTCTATACTAACTCAGCACCATGGCTTCCAAACCGTTTCCATGGAAAAGCAGTTCAGGAAGGACAGCGTAAATTCATGGGAACACTTTGGAACACATATGCTTTCTATGTTTTATATGCTGAAATTGACCAGTTTGACCCAACAAAATACACACTTAATTATGATAAGTTAAGTGTTATGGATAAATGGTTATTATCAAAACTTAACACTATGGTTAAATCAGTTGATGATAATCTTGCAAATTACAGAATCCCTGAAGCTGCAAGAGCATTAGATGATTTTGTAGATGATATGAGTAACTGGTATGTAAGACGTTCAAGAGAACGTTTCTGGGCAAAAGACATGCCACAGGATAAGATTAATGCTTACATGACATTATATAAAGCACTTGTTACAGTATCAAAGGCTGCTGCACCAATGATTCCATTTATGACAGAAGATATTTATCAGAATATCGTAAGAAGCGTAGATGAAACAGCACCTGAAAGTATTCATTTATGTGACTTCCCAGAAGTTAATGAATCTTACATTGACAAAGAATTGGAAGAAAACATGGAAAGAGTACTTGATATTGTAGTACTTGGTCGTGCATGTAGAAATGCATCTGCAATTAAGAATAGACAGCCAATTGGAAAGATGTTCGTTAAGGCAGAATTTGAATTATCTGATTTCTACAAAGAAATCATTGAAGAAGAATTAAATGTTAAGGAAGTTGAGTTTACAGATGATGTAAGAGCATTTACTTCATATTCATTTAAGCCACAGCTTAGAACAGTTGGACCTAAATATGGTAAATTCTTAGGCAAGATTAAAGAAGCATTATCATCATTAGACGGAAATGCGGCTATGGATAAGATTAATGCCGGAGAACCTTTAACATTCGATTTTGACGGCAACGAAGTAGTTCTTGAAAAAGAAGATTTACTTATTGATATGGCTCAGGTTGAGGGATATGTATCAGAAAGCGATAATAATATTACTGTAGTACTTGATACAAAACTTTCAGATGAACTTATTGAAGAAGGATTTGTTAGAGAAATAATCAGTAAGATTCAGACAATGAGAAAAGAAGCTGATTTCCAGGTAATGGACAAAATTGTGGTAAATGTAGATAAAAACGATACAATAAGAGCTATAATTGAGAACAATCTTGACGAAATTAAGTCTGAAGTGTTGGCAGATAATGTCATATTTGGTAAAATAAACGGGTATGAAAAAGAGTGGAATATTAACGGCGAAAAGGTAACTTTTGGCGTAGAAAAAGCTCTTTAGAATTTGACTTGAAATATTTGGCTATAAAATTTATTAAAAAGAGAGAAACAATGCCTGTCATTGTTTCTCTCTAATCGCATAAAAAAGGAGATTTAATATGGCTAAGAACGAAGCTATGGAAAAGCATGAAGAATTCAAGGCAGAATTCAAGAAGCGTGTGAAAGAACAGGCTAAAATGCTTTACAGAAAAAGCCTTGATGAAATAAGTGACAGACATAAGTTTGTATGTGTTGCTTATGCAGTAAAGGATATTGTAATCGATCAGTGGATAGCAACTCAGAAAGCATATGATGAGAAGGATGCTAAGATTGTATACTATTTATCAATGGAATTTCTTATGGGCCGTGCTCTTGGAAATATGATTATCAATCTTTCAAGCAGAGATGAAATCAAGGAAGCTATTGAAGAATTAGGACTTGATCTTAATGTAATCGAAGATCAGGAACCTGATGCAGCTTTAGGTAATGGTGGTCTTGGTAGATTGGCAGCATGTTTCTTAGATAGTTTGTCAACACTTAACTATCCTGCTTATGGATGTGGTATCAGATACAAATACGGTATGTTCCAGCAGAAGATTGAAAACGGATATCAGAAAGAAATACCTGAAGACTGGTTAAGACATGCTAATCCATTAGAAATCAAGCGTGAAGAATATGCTTGTGAAGTTAAGTTTGGAGGATATGTAAGAGTAGAAAACAGAGACGGACGTAATTATTTTATTCAGGAAGGCTACCAGTCAGTTAATGCTATTCCATATGATATGCCAATCGTTGGTTACGGAAACAACGTAGTTAATACATTAAGAATTTGGGACGCTGAACCTGTAGTACACTTTAATCTTGATGAATTTGACAAGGGTTCATATATGGCTGCAGTTGAACAGGAGAACCTTGCAAAGACTATTACAGAAGTTCTTTATCCTAATGACAATCATTATGCAGGTAAGGAATTAAGATTAAAACAGCAGTATTTCTTTGTTTCAGCAAGTTTACAGACAGCAATTAAGAAATACTTAAAGAATCATGATGATATTAGAAAATTACCTGAAAAGGTAGTATTCCAGATGAACGATACTCATCCGACACTTACAGTTGCAGAACTTATGAGATTATTAATGGATGAATATAACTTAGAATGGGATGAAGCTTGGGATATTACAACACATGCATGCGCATACACTAACCATACAATCATGAGCGAAGCTCTTGAAAAATGGCCAATTGAATTATTCTCAAGATTACTTCCAAGATGTTACCAGATTATTGAAGAAATCAACAGAAGATTTTGCATTGAAATCGAAAACAAATACCCTGGAAATCATGATAAAGTTGCTAAGATGGCAATTATCTATGATGGTCAGGTTAAGATGGCTCATCTTGCAATTTGTGCAGGTTTCTCAGTTAACGGTGTAGCAAAACTTCATACAGAAATTTTAAAACATCAGGAATTAAAAGATTTCTATGAAATGATGCCGGAGAAGTTTAACAATAAGACTAACGGTATTACACAGAGAAGATT
>OGYE01000278.1_pt1 | contig 30799 bp, 24 predicted proteins | sample 1576471 | NCBI WGS metagenome assembly OGYE01 (sample SAMEA3541532, study PRJEB24748) | human gut metagenome | biome: human gut; feature: human-associated habitat; material: faeces | place: China | collected 2012
CTTCATCTGTTTTAGCAGAAGCAGTAATCAATACAGCATCAGCTCCATGTGATGACCCAAAGGGAGTCCAAAAACAGGTTATGGAAGAACTGGCGCTGAGAGAAAAAAGCAAGGAGCTTACACTTGCCGCTCAGGAATCATTGTCTCAGCGGTTGTACGAAGCAATGATAGCTGCGAACTATCAGGAGGAGCCAGATCCCGGTTCTTTTATTGATGAAGTAGAGCCAGCGGAGCTTGAACCAGATAACTTTGCAGAACAACGTTTTGCAGAACTGATGGAGGCCGGGAAGCGTAAGGTACGCGATAACTACCACACCATCTTGATTGCCAAGAACTACGCTGGTCTTCAGGAGATGAACGAGCTAATCAGCCGATCAAGCCAGGACGACCACTTTTACTACAAACCCCGTATCACGTTTGATGAGTTTCTTGGTATTTCCAGTAACGTCATTAAGATCAGTGCCTGCCTTGCTTCCCCGTTGAATCGCATGAGCATTACTCATCCTATGTATGAGCGGCTGCTGAAGCACTACGACTATCTGGAAATCCAAGCGCATGACCACCCGGAGCAGGTTGCCTACAATCGCCACTTGGCGGAAATGTCTCAGAAATACGGCATCCCGCTCATTGCAGGTACCGATACTCATAGCCTCAACAAATACAAGGCTGAGTGCCGAACGATCTTGCAGTTGAGTAAACACATCGAGTTTGCCGACGAAGATACGTTTGACCTTACCTATAAATCCTATGACGAGCTGGTAGCAATGTTCTTACCGCTGGATGCCTTGGTGGTGAAAGGAGCAGGAATGCCATCAGGGTGAGTCATCTGCAAGGCACCGTATACCTCATCGGTAGAGATGTGATAGAAGCGCTTGCCCTCATATCCCTCTGGAAGACTCTCCCAGTAGATCTTTGCCGCCTGGAGCAGAGACAGGATACCCATCACGTTGGTATGAGCGAAAGTGAAAGGATCCTTGATACTTCTATCTACGTGGCTCTCGGCAGCGAGATGGATGATGCCATCCACCTTGTTGTCCTGCATCAGCTTCAACATCAGGTCGAAATCGCAGATGTCGCCCTTAACGAAAGTATAGTTTGGCTTGTCCTCGATGTCCTTGAGGTTAGCCAGGTTGCCTGCGTAAGTCAACTTGTCGAGGTTGATGATGTGATACTCAGGATATTTGTTCACGAAAAGTCTTACTACGTGTGAGCCGATGAAACCAGCACCGCCCGTTATTACAATATTCTTCATTCTAATCAATGTATATATTCGAACACAAATTACACGAATCATTCAGGAGAAACTATAACCTCTATATTCGTGTTATTCGTAAGATTCGTGTTCAAAAAGATTAATATTCTAAATTCTTCTTTAATGTTTGATCTTTCTCTTCAAGGATTGAAAGCAAATACTTGCCATAGTCGTTCTTCAACATGGGTTGAGCATTCTCTCTCAACTGTTCTGCGGTAATCCAACCTTGGCGGTATGCAATTCCTTCCAGACAAGCCACCTTCAAGCCCTGTCGCTTCTCCAAAACTTCAATAAAGGTAGATGCCTCTGAAAGGGAATCATGAGTTCCGGTATCAAGCCAGGCAAATCCTCTTGCCATGGTTTGTACCTTCAGCTGCTTATCCTTCAGGAACTCCTGGTTAACTGTTGTGATTTCCAACTCACCACGAGCGGATGGCTTGATATGCTTGGCTACTTCTACCACCTTGTTAGGATAGAAATACAAGCCAACCACCGCATAGTTGCTCTTTGGATGCTGAGGCTTCTCTTCAATGCTCAGGCAATTGCCCTGCTCATCAAACTCAGCTACACCATATCGCTCCGGATCGCTAACTCGATAACCAAATACAGTAGCCTTGTTATTCTGCTCAGCATCTACTACTGCTTGATGCAGCATCAGGTTCAATCCTGCACCATAGAAGATATTATCGCCTAATACGAGGCAAGCAGAATCATTACCAATGAATTTCTCTCCGATAATGAATGCTTGGGCTAAGCCATCAGGCGATGGCTGCTCAGCATACTCGAACTTCACACCTAACTGGCTTCCATCGCCTAAAAGGCGTTTGAAACCTGGTAAGTCAAATGGTGTTGAAATAATCAGTATATCACGGATACCTGCCAACATCAAAACCGAGATAGGATAATATATCATCGGCTTATCAAAGATTGGTATCAGCTGCTTGCTGATACCCTTGGTGATGGGATACAAGCGAGTACCGCTACCACCTGCTAATACTATTCCTTTCATATTTTATATGTGTTTAAATTAATCAGTAGCCCCTCAGAATTCCTCTAAAAATAAAGTATATTAGATAAGTTGCTTTCTCAACAGAATGACCTTTGGCTTATATTATGATAAGATTATTTTTGAATATCTTTATAACAATGCAACAAATCTTTAAATATCGTTTCGGGATTATGCCTTTCTTCTGCATGAATTATTGAACTTTTAGAATAAGCCTCCATTCTATCATAATCCTTCGAAAGAGACATTATTTCATAAGCCAACGTATGAGGAGCATTAGCAGGAACTAATAAGCCATCCTTATGGTTGTCTATCAGTGAAGGAATACCGCCAACATATGTTGCAATTATAGGCATACCTATATACTGAGCTTCACAAATAGCATTAGGACTATTATCAATATAGGCAGTATGAACATATATATCAGAAGACAACAATAATTCTTTTACTTGATTTGCATCAACAAACCCCAATACATGTACATTCAAATCAGAAAAAAACATTTTTTCTTTTTTTTCGATTTCTTTCTGCAAGTACATTTTTCCTGCTACGAACCATTCAAATTCAAAACCTCTTTCTTTTAATAAATTAGCCGTACGAATAACAGTATCCATCCCTTTCCAATGATTACCGCATCCCACTGTGACCAATTTTACTTTTTGATTCTTTTGTAGATGCCACTTAGCCGATTTCATGAATGCAGGACGCAACACCTCGCTACAATAATAATATTTTGCATCAGGGTGGTATAATTCAACCAAGCCTTTATCCCATTCAGTTCTACCCATATAATTGGTAACTGCGGCAAAATTATCTTTTTCCATTTCCTGTTCAGTTTTAATATAATGTCTTTTTTGCCACAAATGGAATTGTTTTTTTATATTAATACCAGCTTGAACTATTGGATCCAAGCTACTATATGACGGAGGATATAAAGCATTGAAATAGGGTGCTAAACATCCCTGCATATGAATAACACATGGGATATCTGTATATTTTGCAACCTGTCCAAACTCCCATTCTGTACCAAAAATATGAATAACATCCGGTTTCACTTTTTCTATGCAATCCATGGCAAGAGGAATCATTGCGTTAACTTCAGCCCAACGATTGTATCGCCATTTAATTTTCTTTTCTAAATATGAAACCTTAGGAATCAATGGATAATAATCAACTCCATCAATCCTTCTAAAAGTCATATGTTTGCTACCTTGAAAAGCAATAGACAGCTCTATTTTATCACTATTTCTAACAATTTCCTCCAACGAATCTTGCCATCCTCCTGTCGGAATGCCCTCGTCTTTATATCTTCCAGGGACTGAAATTTCAAACCAAAGTACTTTCATTGTATATATTTATTTAAAGTATTTAATAGAAGGATGTTTACTATAATCCTCCCAAATAAATTGATATGGGTGCATTCGAGCTGATGATGTCAAGTCTATAACTGAGTCCATGTTGTTTTTAACATACGTTTGCGAGAAATAAAACAAAAAAATGACCAAGGCCAAATTTGTTACTCTTCTTTGCTTAAAAGAGGACAAATAATTATTTCCTAATATCCATGAGAATGCAACTACACCAAATATAACAAAACAACCTGTCAAACGTCCAATCATCGGCACTGATATAAACAAATTACCTATAATTATACCTAAAGCATAAATCACAGAAAACCAATGATTCAGTTTTTCTTTATCCATTAAAGAATATATAAAAACAGCAATAATGGTTGGTCTCAGACTCATAAATATAGAAGTGATTTCATTTACATCACCATTATCTTGCATATAACCTTCAATTCTTTCAGTAGCTTCAACATTCATGCTTAAGAAAAAATTAAATGCATCCATAATATTGAATGATTGCAAAACTATACCAAATACAGCACTAATGACTACGCTTGATATAAGGATTGTTCTACTCTTAAAGCGCAAGAAATAAGCAGCAAGGAATATAGCGGCATAAACAACAATCGTAGTATGAAAACTATATCCTAAAGCAGCACATAAAACGAAAACTAACCACTTTTTCTTTTTTTCATCCAATACATAGATCAAACCCATCAAAAGAATGGCGAAGCCTAATATTTGTCGGAGACCACAAAAATATACGTAATAAAAATCAAAAATAGACAACATTGCTAATGTAAGAGGTACATTATTAGAGTATCTTTTTATTATTAAGTAAAGTGGATAACACGATAAAAAGCTATTAACAAGCATAACCACAAAGCGGTTAGGATGCAAAGCCAACAATACTTGCCTGTAAATTACAAAACCAGCTTCCAATGGGCGTGGATCATAATTATAAAAATTACGTTCACCATCCAAATACCTCACATAATTCCATGTATCAGCTCCAACAACTGGAGCTCTAAAGGCTATAAATACAAACTCTAAAAAGAAAGCCCACTTAACTAACTTTGGGTCGGGCTTCTTCCAATAGAGATATGCTAATATAAGCAATATAAAATAATTCAATATATAAGGATAATCCATAAGAATAAGCTTTTTAAAAATTGACAAATTTAAACTATAACTTTTTTATTTTCAAATTTATTTCTCTAATCCATATTTCTCCAAATACCTTTACATGTCAAGATCTTCAGAGATTTTTAATAATAACAAAATGAGCAACACGAGAATCTGTAAATAGTTATGCAAATGCTTCTCTTCAGTGAGAGCCACGCCATAACTTGTCAGATGTATGCTTCCCAATTCGAGAATAGCCTTATTCAATATCTGTTCTTTCTTGCGTCCTTTATAGTTAAAGGATGAAGAGGGAATTCAGGACTACGCCTTGCAACAAGCACCAAGCGAACATAATTGAGGTTGGTTTTATCAGAATTTACATAATTGCGAATAATCGTATCTTTCATAATCACTATAATAATGTACACGCTCCATTACCTTATTTGATTTAAAAATTCCTTGCTTTGTTTTAATTTTAAAAGCAAATTTGAAGAAATCTTTTTCCAATCTATGGGATTGTCTATAATATCTTCCGAATTCATTCTATCCTGCAACCCAATTGTCGAAAGAAAATCCAACATGCGAGAAGAATTGTTGTGTCCTTTAAGATTAAAGGTATAAAACTCCTTCTCAAATATTACAGAGAATGCTGTGGCATGGAATGAACTTGCTACAACACAAGCCGCATTGTCTATCAAAGATAAAAATTCTAAAGGACCAGCATTATTAATATTTATGTCAGCATAACCTCTTTCAGAAAAATCGTTAATTGAAACAATTTTCAATGATTTTTCTTTAGCATAGGCTTTTACAAAAGAAATCATGTTATCATCATTCCCTAAGAAATCATATACAAGAACATAACTTTCATGGGATAATCCATAGAGATTACCTTTCAAAGATAATTGTTTCCACTCACTTTTATCCAACAAGAATACAGGATCAAGTACAACAGAAACATTACTTATCCCCAAATCAACCAACAAACTTGCACCAGTTTTTTCTCTGACAGATATAGATGAAAACTTTGCCAGTTTTTCTTTTATAAAGTCCTTACATTCATCCTTTATACTATTCGTTGCTAAACTTGCCGCATAGGAAAAACGTTTAGTTTGATCGTTGCCAAAATCAAGATAATACCCAGGCTCTTTGCCATTATTACTAAAAGTATTCCAAATCTGATCACTTCCAGCGATATAAGCATCTGCCATAGGTGGATTCTGCATTAATTCCTCTGAAGAAAAATACTTAATTGACGTCAAATGATAATATTCTTTTTCAAATGCATCAAAGGCAGCCTTACGCCCCCACGTTTTAAACATACCACCCCTATAAGCTTTATAGGGACACCAAATATATCGCAGTAAAGGAAACTTCTTGATAATACTTGCAGCCCTTCCTATAGCATTCTTAGGAATCCAGAAAGGATTATATCTATCACAATGGAACCAAGGATTAAAGTCAATGATTTCAACCTCATGTCCCAAAGACTCCAAATAATGTTGCAAAGCATAAGCTTGTAAACTCGCACCATAATTATATACATGATGACAAGTGATTGTCTTTATCTTCATTTTACTATCTTCTTAATAATGTTCTTAAAACTTCTTACAGGATGTTTTATACGTTCTAACTGTCGCTGTTGTTTTCTATAAGTTGTTAATATATGGCACGCATCTTGAATATTCTTAGAATCATTTTTCAATGTTTCTAATATTTTATTATATGCTCCAATTCTTTGCGGACAAGTCTTCATCTGACCCTCCGCAACAACATCAAAAGAATGTTCTACTAATTCACAATTACATTGCTTCAACACCTCATTGCCTTTTTGGGTAAAAGCAACAGCTCCACTAACACCATCTTCATTATCGTTATAAGTCTTTCCCCATAAATCACCGATACGTATATCAGCAGAAGAATGGTCGTACTTATACTTACAATGGTCATAGCATTGTTTTCCTAGACAACAGTCACCAAGAAAAAGCTGATAGAACATATCACCTTGTGACAACCGGCTTTCTATATAACTTTTTTTTTCCCTTATTAACATATCGTAAGAGTCATGCCAATTTATCTTCTCGCCATGTTTCTCACCATCAATTCCCATTGCCCAAGAGTCATGCCAGCCCGTCCATTTGTTACGCCACGAAGCATAAGTAATCTTGCCCACTTGCTTCTCAGCCCATTCTGTATATTTTTTCCAAACCAACATGGAAGGAACACCATGACAGAAGAAATCAAGCAGTACAAAGTTGTCTTCACAACGGAATTTTCGAATGTATCGACGGAAAGAATCTATTTGACAAGGAGAACCGGTAACAAGGTATTTTTCCTTACGATTGATAGCCTTAAATCCGTCAACAGTATAGCTTTGAATATATTTACTACCTGCACTAGGAATCAATTCTTCTACATTTGTCGCAATATAATGCTCAGCTCTGTTCTTATTGGCATCATATCGTACACCGCAAATCTTATAACCTTGTCCAAGGAGATATTTTCCTATTTCAAAACCAGCACCACCTGATGAACATTTTCTTCTTACTAAATGATCTTTGCTCCATGCTGCATAAGGATGGATTTCCTGGTTCTGCAATGACAAGTCATCATGGAGATAGGCACATACTTCTGTGCAAATACCACAATTAGTACATTTGTTTGGGTCAGTGATATGAGGCTCATAGAAGCCTTCCGCATTTAGACCAATCTCAATTATCTTCCGTCCACACGCTGTAGCGCAAACACCGCAACCATAACAATCGTGGACACTAGATATATTTTTATTCATCGCTTAAATCTTTTATTTTTTACAATATTCACAACCTTTGTCCGGATTGTCATCCTATCAGCCTTATTAAAACCTAGATAGTATCCCAATCCAAGAGTTGAAATGACAGAAAGAATACATACAGTCAAGAAACGGAGTAACACAATGTCAATCAGATTATATGCTATTAATGGCAGTAAAACAGACAAAGCCGTTATGAGATAAACACGCAAAGTTACATCCTTCAAAAATCTAACCATAGGAAATTGTATACTTCTTACCAACATATATAATCTAGCAAAATGGCAAGCTAACTCTACTATAAAAGCAACTATCATTGCCCAATAAGGTTCTGCCCCTATCTTTAAAACAACATATACTATAGGTAATGTCAACAACGATAAGCCTCCTACTACAATTTGATAGTCTCTAACTTTACCAGAAGCATGCATGGAAATTATTAATGGATTTGACAAAGTATTCAACAATGCGGTAAAAATCACAATCTGCAAAAATACCACAGTATAGTCAGGTACTTCTTTTAACCATACACTTAATATCAAAGGGGCTTCTAATACAACAGGTAACGAAAGCGTTAGCAACAACAGATAGGATAGCTTTGCTCCTCTAAAAACCAATTTAAACATATTCTCTTTTTCCCCAGAAGCATAGTTTTTAATAATTTGAGGATTAAGAGCCATTTGGAAATTAGAAACAAATCCATTCAGTTTACTCAACACCTGATAAGCAACACCACGTGCAGCATTAACTGCAGGACCAAAAAACATATTCAGTACGACATTAACACCTTGCTCTTTTGCAATACCTGAAAGTGATCCAATCAAATTCCAACCAACAAAAGAGCCTACATTCTTTCCGTACTCTTTATTATATTTTCCAGTAAACCTACACTCAGAAAATTTTAGCCTACAATAGGCAAAATACATCAACAGCAACAGTATTTGAATGAATGCCATCAATACTGCATAAACCACTAGTTTATCAAATGGAGTTAAAGTAATGACGTAACAGATTGCCAATTTGAACACAGCATCAAAGATACTGAAATAGGCAAATGCTGACATTTTTTCATAAGCTATCAATGCTCCATTATATGGTACGTTGATGACATTTAATATAAAGACTAACAATGAAAGTTGAAATACCCAGTTAGCTGCCCCATATCTATCTGCAGGAAAATTCATATGTGTATTAAGGAACCACACACCTACAATTTCACCCACGATAAGGACTAACAATGCCAGAAAGAGATGAATGTAAATCATTGTACTGAATATCCCCTTAACATTCCCCTCTTTTCCTTTTCCTATCTCAAAAGATAAAAACCTCTGAGTTGCGGAAGTCATGGCACCACTAATAATGGAAAACATGGTAACAAATCCACCGACTACATTATATATACCAAAATCTACTTCTCCCAGCTTATCCAAAATGACACGGCTGGTATATAAGCCGATAACCATCATGAAAAGCATACGGACATAAAGAAGCAAAGTATTCTTAGCTATCCGCTTGTTATTATCTGATGTTTGATTTGACATTTACTTTTTCTTTTCTATTGATTTCAAAAACTTATTTCTATCATTCTCCCAAATGGTATCATCCTCAACCTCTGGTAAATGAAAGAACTCTATCAAATGATCCTTCAGCTGATTCAGCTTACCATTTACTCGCTTTGAATCATCGAGCACAACTGCCATCTTTCTAGGATTAACAGCTCCTTTTATCTCTGGTACAGTAAAGCCTGGGCAAACTATGGTTGAATACTTTGCTTTCAGTACCCACGTTGCTCCCATCTCATTCAAGCAGGCTACACTATCATAATAGTTCTTCGACAACAAGAGGATTACGTAAATATCATACTCCATGAACTTTGTTGCAAGTGTATCATAAATATCTTCACCTTCTGGAATATCGTACCCAGGAACAGAACTACAAAACAGGTTTCTCTTATTGAATCCTAATGTTCGCAACATAGTAACTAAAGAAGAGGCTATTGCTTCATCTTCAGAAGAATGACTTATAAAGAGCATTGGCTTCTTTGCTTGCAGCTTTTCTTCTTTCTTCTCATTCTTTTCTCGCTGTCTTAAGATTTCTGATCCTTCTTGAATAAGCAGTCGGGTGACATTGGACAATTCATTATCGCACAAAATGTTTTTTCTTGTATATGGAATAAACATTTGGTTTGCATAATTCGCCTCATCAACAGTTTGCTTTATCGTCTTATCTGTTTCATAGATCTCTACTTTCCTGATATTTTGATCACCTATTTTTGCGCCTGCAAAAATGAACAAATTTCCTTTTAAGTATGGTAAAATTACATTTCCCAAAACTTGATCTTTTGATTGGAAATCGTACTCAAACAGAGTCCGTATCCCCTTTAACTTTTCATCAAAACAATCTATCCTTATCTGATACATATTCTCTTCCTAAATAGTCATTCAAATTTCTTATATCCGATTACTTTCCCTTGACTCCTTGACAAACGCTCAGCTAATTGCTTCACGTAGTTTTCATCTGCATGGTTACAATCTATCAACTGACATAACTGCAAACCAGCATCTGTCAATGAAAAGCTATCTATACTAATTTCATTTACATCATTATTCAATGCCACTAAATTGAAACCAGATATTTTCATATCGTCCAACTTATATGTAGATGTTCCTTCACTAGAATTTACGATTCCACAATCCATCAATGTCCGTAAATCATTATATTGAAAGAACTCATTGTTCTGAAAAATAAAGACAGGAACAGTTTCTTTTGCAATTAATAATGAAACCAATTCTACAAAATGCTTAGCCTCTATAGACTCCATATTCTTCAATATAGATAAAGTTCTTTTGTAAAACTTACCATGATGAGCGATTTCACCAGCAAGAATTTTTCCCCATAGCACTTGTATTTCTTCATCAGATGAGTCTTTTGCAGAGTCATAGAAAGCTGTAGCCCAATCAGGGGTTAAATTCTCAAATCCTACTCCAGACAACTTCTTAAGTTCATTGATAGCAAAAGAATAAACTGAAACTATATTTGAAATCTCCCTAACATCCCTTCGTGAATGTATCACTTCATTGATTTCCTTAGCACATTCGTTTTTCAGATAGGCTATGTTAGTTATATCTGTTTGGGCAACCAACAAACGCTGATCCAAATTAACAAACCATTTCTCCAACACATCAAGGTGGTTGCCAGGGCAACTATCCAACAAAGCATTCTTTAGAATATCTAAAGGCTTTCTTATATCTACAATATCATTCATTACTTATCAAGTTATTAATGTTCATAACACTAATGCAAAACATGGGTTCTTGTTAACGTACCACATTACTTCACCATTTATATTGTGCTTTCTTTTATCGGTCCATTATACGCAAACCGAGGAATAATACGGCTATAAAAGTCTTTTTCCTTTTTAGGCCATTCCTTCAGAAAATCCTCCTTTTCTTGATCAGTAAACTCTATAATTGGCTTATCCAATATTTCAATGTTCTCAGCAAGTTTCCATGAAGCTATTATATCTCTATGGGTTGTACTAAAGTAACGAGCAAGAGTATAATTATAGGCTGCTCTAGAAAACGACGTTGTTTCTTTTATTGCTTTTGCTTTATCTTGCAACAACTCATAAGGAAACAGTTTCTTTGAACGATTGGCATAATTGAATATCAATTTAGATACTTCCGGGTCATGACGAAACTTTACTTGCTTTGGACACAATTTGTTGAAATCCTCTTCTTCTATCATTTGTAAAACAAAGCCAGCTTGCTCAACAGGTCTAGAAAATGGCTGAAGACCAACCGCACGTAATTTACGCTGGATGACTTTCTTGCCAGGAAACATATCCCTAAAAGGAAGCTCATACTCATAAAATACGCCATAACTATCAGTATCCAATATAGGTTCATAATCACCATTAACAAACTTGGTACAAGCAAAAAATGCTGCAACCCATTTGTTTACCGTCAAATCCAACAGTTCGGTACAAATACCATAATGTTGAGCCAAAGCCAAATAGTCTATAGACAAGCTAATATGCCTTTGAGAACCATCAGGATATGTTAGAAATGTCTTATTCTTAAAAATATCAACCATCGGATGTTGTTTCATCACCATCTCTAACTCACAGGCACGCAATCTCTCCAGGAAGACTTTAGACGGAACCATACCCTTCCGGAATAAATTCGGCTTGCAAACCGGATAATATGACGATTGTCCCCGGAAATATGTATATGGTAATAAACCCAATGGCCAAAGTTGAGTACTTCCATCCTCCACTACTACGGTTTCAAAAAAGCCCTCTTGGTAATGTGTTGGGAATAACCCTTTAAACTTATCTTGCGTTAACTGGAACATTTCCTCACGCAAAGCGATATCTTCCAAGATATCAAGTAAAGTAGGAAGTTGTTGTAAATCTGTATGCGTCATAAGTCCTAAAATTGTTTCATTGACTGCAAAACTGCCTTGATTCTTACAGAATCATTCATCTTGATAGCGGCTTCGTAACATACATCCAGCATTTTCCGAACAGTAAGGAAGTCTTTTTTGCAAATAGCATGCCCTGCAATATTCTGAGCTATATTAAAAACTTTCCCATAAGCATGATGGGTTCTGAAAAATCTGAGTGCTTCATACAAAGACTCATCATCATCCAGAACCATGCCACGACATTCGTCATAAAAAGCCTTCTCAACATCTGATTGTAACTTACATCTATCGATTGATAGAACTACATCTTTTGCGTCTTTTTCGAAGACAGACATATCCACACCTCTATTTGCATACTTCAACATTAATCTAATATCGACACATGTACGACTAAGCTTAGCACTTAACACTTGATGTGAATCTCCATTCCGTTCTGCTATGATTTGTGCTTGCCATATCATAGATAATCCTAATGCAGGATGAGAAGAAACCAAAACATTTCCTATATTCAAATACGTTTCTGCTATTTCTCGTTTATCCCTCATTTTCTCAGCATAGCCTAATGCCTGAGACAATTGCTCTAAGTTACCCTTTATTCCATCAAATTGCAAGTAAGGATTTTCCAGTTCTCCGAGCATCCGATTAATTCTTGCAAGATGGTATGGATTTTGGGTACGCTCCAACAAATCGTATAATCTTGACTTAGCGTTGTCTGTTTTTCCCAAACGCATATCCACGTCAGCTTCACAGATAGCAACGGAAATGCCGATATCACCATATATCATATTGGAAGGACAGAAATACCGAAAGAGTCTTAGCGAATTCAAGACCTTAGGTATATCTTGCTGGTTCAAATATAAACAGGCACGATTATGAAGATAAACAAGAAATGTGTCTGGCGAGAAGCCTCGTTCCTGCAAAGAACAACGCTTCAAGTCTGACAAGCCCAACCATTTATAGATAAAATCATCCAACTGATTAGCATTATCAAAATCCTTATCCTGTTGCAATCTTTCAATCTGATTGATAAGAACCATTAGAATTTCATCATTGCTCATAATTCAAACAAATTATCCAATTATCCAAATGTAACAATCATGAGAAACCATTAAAGTTCAGAATTCAAGTGGTCTCATACTATTCTTTTGCAAACTGTTTTAAGAACAAAGTTTGTATAGCCTTACAGTAATTACGTGCGGTACGGATATAAGTACCCACTTGAATATATGTACTATCAGACATAATGGTCTCAACATCGCACCAAATTTCATCCATCAACTTGTGAAGTTCAAATAGAGATTCCTTACCAAAAAACACTTCATATTTTTTGAGCAAGTTATTCATCAACAAAAGCAAATCTAAAGCATTATCCTTTATATTCTTTCGTATTCTATTATATTCATCAGTGGTTGTTTTGCTGAGTTTATCATCTACCGACTCGTACTCATTCACGCATTTTGTTGAATACTCAACCATCTTGAATAATTGATATTCGAGAAGAGGGCGTGAGGTTAAAAATGGATTTTGGGCAACCTCCAATTCCTCCCAGTCACTCAATATTTTTATATTCATGGAGAGAGTATTGACGAAAGACTGCAAATTATATACTATTTGCTGTTTTCTCATCTCTTCCATTTCATTTTTAATCTTCCTTGTACTTTCTTGCATATCTTCCCGAGCCTGCTTCAAATGCTCTTGAAAGCTTACACTTTGCCCAATACTTAATGCAACAGGCAATATAGTACATATTGCAGCTATAATACCTATCCATATTGAGAGATTTTGATCGATTAAACTCATGGCTGTACCAACATCTCCGCTACCAACTGGTATCTCTTTTAATTGCGAAATATGATAGGAGGTGTAAAATAGTGCTGCCGCAAAAAGGACAGAAATACCTATCATCCATCTCAATAAATATTTAGAACCCTTCATCTTTTGTTGCGTTTAAATTCACCTAACACTGGATAATATCTGATTCCTCCATCATCTGAATAGTTTCCATTAAACCATGATTTTACGTATCTACAATCTAATAATCTTGCCATTGTTGCAGAAGCAAAAGGAGCTTTTTTCAAGAACAATGTGTTCATAAATTGCTCATCATGGGTAAAGAATATAAGTTGAAGACAGTTCTCATTACCCAAAAAGGTCTTGGCTCCTTGCGACAACACCTCGAAAAAGCGGTAAAGAAGGGTCTTGTTCTTATAGTCATTGGCATAGAATATATCATCAAAGACAAATGGAAACAGGAACTTACTCAGTTTCATCGCCTTAAAATTAAATGCTGCCAATAAACAAAGTGAGAATAACCTGAATCGAAATGTATTAAAATACTTGTTTACAGAAACGTCGTTCACTGAAATCTGAATGCCAAAATCGGAAAGAACAGCACCACTTTCCACCTTTTCTATCTTTAAACTCTCGGTATCTTCGATGAAAGGTTTCAAGGTGTCTTCTATCAACTGCTTAAAGTCGGCATCCAAATACTCTTGCAATAATGCAGACAAAGAACTTTTTAAAGCATCATGAACTTGCTCCAGTTGACGTATCAAGTCATCAATAACAATTCCATCTTGCTTGGAATCAAGTATCTGCTTCTTGGGAAAATAATCCTGTACCTTGGCAAATATCTCCTTCAAGGGAAGAGTATGACTGGTATTATATTTTAAAGTCCTTTCCAGAGACTTGGACAAGTTAACTACTTCTGCGCGTATCGTCTCTTGGGTTATTTCTATATTTACATCAGAACCGGCAACTGTTTTCTTGGCCTTTTTCTTAAATGGCTCCTCCGCATGTTCAACTTCGGCTTCCTGCTTTTGCAAATTCTGTTTGAATACATCCAACTGATTCCTGAAACGGTTGATGGAATCAATGTATGTAATATCTTGAGGTAATTGTTCCTGCAACTCTTCGACAATTTTCAACAAACTTTCTTTGCCATTCATGTCTTCCAGATAGTTTTTCAGTTTTGCATCTAAACTTATAACTTCATCCCTAGCTGAATTGCTAAGTGTCAAGGAACTATCGAGAATCAGTTCTTCTATTTCCTTTTCCTCACTTTCAAGGTTTTCTGGCATCACAGTTTTCAACTGCTCTAACTTCTGCTTGATTTCAGCATATAAACCAGAACCTAGCACAAAGTCCATGATGTCATTAATTCCTAAAGCATAACAGAAGAAAGGAACCCAATCGATAACCTGCGTATTGACATCTATTCGGACCATACAACGTGACAGTTCATAAATACTATTCTCTGAGAAGAAAAACCTTTCTACGTTTAAGCCTGTATCTTCAAAAAAACTTTTTGCATCAGACAAGGCAAATTCCCCGGTTTGCGTCTGAAGGCGAATCTCAGGATCTTTTCCCCAAGTTCGATTCACATACCAGGTTAAATCCTGGATGTTTCGATAACTGGCTTCTCCTATCTTACCAGTCATCACGTATTCCATGGAGTTGAAAAGTGAACTTTTACCTGAGCCATTATCACCGAGAAGAAACAGACTATGTATATAGCCTTCTTTGGAGCAAAAAGGAAGACCATAGAAGTGAACATCTCCTGTCAACGGACTAAACTTACGATAGTTGTTGAGAAAAAGATATTTAAACCGATAATCTCGAATCTGAGTTTGAGTATCATGCAGTTTGATAACAAATGAATATTTGAACAACTCCACTACTCTATCTATCAACTTCGCCGAATCTGGCAATATCTTCAATACATCTAAAAGACGCAGAGGAAATTCTTTATTTTCCTGCAAAGCGTCTTTTAGAAGTTTATCTTTATATTCGTTCATAGAACAAATTCTTTAATAGTTCAAACAACCGCTGCCGAACTTCTTCGACTGAATAATTAAGTATTTCCTGATAAGAATGCATATTCAACCAGAAAGTACTTATTTCTACATTAAATGGAGATCTGCCACTTTCTATCCAACTTATATAATCTGCATAACTATCTTCATCAAAATCATCCAAAGTGACCTGATTCTTATAATATGCCCAAAGGTTAAGAGGGATATCCAAAAAGGAAACCGCATAAAAGCTTGTTCCATCTTGAAGCTTTTCGTTTATCTGCTTATATACATTATATAGATAATGGTATAACTCCCGATTGTCTGTTTCTTGATAATCAAACATCAAGCCAGGATCAGGGAAACGAAGAAACATCTCAGAGAACCTCTTTGACAGTTGCTTCAATTGGAATATATTTCCATCCTCTTCTTCTATCATCTGCAACAGTTCATCCTTCCCTGCACTCACCAGCGTTGTTAAATTCAGTTTCTCATCCTGATAGAAAAAGTAGTTGAGCAGTTCTCTAATATCATCAGAATCACCAAATACCTTCTTGTCGTAAGCAATGACAAATGATATGATGTTATTTAACTTATCCAACGTTTCCTCTTCCAGGTCACATCCATTACTCAAACGCTGCGCATAAGTAGATGACGAGAAGGATAGATTTCCAAACTCATCCAACTTGAGTACTTGTGAAGCCAGCGCATAATCAATGATGCCAAAAGGCTGATCATCTATTTTTATAGATATAGCATACATATTGGTTTCTCTATCGAAAACCGGAACCAATGGAATGCCAAATATATCCTTATCCAATAAAGTATCTAAATGATTGCCTTCTTTGTCTTTATCTCTTTGTATCAGGTAAATGACAGTGAGAATATACTCCAATGATGCCCTTGAGATAAATTGTGTTTCGGCAATATCAAAACACCTGGAAACGATGCTGAGTAATGTACGGAACAGCTGATCTCTATAAACATCTTCATTCTCACCGGAACGGAAAAGTCGTACCCATTCGCTGTAAACTCCTTGCTGGTTTCTCACATAGCCGGGAACGACAGTTCCCTTGTCTATTCGCTCATCTATGCAACGATGAACAAGTTGATTCAATTCCTGATCAGAGAAAGTGCTACTGGTACTCAACCGATGAATCATCGAGTTATAACTTTCACCAAAGCTCAATCTTTCATAATCACTACGACTCCTATTGCGAGATTCCACCTCAACCTGCCAGTGCATAGCACTAAATATACTTGAAATCATAAGGGAGACACTCTTGGTCTGTCCTTTTCTAAGATTGTCTAATGCTATCTGATAGTTGTACTGCGGTGCATAATCAGAAGGTATAATGGCATCTGGTCCATTAGATATACTAAAGAACTTTCTATTGCTATCCAGCCTGTCTATCGATTCCAATAGAGACAAGACCTGCTGAGCCATATCTGAGCCAAAAAGATATTGTATATCTTCCAATCTCAGATAGAACTGCTTATCCACCACTTCATCCTGAAGAGCAAGCAGAAGATTCTGACGCAACTGTAAGAAATGAGCGAATGACAACAAATAGTTAGCTGTCATCGCCATCGACTTATACCATTGGAGTTTATGTTCACCAAATGCTTCTTTATTTTCATGTGCCTTCCTATATAGAATGTTCCATACATTCAGAATATCACCAACAAACATCTGAGCATCTTCGGTGATGTAATGCTCTGGTATGGTATAAGGAGATATGGAAGCGACACAAAGTCGCCTACCCTTCTTGAAGAAACGCAACTTAGAGAAATCTGGCACTGCCAAACCATAAGCACTATTACTGGTAAGATACTTCGTGATATATGTAAAAGACTTATTCTTAATATTTTTCTCACGATAGTAATTGCTCACAGAATAGGAATCAATAACATCCTCAGAGATTGAATGTGCATTTGCTTCCAACCGGGCAAGCCTTCTGAGAATAGTATCTATTTGTTCATCTTTAATATCTTCTTTAAAATCGATATAAAACAACGGATATTCCACATCATACGGTTTGCCTAAGTCAAAAAACTTCGAGATAATGGTATCTACATAGAAAGGTATCGTTGACTGGTTGATGATTTTTGTACCTTCTATCAAGGCATTGGCTATCATATCTGAGTTCAACGCTTCTGTGGTTGACACAACTGGTGCAGCTTCTATTCCAGCAGTATCTCCCTTGACATTAGCAACCATATCCAGCACCTTTTCAAAGGTTGTTCCATGATAGATAGCTTCGTCTGCAACCAAAACCTTGTTGATGTGTTGCCAATTCAAAAAAGGCAGAGCTAACTCTGTAACGACAGGAATGCCGTTACTCCCGACACCATTAAGACGTACCCATTCGAGAAGTCTAGGTGCCTTACGCGATATGGCTATATGCAGAAAGTCTTTCTTCTCAAAATACCTTTCACCCCAGTTTTGCAATAAGCAATCTAGGGTCTTGTAGTCTTGAAGAAAACTACTATTCTGCCTTTTATTAGTTGGCATAATTCATAATTATGTGAAAAATTGGTGCAAATTTAATATATTTCCCGCAATTTCGATTATAAAATAGGTTAAAATATTATTAAGATAGAGTGAAAACATGAAGTTTTATTATTTCGACCTTTATTTTCAATCCATCTTATACCTTTGGAAGGATTATTTATATAAATCAATATTGATATCGAATGGACTATCAAAGTCTTTCAGCATGGCATGCTTCGTATCTTTCTCTGAGAGGTTGGCATGTTCTGTTGGAATTCTCCAATCGATGTCGAGAGTATCATCGAGGATGCTGATACCACCATCAGCTTCTGGATGATAGAAGTTATCACACTTGTATTGGAAGACTGCAGTTTCTGAGAGAACTGCGAAACCATGAGCAAAGCCCTTTGGGATGAAGAACTGGACATGATTGTCTTCGGTCAGTTCTACAGCCACATGCTTGCCGTAAGTAGGGGAGCCCTTACGGATATCTACTGCTACATCGAGGACTCTACCTTTTACGCAGCGTACCAGCTTGCTCTGGGTATAAGGTGGACGCTGGAAGTGCAAGCCTCGCATCACGCCATAGCTGCTCATAGACTCGTTGTCTTGGCAGAAGTGAACATTGTGTCCCAGGATTGGGGCTACCTTCTCTTCAAACTCTCGCTCGCTGAAGCTCTCGAAGAAGTATCCACGAGCATCACGGAAGAGGCGTGGCTCTATAATGAGTACGCCATCTATTTCTGTTTTTAATATATTCATTGTTTTATATTTTAAGAAAGGCAGGCTCCATACCAAGAGCCGAAAAGTAGCTTATAAAATAAGCCCCAGGCATTTCACCTGCCATAATTATTTCCTGCTAAAATTCTAAATTCTTTTTTAATGTTTGATCTTTCTCTTCAAGAATTGAAAGGAGATACTTGCCATAGTCATTCTTCAACTTTGGCTGAGCATTCTCTCTCAATTGTTCTGCGGTAATCCAACCCTGACGGTATGCGATACCTTCCAGACAAGCCACCTTCAAGCCCTGGCGCTTCTCCAGGACCTCAATAAAGGTGGATGCTTCAGAAAGAGAATCATGGGTTCCGGTATCGAGCCAGGCAAATCCTCTTGCCATAGTCTGTACCTTCAGCTGCTTATCCTTCAGAAACTCCTGGTTTACCGTTGTGATTTCCAACTTGCCACGAGCGGAAGGCTTAATATGCTTAGCTACTTCCACCACCTTGTTAGGATAGAAATATAAGCCTACCACGGCATAGTTGCTCTTTGGATGTTCAGGTTTCTCCTCAATACTCAGGCAATTGCCTTGCTCATCAAACTCGGCTACACCATATCGTTCCGGATCACTTACACGATAGCCAAAAACGGTAGCCTTGTTAAAAAGTAGGATCAATTATTCGGGCAACCTTTGCACCCCCATGAGTGAAAAATTTCACTCCTGCAGTAATCTGACAGTTATCACCAATTTCAATCAAATAAGGCTCTGAACTCCAGAAATTAGACAAGAATTGATTATCTTTACCCATTCTCACACCAGCCTTAAGAGCCTGCTGCTCAAAGGAAAGGAAATATATATTATATAATATGTATTATTTTTCTAATAAGCATCATAATACACATTTATTAAAACAAACAAAATACGACATATAACAAGAAATTATATATCAAAAAAGGATTCTAACAATTTATAACAATAAAATATTACTTTCAAGAACACTTTAAAAACGAATAGTGTCATAAAACACTATTCGTTTATTTTTCTTCTTAATGATGAATTACTCATCAACTTCTCTTACTGCCATAGTTTTAAATGTTTAAAGCTGTTATTAATTACGTTGCAAAAATAATCATTAATATTCATACTTCCAAAATATTTTGCAATATTTAAATATAAGTAACTACTATAGCCCCATTATCTGGCAATAACCATTCAAAGGACTCCAAACTTACAGAATTTGGCAAAGGATAACGAATTAAGAAATCCGATTGCTTTAATTCCGTACCAAACAACTGACCAAATATTTTAATTGGAGAAGTCGTTTCAAAAGTATAATCTAGTCTAAAATTCTTTGCAGGATGTCTTAGACGTTTGGTAAAGCTTATATCATCTTTATCAACCACAATGTCATAAGACATTTTTACTTCTAATGATTTATCAAATTCAATTTTTAATCCCTTCTTATCTCCCTTATACGAGTCATTTTTGGCAACCAATTCCACTTTTGTATCATAAAATGTTTCTCTACTATCAACAGAAGAAGAATCGAATTCAATCTCACTTGATAAGTTTTTTGCCTGACCATCATCAATAATACATCGAATACGAACATCCGTAATTGCCTTATCCTTCATATTATCCTTACCATTTGACAAAACCAAATTAGCAATAGAGATATATTCCGTTGCCTTACTATTGACGCTATAAGGGTTTATTAATTTATAATCTATTGTATGATGCTTAACGATCACACCATTTACCTCATCTTTTTTACAAACAACAATTTGTCTATATCTTGTATAATAAGGTTGTTTCAAGAGATTACATATTTTTTGATCAATATCTATCAGACCTCTTGCCATACATGGCACATTGACTTTATGAAGTTGCTCAGTTACATCTTTACGCAATTGAGTCAACCTCTCTTCATCAAGAGATTTCAAATAGTTATTAGATACAAGAGCATTTACAATGGAATTTTCATACTCCTTTAACTTGGATGGAATATCTATCATCCATGCTAACACCGCACCCGCTATCAATGAGACTGCTATACTAGACAATGCTCCGAAAACAAGATGACTCCCTGAAAATTTAACCTATTGCATCCAAATAAATAGAAACTAAAGTTATTAGAAGACCTATTAAAATTACTACTAAAATCTTCAAGGTTGTAATAGTAAAGATCGGAGTTTTCTTCTTACGAAAACAGTTCTTTTTATTGAACTTACATTCATCTACAGATGCATAAGGGCACTCACTAAGATTTGTAAAGTTACAAGTTCTAGTCTCAGACTTCTTACTTTTGTCAAATAATCCCATAATATTTTGTATTCGTTATCAAAAATAATATTTCTTATACCACTCAGCGAAGGCTCTCAATCCATCTCTTAAAGGAGTGGATGGCTTATATCCGAAGTCTTGCTCCAATGGTGTGGTATCAGCATAAGTTACTGGTACATCACCTGGTTGCATTGCCACCAGTACCTTGTGCGCCTCGAAGTCGTAGTCTTCCGGCAGCACACCAGCACGAATCAACTCCTCCTGCAGGATGCTTACAAACTCCAAAAGATTTTCCGGATGCGAGTTGCCGATGTTGTATACCTTATATGGAGGAATAGGCAAACCATCCTCACCCATCTTCTTCTCAGGAGCATGCTGCATCACTCTCACAATACCCTCCACAATGTCATCTACGTAAGTGAAGTCACGCTTACAGTTACCATAATTAAAAATCTTAATGGTATCACCCTTTACCAGTTTATTGGTAAATCCGAAGTATGCCATATCAGGTCTTCCAGCCGGACCATACACGGTGAAGAATCTCAAGCCAGTACTTGGAATGTTATAGAGTTTAGAATACGCATGAGCCATCAGCTCGTTGCTCTTCTTGGTAGCAGCATATAGACTTACAGGATTATCCACCTTATCATCTGTTGAATATGGAACCTTCTTATTGCTACCATACACACTACTAGAACTTGCATATACCAAATGTTCTACTTCGTGATGACGGCAAGCCTCCAGGATGTTATAGAAGCCAATAAGGTTGCTCTGGATATAAGCATCAGGATTAGTAATACTATAACGTACTCCTGCCTGGGCTGCCAGGTTGACAACCACAGAAATCTGGTTTTCTGAGAAGATTTTCTCGATAATCTCCTTATTGGCAATAGAGTCATGAACAAAAGTCCAATCACCTCCAATTGCTTCTATTTCTTTCAAACGTTCATACTTGATATTGACATCATAATAATCGGTAATGCTATCGATACCAATAACCTTGATATTCTTCACATCATTAAATAAACGCTTTACAAGATTACTGCCAATAAATCCAGCAGCACCTGTAACAAGAATTGTCTTGCCAGTTAAATCTATATTATAACTTACCATAATCTTAATCTCTTCTAAAAATATCTCTAGTATATACCTTCTCCTTTACATCATCCAAACAAGCATCATAACGGTTGGCGATAATTGCCTGGCTCTGCTTCTTTAAGGTATCCATATCATTTACTACCTTGCTACCAAAGAATGTACTTCCATCTTCCAATGTTGGCTCGTAGATGATAACCTCTGCACCCTTTGCCTTGATACGCTTCATGATGCCTTGGATGGCTGATTGGCGGAAATTATCGCTGTTTGACTTCATGGTCAGGCGATAGACACCAATCACACAGCTGTGCTCCTTGCTGGCATCGAAAGTACTATTCTCATTATAATAGCCAGCCTTCTGGAGTACGGCATCAGCTATATAGTCCTTACGGGTACGATTGCTCTCTACGATTGCCTCTATCAGGTTCTCTGGAACATCGGCATAGTTTGCCAGAAGCTGCTTGGTATCCTTTGGCAAGCAATAACCACCATAGCCGAAGCTTGGGTTATTGTAATGGGTGCCGATTCGTGGGTCAAGACCTACACCATCGATGATTGCCTTGGTATCAAGTCCCTTTACCTCTGCGTATGTATCCAACTCATTGAAGTAGCTTACTCGGAGTGCCAGATAGGTATTGGCGAAGAGCTTGACAGCCTCTGCTTCCTTCATGCCCATGAAGAGGGTATCGATGTCCTCCTTGATAGCGCCTTCCTGGAGCAATGCGGCAAAGGTCTTGGCTGCTTCCTTCAACATCTCTACATTGGTTACTGACTTGATAGCCTCGTTCTCCTCTTCGAACTCAGGGCGCTCGATAATCTTTGGATAGCCTACGATGATACGGCTTGGATAAAGGTTATCATAGAGTGCCTTGCTTTCACGAAGGAACTCTGGAGAGAAGAGAAGGTTGAACTTCTTCACACCCTTCTTGGCATACTTCAAGTAGAGGCTACGGGTATAACCGACAGGGATGGTACTCTTAATGACCATCACTGCATCTGGGTTTACCTCCAGAACCAGGTCGATGACTTCTTCCACGTGGGTTGTATCGAAGTAGTTCTTCACTGGGTCGTAGTTGGTTGGTGCTGCAATCACTACGAAGTCTGCATCCTTATAGGCTGATTTGCCGTCAAGGGTTGCCACGAGGTTCAATGGCTTTTCAGCCAAATACTTTTCGATGTAATCATCCTGGATAGGAGAAATCTTATTGTTGAGTTTCTCCACCTTCTCTGGGATTACATCTACTGCTGTTACATGATGGTGCTGAGACAGCAGGGTTGCTATACTCAGACCGACGTAGCCGGTACCGGCTACTGCTACTTTTATATCTTTAAAATCATTCATCATTATTGTGTTATTTTTTCGAAAACCTACCCGTCCTTCCTTACCGTTAAGGAAGGCTCCACCTCTCATCTCGGTCTTCTCTCCTCAGGCGAGAAGAAGGAAACCGCCCTACTCGGTGCTCGGAACCGCTTCGCTCTAAGGTTGGCGGACCATCAAAGGTCTTCGCCATGTTATGCGGGATGGAACCGCATGGAGCTATAGGTGCTTGTATAGAAGAACTGCACCTTTCGGTACTACCATATTAAATTCTATTCCAACTTTACCTTCCTTTACTGTTTGCTTATTCTGACGATCTACTTGAATATTTACGATTTCCACTACATTCAATCTCTTTCTATCATCTTCAAAGTAAACTTTGTCTCCCACAGATAGGATTGTATCATGCAATTCTATACAAGCTACTTTATTATTATTAAAATAGCTATATGGTTTACCAATGGATTTAAAGTTAGAACGAAAATCTACAAGACCATTTTGAAAGAGAGCATTTCTAGCTTCTTCCTTTGTAATTATACCTGACTCTATTTCAAAATACAAGTTGAATAACTGATAGGTATAAGTCATTGCTCTATGAGCAAACTCAGCATCTTTGATTTGAGATGCTGTAAATGGTGGCATCTGTCGCTTGAGAGGTTCTTTCCCCCTTTCATTATTGACAATGTAGAGAGCATGAACGTTTGAATATTTACGCTCATGTATACGTCGAAGTTCTATTTTTGATATCTGTGAGCATTCGTTATCTTTTGATGTTCCATGAAGACCTTTAACCTCAATTATCAACAATTCATTATTGGCTAAATGTATCTGCAAATCTTCTTGAAAATCTTCTCCCTCCTTTACCTCTTCATCCATTGACTGCACATTATCAAAGCCTAACCATTCCAAATATTGTTTCACATTGTTGACTAAAGTTTCCCCTGATTCTGTTAGCATCGCATAAAGAAAGTTGTACTTTTTCCGTATCTCGACAATCGACTTATCTTTTTGGTCTATCGTATTCTCATAGATTTGTCGGGCTTCTTCCTTTTCTTCACAAAGCTGAACAATTTCAGGAAGTTCATATTCTTTCTTAGTCAGCCAAGTATTTTTAGTTTGTAACGGGAACAATTCTGAGAAATTACGATATAAGCAATTCGTAAACAATCGCTCCAACAGAACAACCTTATTCTCTATTTGTGGCAAAACAAATGTGCACGTTTTCTTTTCAAAGTAAACATAGGATATGATGTCACCTTGCTCATTAAGAAGCAATGGGATAAAATGTGGATTTGGCTCAGTATCATAACTTCCGTTCTTTGGTATAGAAGGATGAAAGAATGTTTGTGAATATGACAATTGATCTTCCAAACCAGAAAAGAGAATTTCAGAAAGACGATATTCATTAACCAATTTTACTCTATCACCACTTAATGATTTTTGCGAAAAATCCACTATATTTTGATAGTTTGAGAAAACTCCAATATTATGAATATTATTAGAAACCCTTATTCCACTATATCGAACCTCATTTTTAGGGGCTTGAAATATAATTTTTATAAGTTCACCTTTTTTCTTATCAAATTCTCGTTTTAGCAAAAAACAGCCAAATGGAACTGGATCCAAAACATTTATTGGCTTAGCCAAACATAGACACTTAAATGATCTATCCTCGACAATAGCCTTTTGCTTATCAACTTGTTCTAAATCATATGGTATTGTCTTTCGCTCGAATCCCAGGTCTTCTATGACAACACTATATTCATGTAGGTTATCAGGAAGATTCTGTTCTAAATATATCGGCAATATATCCCAGCAATAATCAACATTCCTTGCATCGACAAAGGGGCCAAAAGTACCATCATAGGTTTCGAGATTCTCTTTACGAAGGAAATCCACGACTTCTTGCCCCATATCTATGCTTAGCACTCTCGTTGTTGTTTTACTGTTCATATCGGTCACCTTATGATTTTGTTTATCATTGCTCTTCATAATCCAATATTATATCCTCGTAATTTTTGCTGCAAATTCAAAGAAATCTGCAACGTTCTTGAAATTATCAAACTGATGACAATACATACTTGCATAAGGTGCGGGAAACCTACTGCGTATATCAGCCTTTATCATACTTGCCAAAGCTTCCTTTGTGTAGGCTTTCAGCAATTCATTGTATTGTTCCTCGCTCATAATATTATACTTGTTTCACGCTTGGTCACATACTGACCTATGAATTTACTGAGATTAAACATTATATTGTATGTTTATGTTTTAATATTAAATTTTACTTGTCTTACTTATCGCTATTTTGGCATACAAATCCTGTATAGGCACTGTCCAGTTTTTTAAATCTACTCCATATCTCTCAAATTGAGAAAGGAAAAATACACTACGCTTGCCATTACCTATCAAATTATAAAAATAGGCTGTATAGAGGACATAGTAAGCTAACGACTTGTCATAATTTCTAGACTGCAAAATCTTAACTACATCACATATCAGATTCTCTGCATAATTAAAATAGGCATCCCAATGACTTTTATAATCAATAAATTTCTGAGATAAGGTAAATTGCTTATTAGCAGACACATAATCAAGAATCTGCTTATTCATAGAAAGAATATCATCAATCTGAACCACTAAGAAATGAAGCAATTCCCTTTGATTACCATTGTGCTCACATCTAGCCCTAATCCTTTCAAATATCTCATCATTATTCTTCCGCACAAGAACAAGATCATCATCAGCCATAAATTTTAATAATTCCTGTTTCAACATCAATAAACTTATGTACCTATACAGAAATCGCTCATCCAATGTAGCTAAATCCGAATCAATTTCCGATAAGTAGCGTTCACAATTTCGACTGAAATCTACAAACATATCTGACAACAAATTCTGCTGAAGCCCTTTTCCCGTCAATGCATTAACATCCCGTATCAATCGAAGGGATTCCTTGACGAATAAAGCTCCAACCCGATAGCTACATTTCAGATATCTTTCCCTATCGAAAAACAGCTTGAGGGAATATTCCTGCCATTTATATCCATTATCAAAAATAACATACATCAGTTTTATCCTTGTTATCAATTGATTCTCACCATGCTGCATCAAATCATTATCTGACAGAATTTTATCCAACAGGGTATTTATCTTGGCCTGATTGCCTTCTCTTCTATAATGCATAAAAGCTACATCTAAAAGATTTAGAAAATCACCAAATCTAGCCAACTTCATTTTCACAATTTCATCAGCAAGTCTATCTCCAGCAACCTTATCGCATAAAATCTCATCATAATAATGCATCAAATCTCGGTACATTTCAATATGAATTATCCCTTTTTTCTTATACTCAAGTAATTTGGCAACTATAGGCTTCATCTTTTCTTTCTCTCCAGAAGCTTCATATGCACATAGTAGGTTAAGGAGCGAAACTAGCTGAGACTCATCAGATGTATCGGTGTTCTTGGACTCATACTCTACCATTTTTTCATAGTCAAAAGCATTATGTGCCAAGTATGTCTGGAAACACAACATATAGCTATTGTCTTTGAATCTGGATAAACGCACACATTCAGACTCAAAAGCCTTAACCGCTCCTATTTTGAACAAAACATCGAGATGGGGTAAGTAATATTGCTTATACTCATAATCAAATAAATCCCATTTCTTTGCTTCATCAAGAAATTCCACCTGAACATTTTGCCTGTCGACCTCGTCATGGCAAGCCTTTATTCTTAATGCATAGAAACGCAGTTTTGCACTTGTAGTAACAAGCCAACCACGATACTTTCCCTTATCCAGATCGTCAAGATGGGATTTATAATAATATATGATGAGTAATTCATGGGGAAGTGGTAGGAAAATTGTCAAACAAACGAGCAATAAAAATACCAAAGTAGCCTCAACATAGGAATTCATGCATACAGCTAAGATCAGTAAGCCTAGAGACACAGCAAGCCTAGACCATACCCTTCTGTGATGAAAGCATTTCTCTAATTTATACTGTGAGATGATAACTCCAAGAATAAAAGTGAAAGCACCACATAAAAGACCTAAGATTGTAACATCCAGTTCTTCCATCAATCTTTGTACTATATCTATTATTTGTTGCATAACCGACAGTTTTTATGACCATCCCATAAGGGGAAAACCTATTTTTCATCGAATGTATTACATCGTAAGAAATAACCACGAAGAGGGATGTATATCAGCATTACAGCGTCCCCACTATTTTACAAGCAGTTACACACATAACACTTTTGAAAAAAGTGATTATTGTATCGTTTTGCAGAAGTTAAACTGCACTCGCCAATTTGAAAGCCAGCTTTCATTGCGCTCACTGGCATCACTTTTTCCCATTAAAGAAGATATTTTCTACCTCTCCGTCTCTCCTGCAAGGAGAGCTCCACCTTTCTCACCAAGCCTCTCTTTCCTCAGGAACGAGAGGATGTAACCGCCCTCCGGTGCTCGGAACCGCTACGCTATAAGGTTGGCGGACCAATCAAAGGTCTCGCCATGTTGTGCGGGATGGTACCGCCTGGAGAAAAACCAAGTACTTAGAACGGCAAGTCATCAATGGAAAATCTCCTTATTAATTATTTAGAAACTTACACATCCTCTGAAATAATTGCGCAAACAACAACCTTTACGATCTTGGTTGTAGTTCCTGCATCACTTTTTCGAAATATTCCCTTGTTTCCATTTCTATGAATTTAAAAACGGAGGCAAAGGTAATATTTCTTTTTCAGCCTACCTTACGTTGTATTGGTGGTTTACTAAATATTAAGCGGGTCATCATTTGATCGACAACAAGCAAATTCTACAACTTTTTGTGCCTGTGCAAAGTCTTATAATCCTTTGCGCCATACTGAATTCCCATGAGGATACTTGCCCCCATACATAATCCATTTAAAAACAGTATCATAAGCGTACTGATCGGATTACAGATACCAACTGCCGCCAGCGCTTCTTTCCCCACAAAATGCCCTACGATGATGCTGTCCACCGCATTATAAGTCAGCTGAAACAGATTTCCCAAAACAAGCGGCACAGTGAAATTCACAAGAATCGGCATGATTTTCCCGGTTGTCAGATCTTTTGTCATCTCATTCCTCTCCTTCGGTAAAATTTAAAATTAATTCTCTTCCGTTTTCTTTCTTTTCCTTTCAGAAACCCTTGGCACTGACTGAAGAGTAATAGATGGAATTTTTAAACCCATTATTCCCTTCAGAATCCAGGTAAATGATAACATGACCAGAACCGGAATGGCACAGGTTGTCACAAGCAGCACTGCCACGCCCTCTATAATTCTGTTTAATCCCTCCTCAAAAACAGAGAGTTTTTCTGTAGCGACTTCACCTACCGCATCAATCGCATCATCAACCTTATCCTTCGCATTATTAAGAAATTCACTGAAAGAAAATTTTTTATCTTTCGTTTCTTGTGCTTCATCCTTCTTGTCTGCGTTTACAGAGGTATCTCCCTCATCTAATAATTCTTCCGTATCTTCCAGTGTAAAATCAGCTTCATAGGACTTTGCATAGGTTTCATTTACCATATTGGTCACCCATGCACTGGTAGGAACCAGTCCCCACAAAAGAACACCCAGAATGATACTCTTGATTCCGATTCTGTAGATAAATTCTTTCCATCCGTTTTTCAAAAAGTTGCCTGTTGCCAGAAGCACGCATCCAATAGGAAATAAGATTTTAAATGCAATATACCCGGTGATAGTCAGTAAATATTTTTCAACAATGATCACTGCATAAACGATCACCATATAGCCTGCGACATCTGCCAGCTTATTCGCGATCGGAGTTGCGGCTTCTCCCGGTATTGCTGCAGCACCTGTTGCAAGAGCGGTTGCTGTTCCGGAAAGCCCAAGTGCTTTTTTCTGCAATCCATTCAGTGTTTTGATAACCCAACGGTACGATTCGACAGAAGTTGCCCATTTGGAAACAACAAAAAATGATATAAGAGCAATCCCAATGCAGATCAGCATCATGATCAGACGATTTCGCATCGGTTGCTTATAGTTTCTAACTGTGATTTCATGGCTGTCTGCCATCATAGGTTCTTTCATACTTATTTTCCTTTCATGCTATCTATTCTCGGATAAAGAAAGGATCGGATACACGCTCCCGATCCTTTCCACCTTTTCAGTTTTCTATTTGTCCAAAACCGCAACCTGAATTGTCTTTACTGCTTCCTCCATACATTTGATGTCCTCGGCACGCAACCTAATATCCAAGCACTTTACAGTATCTTCCACACTGGAAGCTTTTCGCATTCCAACCAGAAGACTCATCCGGTCGTACTGAGATAATGCCCAGGCTTCTACCAGCGTTGCAAAACTGCAATGATATTCCTCACAAAGTGGTTTCCAGATTTCAAAAGCCTTGCGAAGTCCTTCTTTTTTCTCCGGATCTGTCCAAGGTATTCTGGATCGGATATCGGTTTTTGCAAATTCACGGTCCATAAAGGCAGGAGAAGTTAAAAATCCTTCCTCCAGCACACCATAGGTCTGAAATACCGTGTTATACTTTTTACACAGATCAAAATATTCTCTGCCATGGAAAGGAGAGAGAATACTGAAAAATTCCTGTACAACAGATACGTTTCCGCCGGCTTCCTGATATGCAGACAGATCTGCCGGCTGACTGTTAGAAAGTCCATAGGTACGGATCTTTCCTTCACGAACCAGATTTTCCAATGCTCCAACAGTTTCTTCCACCGGAAAGCTGCCGCAGACATAATGTACGATAACAGAATCCAGATAATCGGTTCCCATTCTGCGCAGAGAGTCTTCCACGTCCTTTTTCACTGCTGATGCGCGGGTGTCATTGTTAACGGTATAACCGTCTCGTTCGTAATGGAAATTACCACCCTCATTTCTCCAGTTCAGTGAGCATTTGGTCTGCAAAACAAAATCATTTCTTCTGCCTTTCAGTGCCTTACCAAGCAATTCCTCACTTACTCCTGTGCCATACACCGGTGCGGTATCGATGTAATTCACGCCATGTTCATGACAAATATCAAGCAGGCGCTTCGCGTCCTCAACTGTAGAATCTCCGTCTGTCCAGACACTTCCTCCGCCAAGCCCCCAAGCGAGATCGTTCTGCCCCAGAACGCCGCCTGCCTGCGTCT
>OGYE01000283.1_pt1 | contig 30684 bp, 30 predicted proteins | sample 1576471 | NCBI WGS metagenome assembly OGYE01 (sample SAMEA3541532, study PRJEB24748) | human gut metagenome | biome: human gut; feature: human-associated habitat; material: faeces | place: China | collected 2012
CGAAATTGCTAAAAAGAAGAAAAAAGAGAAAAAGAAAAGAAAGAAATCAGAGTAAGTATTATATAAAGGTTAGAGCTTACAAAAAAATTGGTAAGAAATATGTATATGGAAATTATACAAAGAGAATAACAATTAAATAAAGAAGCTGTCAAAAAGTTTTCAATTTGATTTTTTAAGAAAAGGACTATTTACGTATTAAGATTATGCAAATAGTCCTTTTTGTATGGCAATAGGACTTTTTCTATGATAAAATAACCTGTAGCTTTACATAATGATTAGCTTTGGAGAATAAAATGGATTTAAATAATTTGAAAGGTATTGGAGAGAAAACTGAAAAATTATTTTATAAGGCAGGTATTGAAAAGGTTAATGACCTTTTAAGATACTACCCAAGATATTATGATGTTTTTGAAGAACCTGTTTTAATAAGAGACTTAGAATGCGATAGAACCCAAGCAATAAAGGGAACTGTTGTTAGAGAGGTATCTGTTAAAAGAGTGCGGAACCTTCAGGTTGTTACAGGGTATCTTAGAGATGAAAGAGGGGACGCCATTAAGGCCACATGGTTTAACTCACCTTATTTAAAGGGAAAGCTTACAATTGGAAGTACTTTTATTTTTAGAGGATTTGTAAAAGAAAACTATAGCAACTTTTCTATTGAGCAACCTAAAATCTTTGGCATTGCAGAATACAATAAGAAAAAAGGTGAAATGCAACCTGTATATCCATTAGTTTCAGGGTTGACAAATAATATGGTTCAAAAAGCTGTTAAGCAGGCGCTTAAATTAGTTGAAACAGAAGAATTTCTTCCTGAGAAAATCAGGAATAAATATGGCTTGGAGGGTTTACAGCAGGCAATAGAGCATATTCATTATCCTACAGACAAAAATCAGTTATACAGTGCAAGAAAAAGACTGATTTTTGATGAGTTCTTTATGTTTATTTATAACATTCGTAATTTAAAGGATAAAAATACCGAAATTCATAACCGGCATATATTGGAGGAACCAAAAGAAGTTAAAACTTTAATAAATGATCTTCCATATGAACTTACAAATGCGCAAAAACGTACCTGGGAAGAGATTAAAAGAGATATATCTTCAACTAAGGTTATGAACCGATTGATACAGGGAGATGTAGGTTCAGGAAAAACAATTATAGCTTTTTTTGCATTAATAACTGCTGCATTAAATAATGGTCAGGGGGCGATGATGGCTCCAACTGAAGTTCTTGCAAGACAGCACTATGATAACCTTATAGAATTGATTAAGGAACATAACATTAATGTGAATCCGGTAGTTCTTGTAGGATCAATGACAGCAAAAGAAAAAAGAGAAGCTTATAAAGTTATCGAATCAGGAGATGCAGATATAATAATTGGAACTCATGCCTTAATTCAGGAAAAAGTTAATTACAATAATTTGACAATGGTTGTTACAGACGAACAGCACAGGTTTGGTGTAAGACAAAGAGAAGCCATTTCTGAAAAAGGTGAACATCCACACATTATGGTAATGAGTGCAACTCCAATTCCAAGAACATTAGCAATAATAATGTATGGTGATTTGGATATTTCCGTAATTGATGAACTTCCGGCTAACAGACTTCCTATAGCTAACTGTGTTGTTGGAACAGATTACAGACCTAACGCATATGATTTTATGACTAAGCAGATAGCAAAGGGCCGACAGGTTTATGTTATCTGTCCTACTGTTGAATATAGTGAAGCTGTTGAAGGTGAGAATGTTATTGAATATGCAGAAAAATTAAAAAGAATAATGCCTGTATCAGTAAACATTGAATTCCTTCACGGAAGAATGAAACCGGCAGAAAAAAATGAGATCATGGATAGATTTGCCAATAATCAGATTCAAATACTTGTTTCTACAACGGTAGTTGAAGTAGGGGTTAATGTGCCTAATGCAACCGTAATGATGGTGGAAAATGCTGAACGATTCGGTCTTGCCCAACTTCATCAGCTTAGAGGACGTGTAGGTCGAGGAAAATATCAGTCTTACTGCATTTTTATTAATGGTTCAGGAAAGAAAGAAGCATTAGAAAGACTAAATATTCTTTGCAAGTCAAATGATGGCTTCTTAATAGCCAATGAGGACTTAAAATTACGAGGTCCCGGAGACTTCTTCGGTGTAAGACAAAGTGGTGATTTTGAGTTTAGACTAGGAGATATAATGAACGATGCAAATATATTAAAGCAGGCATCAGAGGCTGTCGAATTAATTTTAAATGAAGAGGTTGAAATTTCTGACAAACAGCGTAAAATAATCATAGAATATGAAAACGATTCTATCAATATATAAAATATTTGGTGTTACATAAAGTAACGGAATGGAGTTTAAAATGAATATAGTAGTTCTTTGTGGTGGAAACAGCACAGAAAGAGAAGTATCAATTAATTCAGGATCAATGGTTTGTGAAGCTTTAAGAAAGAAGAATCATAATGCCATTCTGATGGATGTATACTTTGGACTTGAAGATATAGATATTTTTGAAAAATCAGCTAGCGAATATGATGTTGAAAGTGTAAAGAAGAACATTCAGTCATTATCAGATAAGGTTAGCGAAGACAGAAGAAGTTTCTTTGGTAATAATGTTATTGAAATTTGCCAGAAAGCTGATATTGTTTTTATGGCTCTTCACGGAAAGAATGGTGAAGACGGAAAGTGTCAGGCAGCTTTTGATTTATATGGTATTAAATATACAGGTTCAGGCCATCTTGCAAGTGCAATAGGAATGGACAAAGGCGTTACAAAACAGATTTTTATGTCAAAAGGTGTTCCAACAGCTAAGAGTGTGTGGATTAAAAAAGGCGAAAGCACAGACCTTAAAGACTATGGAATGAAAGTTCCTGTTGTAGTTAAAGCATGTAATGGTGGCTCAAGCGTTGGCGTTGTTCTTGTTCACCAAGAAAGTGAATATGAAGATGCAGTAAAAACCTGTTTTGAATTAGATAATCAGATCCTTGTGGAAGACTTTATTAAAGGCAGAGAGTTTTCCATTGGTGTTATTAATAAAAAAGCCCTTCCTGTAGTTGAAATTATTCCAAGAGATGGATGGTATGATTACAAGAATAAATATAACGGAGCTACAGAAGAAGTCTGTCCTGCCAATCTTAATGATGAATTAACAAAGAAGATTCAAAAGGTAGCTGAGGATGCATGTAATGCTATTGGCTGTGAACCTTATGCAAGAGCAGATGTTATGATGGATGCTGATGGCAATATGTTCTGTCTTGAAGTTAATACCTTGCCGGGAATGACAGCAACATCACTTGTACCACAGGAAGCAAAGGCAGTAGGTATGGATTTCCCTACATTGTGTGATTATCTTGTAGAGTTATCATTAAAAAAGAATAACTAAAATATTTTAATTAAACAATTTTGAACTGAAAATAAGGAATATACTTTTATGAAAAATATGACTTTGGAAAACATTGCGAAAGCCTGCAATGGCATTTATGTTGGAGATGAAGATTTAAAATCAAAAGAAATAACAGGTGTGGAAAAAGATAGCCGACTTATTGAAGACGGTTATTTGTATCTTCCTTTTGTGGGAGAAAGAGTGGATGGTCACGATTTTATACCACAGGTTTTTGATAAAGGGGCTTTGTGTACTTTATCAGAAAAGGATTTGGATAATCCTAAGGGACCTTATATTAAGGTAGAATCAGTTGCAACAGCCCTTAAAGATATTGCCGAATTCTATAGAAAACAACTTAGCTGTAAGATTATCGGAATAACAGGAAGTGTTGGAAAAACAAGCACAAAAGAGATTATTGCGTCTGTTTTGGAAGAAAAATTTAAAGTTTTAAAAACTGAGGGCAATTACAATAACGAAATTGGTGAGCCTCTTACAATTTTAAAAATAAGAGATGAACATGAAGTTGCTGTTATAGAAATGGGCATTAGTGATTTTGAGGAAATGCACAGATTAGCTAAAGTTTCAAGACCTGATGTTTGTGTAATTACCAATATTGGAACATGTCATCTTGAAAACTTAGGAGATAGAGATGGTGTATTTAAGGCAAAGACAGAAGTGTTTGATTATGCATCTAAAGATTGCTTTGTTGTACTTAATGGTGATGACGATAAGTTATCTAATGTAAAGGAAGTTAATGGACATGCTCCTGTATTTTTTGGAATTGACACGGACAGAGATGTTATGGCAATAAAATACGAAAGTCTTGGTATCCAGGGAACAAAGGTTAAAATTAAATATTTTGATAAGGAATTGGATACAGTAATCCCTATTCCAGGCTATCATATGATTTATAATGCAATGGCCGCAGTTTGCATTGGCTCTCATTTCGGAATGACTTTAGATGAAATAGATTCAGGAATCAGAAATCTTAAAGCAATTGGTGGTAGAAATAATATTTTTACAACAAATGGAATAACTGTAATAGATGATTGTTATAATGCAAATCCAATGTCAATGAAAGCTTCAATTAATGTTTTATCACAGGCTAATGGCAGAAAAGTTGCTATTTTAGGTGATATGTTTGAATTAGGCGAAAACTCAAAAGAATTACATAAAGAAGTTGGACAGGCTGCTGTTGGAAAAGTAGACATACTTGTATGTATTGGAAATCTTTCAAAAGTCATTGCAGAAGCGGCAATAGAAGGCGGATGTAATACATTGTATTTCCCTAATAAAGCAGATTTCGAGGAAAATCTTTCTGCATACATTAAAGAAGGAGATACTGTTTTAATTAAAGCTTCCAATGGTATGAAGTTTAAAACAATAGTTGAAAAATTAAAAGGTTAATTATAGACAAGAGATTAGACATAAAGTTAGGGGCTGTCGCAAAAGCGGCGGCCCCTTTATTTACTTAATAAGAAATTCCTTTGGAATTTCTATTAAGTAAAAATCCTATTAAATAATTAAATTATGATTATTTACCGCTCATCTGTCTTTCCTGAGCTTCAATCATCTTCTTAACCATCTGTCCGCCTACAGAACCTGCCTGGGCTGATGTTAAGTTTCCGTTATAACCATCTGTAAGCTGAACGCCTACCTCTGATGCACATTCCATTTTGAATCTGTTCATAGCACCCTTTGCTTCAGGAACATTAACTTTGTTAGTGTTACTCATTACTCATTACCTCCAACAATTAAATTATTTAGTAACTAAGTTCATATGAAGTTGTTACACTAATATTATGTGGAAGTTTTATTTTTATAAACTGGTAACTTGTTGCTAATATGACAAAAAAAACCATCTTTCATAGAAAAATAAGACGTCAAATCAATGTGCAGATTTATTTATTATTTTTTAAATAATCTAATATAATGTGGCTATATTCAGTAATGGTATTATCGTTAATACTGTCAGCCTTAATATATTGATTCTTATCCTTATATTCTAATTTAAAACAATTTTCAAAATTCTTAGACTTCGAATCAAATATAGGAAGAAAACTTCCTGAAAACTTTTCATAACATGTGGAAGCAGTGGCAGCCTTTCGAAATTTTTTATCCATAAATTCTCCGATACTTTTGTTAATAGCACGGTCTTCCAATGGAAGAAAATAATAATCCTTATAATTTTTAAAGAAATACTTAAAGGTGCCGTTACATAAATTAATTGAAATGTTTAAAGTGCTATTCTGAATATTTAAGTGAATGCCATTAAAGTTATGTGAAATATTAACAGGCACAGCATTGTTTAAAGTTATACTAACAAGTAATTCCTGTTGAATATCCCCGTTAAAATTCTTATATTCATGAATTTCGTAAGAATTAACATTATACTTATATTCAAAAATATCAGATATGGAAAGTAAATCCGTTAAAACACCCATATTCCAAACATCTTCTTTATTATGTAAAAGAAGTGGGAATAGTAAACGTTCATCTTTAGATTCCACATAATGCTTAAAGACTTCAATTAAATCTCCACCTGAAAAAGGATCACTTCTGTTAATTCCAAGAAGTTTCTCAAAAGATTTCTGTTTATTGTTTTCCATTTTAAGAATGTGATTAAGCTTTGAAACCGGTTTGTAAATATCAATACTTTGGTAATTATCAAAGTCAAATTCTAAATTGTATTTTTTACCCCTTTCTGTTAAAAACGGTATGTCAAAACTGTTACCATTAAAATGAATAACAGTATCGAAATCCTTTATGAACTTATTAAATGCCATAAGAACATTGGCTTCATCATTAAAATTTTCTGCAAGCCATTGAGTATAACAAAGTTCATCTCCTGAATAGTACATACAGCCGATTAAGTAGACAATACAGTACTTTCTTGAAAAACCTGTTGTTTCAATATCAAAATATATTATTTTCTCTTTTTTTGAAAAATTCTCTATTGGATAGTTAATTTGTATATCCACTTTATTTCTAAATACTAACATAAATCTTATTTTATCAAATTAATAAAAACACAACAAGATTTTTTGATTTTTTTGAAAAATTAAAAATTCTTTTACAATATTAAGTTAATGCCTAATTAGTGAAAAAAGAGTATCAATTGGATGTTATTTACATTGAAGAAATTGGACAAAAGTATTATTATAGAATAGATGTAAAAAATTACGAAGAGAGGTAGAGTTATGTCTATTCTAACATTTAAGGGTGGAGTTCATCCATACGATGGAAAAGAACTATCCAAGGATGTTGCTGTTAGAAAAGTGCTTCCAAAAGGAGAAGTTGTTATTCCTGTTGCACAACATATAGGGGCACCGGCAAAACCGGTTGTTGAAGTGGGACAGAGAGTATTAAAGGGACAACTTATAGCAGAAGCGGCAGGATTTATTTCAGCTAACATTCACTCATCAGTTTCAGGAACTGTAAAGAAGATAGAACAGAGAGTTGTTCCTAACGGAAGCAAGGTTCTTTCAATAGTAATTGAAAATGATGAACAATATGAAGAGTTTCAATATGAAGCCAAAGAACAGCCATGGTCAAAGGAATATATTAGAGAGGCTGTTAAGGACTGTGGAGTTGTAGGTTTAGGTGGCGCATGCTTCCCAACTAACGTAAAACTTACACCTAAGGACGATAATGCAATCGATTATGTTATTGTTAACGCTGCTGAATGTGAGCCATACATAACATCCGATTACAGAAGATTGGTTGAACAGCCGCAGGAAGTAATCGAAGGATTAAAGATTGTTTTATCTTTATTTGAGAATGCAAAGGGTGTTATTGCAGTAGAAAATAATAAGCCTGATGTTATTGAAAGCTTAAAGAAACTTACTGAAAATGAAGATAGAATACAGGTAGCAGAATTAAAGACTAAGTATCCTCAGGGATCAGAAAGACATATTATTTATGCTGTTACAAAGAGAAAAATCAATTCTTCAATGTTGCCGGCAGATGGTGGCTGTATAGTTGATAATGTTGACACAATTTACAACATTTATCAGGCTGTAAAATTCCACAAACCGTTAACAGAAAGAATTGTTACTGTTTCAGGTGACGGTATAAAGAATCCTTGTAACCTGTTAGTTCCTTTTGGAACAAGTCATAGCCAGCTTGTGGAAGAAGCAGGCGGTATGAATGAATCTGTTGAAAAGATTTTGTCAGGTGGTCCTATGATGGGTCAGGCAATGTTTACTTTGGATGTTCCTGTTATAAAAGGTTCATCTGCACTTTTAGCATTTAAAAACGATCAGGTTGCCCATGCTAAGACAACTAACTGTCTTAACTGTGGAAAATGTGCTCAGGTTTGCCCGGAAGGTTTAATTTGCGCAAAACTTGCTCATGCGGCAGATGCAGATGATATGGAGGCTTTTGTAAAAATGCACGGAATGGAATGTATTGAATGTGGTACATGCAATTACAATTGCCCTGCTAACAGAAACATTACACAAAGCGTAAGAACAATGAAAAGAAAAGTGCAGGCAGCACGTAGGAAAGGGTAAGAGTGAATAAAAAATGTATAACGTATCATCCAGCCCTCATGTAAAAAGCAAGGTTACAACTCAGAGTATAATGAGAGATGTAATTATCGCTTTAATGCCGGCTACAATTTTTGGTATATATAATTATAGTCATCTCTTCGGAGCAAAATACGGATTAAGAAGTGCATTACTTATTATTTTAACGGTAGTTGCATGTGTATTATCTGAATATGTTTTTGAAAAGATTATTAAGAGAGAAAGCACACTTGATGATTTAAGTGCAGTAGTTACAGGTATGATTCTTGCATTGAATCTTCCTTGTACTTTCCCTTATTGGAAAGCAATGCTTGGCGGATTTTTTGCAATTGTAATTGTAAAACAGTTATTTGGCGGATTAGGTCAGAACTTTATGAACCCTGCTTTAGGTGCAAGATGTTTTCTTGTTTTGTCATTTGCAGGAAACATGACTGCATTCTATCCTACAGATGTTAGTGGAGTAGATGCGGCTACAAGTGCAACACCTTTAACTTCATTAAAGAATACAGGGGACAGTGTTGCAAGTCTTGTAGATATGTTTATTGGTAATCATTCAGGTACAATCGGTGAAACATGCATTATTGCATTGTTAATCGGTGTTGTATATCTTGTTGTAAGAAAGATTATTGATTTGCGCATTCCTCTTACATACATAGCAGTATTTGCTGTTTGTATTATGCTTTTTAACCAGAGTACAGATCTTGTTTTCCTTGCAAAACATCTTTGCGGTGGTGGTTTGATTTTTGGGGCCTTCTTTATGGCAACTGATTATACGACATCTCCTATTACAAAAACAGGAAGATATATTTTTGGTATATGTTTAGGTCTTTTGACAGCTATTTTCAGAACATTTGGAAATACTGCAGAAGGCGTTTCATATGCAATTATATTCTGCAATCTTTTAGTTCCATTAATTGAAAAATGGACAATTCCAAGAGCTTTTGGAATTGTTAAGGCAAAAAAGGAGGGCAAATAATATGAAAAATATAATTAAAGATACTCTTATATTATTTGCTATCACTTTGGTAGCAGGACTTGGATTAGGTCTTGTATATAATGTTACAGCTAATTCAAGAGCAATGCAGGAAGAAAAGACTAAGACTGAAGCATACAATACAGTTATGCCGGGGCTTGGAAGTTTCGATAATGTAAGTTTTGACAGCGTGGCTGCCGACAAATATATTAAAGAGCAGATTAACAAAAATGAAACAGAAAAAACAATTAAATCTTACAATGCCACAATTGATGAAGTTATTAAGGCTAAAGACAAAAGTGGTAATGATTTAGGATACATTATTACAGTTACAGATAATGAAGCTTATGGTGGTTCATTACAGATGACTGTAGGTATAAAAGATGACGGAACTGTTATGGGTATTTCATTCCTTTCTTTAAGTGAAACACCTGGGCTTGGAATGAAAGCCAAAGATGATGATTTTATGAGTCAGTTTTCCAACAAGAAAGTAGATTTCTTCAAATATACTAAGTCAGAAGCAAAGGCTGACAATGAAATTAATGCAATAAGCAGTGCCACAATAACATCTAATGCCGTAACACATGGTGTAAACGGTGCTATTTACTGTGTAGACTTTATTACAGGAGGTGGCAAATAATGAACAAATGTATTGAACGTTTATATAACGGTATTATAAAAGAAAATCCTACTTTTGTATTAATTCTCGGTATGTGTCCTACACTTGCCGTTACTTCATCATTAGTTAACGGTGCGGGAATGGGACTTAGTACAATGGCAGTTTTGGTATTGTCTAACATGGTTATTTCAATGCTTAGAAATATTATTCCTAACGGAGTGAGAGTTCCGGCATTTATCGTAATTGTAGCCAGCTTTGTTACAATTTTGCAGTTTTTATTAGAGGCATATTTACCATCACTTAACAGTGCCCTTGGTATTTATATTCCTTTAATTGTTGTTAACTGTATTATTTTAGGAAGAGCAGAAAGTTATGCATCAAAGAATCCTGTTTTACCATCAATTTTTGACGGACTTGGAATGGGACTTGGATTTACAATTGCCTTATCTTTATTAGGCGGTTTCAGAGAAATCTTAGGTGCAGGTACAATTCTTGGAATTAATATTCCACATTGGGACGGTATTGGAATCTTTGTTATGGCACCGGGAGCATTCTTTGTTCTTGCTGCTTTAATTGCAATACAGAACCAGATTAGAATAAGTCATGGCAAAAGGCCTAGAAAGCTTCAGTGCGAACAGGGCTGTGCAGGTTGTACAGGCTGTGGCAGTGATTATTCACAGTGTAATAAAGAAGAAAAGGAGGAAGCATAAATGGCAGAATGTATGTTAATAGCAGTAGGTGCTGCTTTAGTTAATAATGTAGTATTAAGTCAGTTCTTAGGATTATGCCCATTCCTTGGAGTATCAAAAAAGACAGATACAGCGGCAGGTATGGGAGCAGCTGTTATCTTTGTTATAATGATTGCATCAGTAGTTACATATGGTGTATATTATGCAATTCTTACACCACTTAATCTTGAATATTTACAGACTATTGTATTTATTCTTGTAATTGCCGCATTAGTTCAGCTTGTTGAAATGATTTTGAAGAAGTTCATTAAACCTTTATATGAAGCACTTGGTGTATACCTTCCACTTATTACAACAAACTGTGCAGTTTTAGGTGTAGCTATTTCTAACATTGACAATGGATACAATTTTGCAGAAAGTCTTGCATGTTCATTTGGAACATCATTCGGTTTCTTAATTTCAATTGTTATCCTTGCAGGAATTAGAGAAAAATCAGAACACAATAATATTCCAAAGCCTTTCCAGGGAACACCTATTGTTCTTGTTTCAGCAGGGTTAATGGCTATAGCATTTACCGGTTTTACCGGAGTTATTTAAGGAGGTAAGATATGAGTTTATTAGCAGTTAGTATATCAGTTAACAGTATCTTATATGCCGTATTAATCGTAGGTGGTGTAGGCTTATTTATAGGTATTGCACTTGGAATAGCAGGGAAATTCCTTTCAGTAGAAGTGGATGAAAAAGAAGTTGCAATAAGAGAAGCACTTCCGGGCAATAACTGTGGTGGTTGCGGATATCCGGGATGTGACGGACTTGCTGCAGCAATAGCAAGTGGTGAAAGTGAACCTTCAGCTTGTCCTGTTGGTGGCGCACCTGTAGCCAAAAAAATTGCAGACATTCTTGGAGTTGAAGCAGAAGTAGTTCCAAAAGTAGCTTATGTTTCATGTTCAGGAGACTGTGACAAGGCAAAAGACAAATACAACTATTATGGAAACATGTCATGCCAGGATGCGGCAAACATTCCCGGTGGCGGTGCAAAAGCATGTAGCTATGGTTGTTTAGGACTTGGCTCATGTGTAAAAGCCTGCGAATTTGACGCAATCCATATAGTAAACGGAAAAGCACTTGTAGACAGAGAAAAATGTAAAGCCTGTGGAAAATGTGTTGCAGCATGTCCAAAAGGACTTATTTCAATAATTCCTGCAGACCATCAATACATGGTAAAATGTCGCTCAAAAGACAAAGGACGTGATGTAATGCAGGCATGTACAGCAGGATGTATCGGATGTGGACTATGTGCAAAGAACTGTCCAAATGATGCAATTGATTTTGAATATAATCTTGCAACAATAAATCAGGACAAATGCAAAAACTGTGGCATCTGTGCTGCAAAATGCCCTAAGAAAGTTATAGAAAAATTATCATAGTTTTCTTTCTATGCATAATATTAATAAAAAACCTCACACTATTATAGATACGAAGATTTTAAAATTGTACGGGTTTGCCTTTTGCCGAAAGTGCTCTGAGGCCGTCGGTCCTTAGAAGGTGGGGCAGTGAAACTGCTACAGCTTCTTAGTACCGCTACGAGCCGAGGGCAGCGGAAGCGTGCTTTCGCAATGGCAAACCCGTACAATTTTTTAGAAATTCGAATCCGGAAAGTGTGAGGTTTTTTATGTTAAATAAAGAGAAGAGAGAAAACTATGAAAAAAATTCTGAATATAGTTTTATTAAGGGTAATATCGAATTGGATGAACAAAAATTGGACCAGTTGTTGCATTTAGAGGAAAATTTTGATTTACTTAAAAGAAAGTTTGATATTGGAGATAAGAGGGCTGTTATTTATTACATTAATGGTTTTTGTAAAGATGATATGCTGCAGAAGATTCAGGAGTTTTTTTGGGGGCTTGATGTGTCTGATGTGGAGGGCTCTGTAATGGATTTTGCCAATAATCAGATTCCTTATTTGGAAATTGATTTGTATGGGGATAAGTATAACGTAGTTACCATGCTTTTGTCCGGGGTTTCCTGTTTGCTTATCGATGGCTTTAATAAGGCTATTTTGATTGATGCTAGGGAGTATCCTGCAAGAAATGTTCAGGAGCCAGAGAAGTACAAGGTCCTTAGAGGTTCAAGAGATGGTTTCGTTGAGACTTTAATTCTTAATACAGCCCTTATTAGAAGAAGAATTAGAAATCCTGAGTATATTTGCAAAGTTATGCGTGCAGGAAAAAGTTCAAGAACGGATATTGCTATTTGTTATATGAATGACAGGGTTGACAGAAAATTGCTTGACCGTATTATTAGTAATATTGAAAAAATAGATGTTGATGCATTAACTATGAATCAGGAAAGTCTTTCGGAGGCGGTTTATAAAGGCAAGTGGTTTAATCCATTTCCAAAGTTTCGCTATACTGAAAGACCTGATACGGTTGCAGCATCTGTTTTAGAGGGACAGATTGCCATTCTTGTTGACAATTCCCCTGCGGCAATGCTTCTTCCCACAACTATTTTTGATGTGATAGAAGAGGCGGACGACTATTATTTCCCACCGGTTACCGGAACTTATTTAAGACTTGCAAGGATGATCGTTACAGTTATGTCATTATTGCTGACACCGTTGTTTTTACTTTATGCAAATAATCCTGAAATTTTGCCGGATTGGTTAATGTTTACTAAAATAGAACAGCCTGAATATGTGCCGATTTTTTGGCAACTATTGATTTTGGAGTTGGCTGTTGACGGATTAAAGTTGGCAGCAATTAACACCCCAAGCACTTTAAATACACCTTTAAGTTTAATTGCAGCAATTGTAATTGGCGAGTTTTCTGTTAATACAGGGTGGTTTAACCAGCAGACTATGTTATATATGGCTGTTGTTGCCATTGCAAACTTTACTCACGAAAATTATGAACTGGCATACTCAGTTAAATTTTTAAGAATAATTATGCTTATTTTTACTCAGATTTTCGGATTATACGGATTTATTGGTGGGATAATTTTTACATTGGCAGTAGTAGGATTAAACAAAACAATTGCAGGAACAAGCTATGTTTATCCTTTGATGCCCCTTGATTTTAAAGTATTTTTGCAAAGATTTTACAGAGTATCATTAAAGGCTAAAAACAAGAAATGAAATAAAAAAGCTAAAATGAATTGGTTTTATAATCAAAAAAACGTTAATGAAATAACTGTCGTTGCAAAGTTTGTCTAAATGAGTATAATAATAGATACAGTTAAGGGAGGTTTATATGGCAGCTAAAACTAAAGAAAAGGAAACCGTAGTGGTTAAGACTCAGGAAGAAATGTACTTAGATGCAGAAAGACTTTTAAAAGCTACTGAATGCTTAACAAGAGATAAAGAAAAGGCAGAGTTTTTTAAAAATCTTGCTGATAGATATAAAGACTTGGGAGAATATGAGGATTCAAAAGATAAATATAAAGAATGCTTAAAGAAGCACAAATATTATAAGGAACAGTCCAAGATAGTGAAGGAAATTCAGCCTAAGGAAGAAGATTTTAACGAGAACAAAAGCAAGAGTAATGGAATTATTGGAAAAGTTATTATAGGTCTTGTTATTGTACTTGTTATTGCCGCAGCCGGTGGAATTGTATATCTAAAGACTAAACCCGGAAGGTACCAGAGAGCAACTTTTTATGAAAACAAGGGTAATTACGAGAAGTCTTATAAGATGTTTAAGAACTTAAAGAATTACAAAGACAGCAAGGAAAGAAAGAGAGACTGTAAGTATCAGTTTGCACTTCAGTGCTGGAAAGATGAAGACTATGAGCCTGCAATTAAGATGTTTAGGGAATTAGTTGAGTCTGAATATGGTGACAGTGAAGAAAAACTTGCTGATTTAGAAATTGAATACATTAAAAAGCAGAAAATCGGCACAAATGTTATATTTGGTAATTTTCATTGGCTTATATTAGAAAATGATGGAGATAAAGTACTTCTTGTAAAATCCGAACCAATTAACGGATTAGCCTATAATGAAGGAGATGAAGCTACAACATGGAGTGAATGTACTTTAAGAGAATACTTAAATGGTTCATTTTTAGATGGAACATTTAGTCTAAATATGCAAAAGAAAATTTTAGATACAGATATTAAGGTTGAAAATAATAGTACATATGGTACAAAAGCCGGAAAAGATACAGTAGATAAAATATTTATGCTTAATGGAAGTCAGGCAGAGCAGTATGAAGAAATCTTAAGCAACTATTTAAGAGACTGGTGGTTAATCGGCCCGGGAAATAGCGAAAATACAGCACAGTATGTGTCATACGGCAAAGTGATGGATTATGGATACATTGTTACAGACACAAATATCCATATCCGCCCTGCATTGTGGGTATCAATTAAGTAAAAAACCACTCTAAGATTTGCAAATTATATTAAAACTCCGTGCGAAAAATAATTATCGAAAGCACGGAGTTTTCTGAATTTTTTGGTAAATATAATTGTATAAATTAGGGGGATATGGTATTATAAAGATAGGTAAACATTCGTTTGGTTTTTGAAGCTAAACGATACGGAAAGGTGGTTTTGTCGATGGTAAAAAAACGCAGACTTGACATTATTATTTTAATTGTACTTATTGTAATTGCCATTGGCAGTTGGATAGCAGTAACAGTATTATTTGATGTTAACGGAGACTATGTTGAAGTCATTGTGGACAATCACGTTCAGAAGGTTATTTCCCTTAATGATGACGGCGAATATCAGGTTGATGATGGTGAATATAGTAATATTATTACTATAAAGAACAGAGAAGTATACATGAAAAGCTCCGACTGTCCTGATCAGATTTGTGTTAAACAGGGTAAGATTAAGAAACAGGGTGAGTCGATTATCTGTCTGCCGCATAAGTTGGTAATCAGAATTGCGTCAGAGGAGTATCCTGAAGTTGATTCTAATGTAGACTAACGTTATTGGAAAATGACAAGGGAAAGGATTAATAAGAATTAATGGTAAGTAAGAAGATTTCATTAATGGCTTTATTTACGGCTTTTGCAGTGATTCTAAGTTATATTGAAACTTTTATTCCTACAGTCGGCATTCCTGGAGCGAAGCTTGGTCTGGCTAATTTTGCGGTTATAATGGTTATGTATGCTGTTGGAAACAAAGAAGCTTTTTTTATTAATGTTATACGAATTATAATAATAGGATTATTTTTCGGTAATATGTTTAGCATTTGTTTCAGTATTGCCGGGGCTTTGGTAAGCTTTATAGGTATGGTCTTGTTAAAAAGTACAAAGAGAATTTCTATGATTACAGTAGCTATTATAGGTGGTGTTCTACATAATGTAGGACAGATTATAATAGCTTCTGTTATTTTGAAAAATGTAGGTATTTTTACTTATGTACCTATACTTATGATTGCGGGAATAATTACAGGGACAGTTATTGGAATTCTGTCCAATATTCTTTATAAAAGAACAAGAGAGTACATTAAACTATAGACAATATGGTTTTACAAGGAGATTTTTATTATGATATCCTATATATCAGGAGTAGTTGAAGAGATTGAAAAAGATAAAGTTGTAGTAGATAATAATGGTATAGGTTATGGAATATTTGCTTCCCAGCCTACATTAGAGCAGATTGGAATTGGTGAGCAGGTTAAAATTTATACATATTTTAGTGTTAGGGAGGATGCAATGCAATTGTACGGTTTCCTTTCTAGGCAGGAATTACAATTATTTAAGCTGCTGATAGGAGTAAGTGGTGTAGGTCCAAAAGGTGGACTTGCAATATTGTCAACTTGTCCGGGAGACAGCTTGTCAATGGCTGTTTTGGCAGATGATGCCAAAGCTATTTCAAAGGCACCCGGAATTGGAGCAAAGACAGCTCAAAAGATTATTATCGAATTAAAAGATAAGATTGATATAGAAGATATGATTGCAGGAGAGACAATTAGCAAACCTATGACTAAGGCAAGTGGTGTTGTTGGAGATGCCGTTGAGGCACTTACTGCACTGGGTTATTCCCAGACTATGGCGTATCAGGCAATTAAATCCATCGAAAATGTTGACGGAATGGATGTTGAGGAAATTTTGAAGAAAGCTTTAAAAAATATATTTTAGGATAGTATTATGGCAAAAAGAATTATACAGACAGATTTGGCAGGAGAAGATATTGTTATTGAGAAAGGTTTAAGACCCGAATCATTAGATCAATATGTAGGTCAGAGCAAAGCAAAAAATAATTTAAAAATATTTATAGAGGCGGCAAAATCAAGAAACGAGCCACTTGATCATGTTTTGTTTTATGGTCCACCGGGGCTTGGTAAAACAACACTTGCAACGATTATTGCTCATGAAATGGGAGTTCATATTAAAGTGACTTCAGGCCCTGCAATTGAAAAACCGGGAGAAATGGCAGCAATATTAAATAATCTTGCAGAGAATGATATTTTATTTATTGATGAAATTCATCGTTTAAACAGACAGGTTGAAGAAGTCCTGTATCCTGCAATGGAAGATTATTCCATTGATATTATGATTGGAAAAGGTCAGGGGGCAAGAAGTATCAGACTTGATTTGCCTAAATTTACTTTAGTAGGGGCAACTACAAGAGCCGGACTTCTTACAGCACCTTTAAGGGATAGATTTGGTGTAATTAATAAGCTTGAATTTTATACAGTTGACGAACTTAAGCAGATTATTATAAGGTCAGCAGGATTACTTAATGTAGAAATTGACGAGAAAGGTGCTACAGAACTTGCACGCCGTTCCAGAGGAACACCGCGACTTGCCAACAGACTGTTAAAGCGTGTAAGAGATTTTGCACAGGTTAAATATGATGGTGTCATAACTGAAGATGTGGCAAATCTGGCTTTAGACCTTTTAGAAGTGGATAAGTTAGGACTTGATAAGGGCGACAGATCAATTCTTGAAACCATGATTGATAAGTTTGATGGTGGCCCTGTAGGTCTTGATACATTGGCTGCAGCCCTTGGAGAAGATTCCGGAACATTGGAAGATGTTTATGAACCATATCTTATTCAGAATGGACTTTTACAGCGTACACCAAGAGGAAGAATTGCAACAAGACTTGCATATGAACATTTGGGAGTTCCCTTTCTAGAAGATTAATTTACTCCTAAATTTACATTTTATATGTTTTGTGATAGAATACGTGGTAGTTTAACCAAGGACAAGGAGAGAATTATGTCATCAAAGAATTACATAGACGTTATAATAGATGGAAAGATTTACAATATTGGCGGCTTTGAAAGCGAAGCTTATCTTCAGAAAGTAGCATCATACATTAACAATATGATTGCTGAGTTTAAGCAGAACGAGAATTACAGAGTTCAAAAAGTTGATATGCAGAGGATTCTTCTTGAAATCAACATTGCAAATGATTATTTTAAAGCAAAGAGGCAGGCTGATTTACTTCAGAATGATATTGAATTGAAAGAGAAGGAAGTGTATGATTTAAAACACGAACTTATTGTTTCAGACTCAAAAGCTGAAACAGCAACAAAAGAATTAAATGAAGCCTTAGAAAAGATTAAATCATTAGAAAAAGAAGTCATTAAATTACAGACAGAATTAGAAAAATAATAACTTGAAAGAAACGGTCAGGTTTTGCCTGATCGTTTAGTGTTTAATATGCACAGTCATAGAAAAACGTAAGTGGAGGATTTATGGAAGTTGAACTTTTAGCCCCTGGTGGTTCCTTTGAAAGTGTTATAGCAGCATATAATGCAGGTGCTGATGCTGTTTATACAGGAGGATTAATGTTTGGAGCCAGAGCCGGAGCCAATAATCTTACAACTGAAGAATTAATTGAAGCCTTAGAATATGCACATGTTCACGACAGAAAGCTATATCTTACAGTAAATACCTTGCTTAAAGATAAGGAGATAGAGACGGAATTATATGATTACCTGCTTCCTCTTTATGAAAATGGCTTAGATGCAGTTATTGTGCAGGATATTGGAGTTTTCAAATTTATAAGAGATAATTTTCCACTAATGCATATACATGCAAGTACCCAGATGACAATATTTGGAAAAGATACAGTTGCATTTCTTAAAGATTTAGGTGCTTCACGAATTGTAACTCCAAGAGAGTTTTCTTTAAAAGAGATAGAAGACATAAAGAATGACACTAGGCTTAAGGATATGGAGATAGAAAGCTTTGTACACGGTGCATTGTGTTATTGCTATTCAGGTCAGTGTTTTATGAGTAGCTACATTGGAGGAAGAAGTGGTAACAGAGGAAGATGCGCCCAGCCTTGTAGAATGGAATATGATGTAATAAAAGATGGCAAGGTCTTAAATCCCGGAAATAACAAATATGTTTTAAGTCCAAAAGACATTTGCACATTAAAGATTCTTCCCGAAATCATTAAATCAGGTGTATACTCCTTAAAGATTGAAGGACGAATGAAGAAGACCGAATATATTACAGGTGTTGTAAGTATTTATAGAAAATATCTTGATATGTATTTAAACATACCTGATAAGTATAATGTTGATGAAAATGATATAAAAAAACTTGCTGATTTATTTAACAGAAATGGTTTTAATGAAAGTTATTATAAGCAACATAACGGCAGAAATATGATTTCATTAAAGAAACCAGAGTTTAGAAAAGAAAATAGAGAATTTAATCAGTATTTAAAAGAAAAATATATAGGTTTCACATTAAAAAAGAATCTTAATATTAAAGTAACTTTTATAAAAGAACAGCCATTTACAATTTCAACAATGGTTAATGGGACTGAAATAATTTATGAAGGAAATCCTGTATCAAAAGCTTTAAATAAGCCTATTGACAAAGAAACTTTATTAAAGCAAATGAAAAAAACAGGTAACAGTGACTTTGATTTTACTAATATTGAGATTATCTGTGATGAAGATGGATTTTTACCAATAGGTGCAATTAATCAGGCGAGAAGAGATTTTCTTGAAAAGGTAAGACAATATTTAATATCACAGTACACAAGAAAGAGTGTAGAAGATTCAAACATTCAAAGTGATAAGAATAATGCCAATAATAAGTATATTGTTGATTTATGCAATAAAAATACAACAAAATCCGTTAATATTAATGTACTTGTAAGTACAAAAGAGCAGTTTAAAGTTTCAATGAACAAGGATTTCGTTAAAAGAATATATGTTGAAAGCTCTGACTTTTCAGAAAATAAAATTCTTGAAATAATCGAAGAAGGACACAAGGCTGACAAAGAAATATATATTGCAATGCCTTATGTTTACAGAATGGCTGACAAGAATAATTTTCACAGAAATTATGTGAAAATTATTGAAAAAGCAGATGGATCCCTTATAAGAAGTTTTGAGGAATATCTGGATTTAAGAAAAATAAATATGGCAAAAAATTGCATTTTTGATTATAATGTGTATACTTACAATAGGATAGCCAAAGATTTTTATCTGAATTTTGGTGGCGTACAGACAACAGTTCCTTTGGAACTAAATTATAAAGAAATTGAATTTAGAGGTTTAGCAGGAGATGAAATGATTGTTTATGGATATATGCCGGCAATGATTTCAGCAGGTTGTGGTTTAAAAACCTGCAATAGTTGTAAATCAGATAATAGTACTTATGAAGTTGTGGATAAACATCGAAACAGATTTGTAACAAAGTGTGTATGTAGGTATTGCTATAATGTAATGTATAATTGTAAGCCATTATCCCTTTTTAAGTTTTCAAAGGAAATTATTTCCATGACACCTGATTCAGTAAGACTTTCATTTACAACAGAAAGCGGAAATATTACTGAACAGATATTAAATAAGGCACAACAGGCTTTTATATATGAAAAAAATATACAGGAAGATGATCAATCTACAAGAGGACACTTTAAACGTGGGGTTCTTTAGAAAAAATTGGAGACTGATATGGATACTTTTATTGTTATTGTAACTAAATATTTATTTATTTTGCTTATGTTGTTTTATACATGGGAGTCTTTTAGCGCGCTTATTCATACTAAGCGCTATCAGGCGGCAGGTATATTTCAACGTCAGAATGCGATTATTTTTGTGACCTATATTCTGGGTATAGTTACTATTTTTATGAACCAGAAAGATACAACAGATGTTAATGTTATTATTTTAGGTGGGTTGCAAATGTGCTTTTTAATAGTGGTTTTAGGCATATTCCCTATTATTTATCCTAACATTAACAAAGGCATACTAAGTAATATGTGTATGCTTTTGACTATCGGGTTTATTATTCTGGCAAGACTTAGTTTTGAAAAAAGCGTAAAACAGTTTATTATTGTAGCTGTTGTAACCATGCTCTCATTAATTGTACCGTATTTAATGAGCAGGTTTAATATGTGGAAATCCTTAACATGGATTTATTGCTTTGTAGGTCTTGGTCTGTTAGTTGCGGTTCTTGTAGTGGGAACCCTTTCAAGAGGAGCTAAACTTTATATTAAGATTAGCGGATTCACTTTCCAACCATCAGAATTTGTAAAAATAATATTTGTATTTTTTATAGCAGGAATGCTAAGTAAGTCAGCAGAATTTGGCCACTTAGTTTTATCGGCTGTTTTTGCAGGGCTTTATGTTATTGTTCTTGTGATTTCAACAGACCTTGGTAGTGCATTAATATTCTTTATGATGTATCTGTTTATGGTATATGTTGGAACAAAGAAGGTTCGATATCTTTTTATCGGAATGGCAGGTATATCGACGGCTTCGGTGATAGCATACAAGCTATTTTCCCATGTTCAGGTCAGAGTGCTTGTATGGAAAAATCCTTTTGCTGCCGATATTATAAATAATTCAGGATATCAGGTTTCACAGTCACTTTTTGCTTTGGGAAGTGGTGGATTAATGGGAACCGGACTTTATCAGGGATATCCTAACAAGATACCAATTGTTGATAATGACTTTGTTTTTTCAGCTATTGGAGAAGAATTTGGAGCAATATTCGGAATACTTCTGATTCTTGTATGTTTAAGCTGTTTTATTTCATTCTTAAATACGGCAATGGAACAGAACAGTATGTTTAACAGACTGGTTTGCGTAGGCTTAGGTGTAGGCTATGCAATACAGATTATTTTGACTGTAGGTGGTGCAATTAACATGATTCCGTCTACAGGAGTAACTTTACCACTTATAAGTAGTGGTGGTAGTTCAATTTTAAGTACATTAATTGTCTTTGCAATTATACAGGGACTTGCAATTGTAGGTACGGCTAACATGAATTCAGTTAGAAGAAAAGTACCAACGGAGGGAACAGGAAATGTCACGACGAGAACAACATCAAATGTCAAAGGACTCCGCAAGACGCAGGAGATACAAGTCGGAACAAAAAGAAAGACGAAAATTAAATAGACAGGCAATGGTTACTTCAGTAATATTTTGCATAATTTTTGTATTTATGGCAGGATTTTACTTAAACTTTATTGTAAATAAAAGTCAGGATATTATAAAAGATACTCATAATGAAAGAGTTGCCGAAAAAGCGAAAACTATTATAAGAGGAACTATTTATGCTGAAGGCGGTGAAAAACTTGCCTACACAGACACAAACTCAACAGAAGAAGATTTAAGTGATGACACAAGAAAATATCCTTATGGTAAAACTTTTGCTCAGGTAATTGGCTATTCAACAAAGGGCTTTACAGGACTTGAACAGAGATGTAACTCAGATCTTTCAACTGAAGGAACTACTGAGATAGAAAAGATTGCCAATGATTTTTCGAATACAACAGTAAGTGGCTGTAACGTATATACAACTTTAAATGTTAAGTTGCAGAAGAAAGCTTATGAGTCAATCGGTTCAGATAAAGGTGCTGTTTTTATAATGGATCCTTCAACTGGAGCTGTTTTAACTACTGCTTCAAAACCTTCATTTAATCCTGAAAAGTTAGACAAGATATGGGATGATATTTCAACGGATAATGAAAATTCGCCATTGCTTAACAGAGCAACTTTAGGTTTGTATACACCAGGCTCAACATTTAAGATTGTCACAACACTTGCTTATATGAACCAGCATAAGAATGATTATAATAATTTCTCATATTATTGTCAGGGACGTGCGCTTTTCCATAATTTTAAGATTAACTGTTTTGACGGTCATGCTCACGGCAGTGAAGATTTTGAACACGCATTTGCCAACTCATGTAACAGTGCTTTTTCAACAATGGGTGATGAACTTAATCTTAAGAAATATATAAAGACTGTTAATGGATTATTGTTTAATGAAATTATTCCTTTTGATAACTTTAATACAAGTGATTCAAACTATTGCAAAAAGAGTCGTTTTGTCTTGAATGAAAATTCAACTCAGGCAGAAGTAGCTCAGACAAGTATAGGACAGGGTGAAACACTAGTTACACCAGCTCACATGGCTATGCTTGCAGCTGCAATTGCAAACAAGGGTGTTCTTATGAAGCCATATATGATTGATAAAGTTGAGAACAGCAATGGAACTATAGTGAGTCAGGCAGAACAGACTGAATGCAAGAAGCTTATGACTAAGTCACAGGCAAAGCAGTTGCAGGAATATATGTCTGCAGTATGTGATTATGGTACTGCAAGAATTTTTTCAGGTTCTTCTTACGAAGTATATGGTAAGACAGGTACAGCAGAGCTTGATAAGAATAACAACGTCAACTCTTGGTTTGTGGGCTATGCAAAGAAGGGCAAAAAGCAGCTTGCCATTGCAGTTGTTTACGAAAATATAAAAGACGGAACAATTTCAGCCAAGGAATGTGCAAAAGAGATTTTTGATGATTATTTTAAATAAATTGTTGTCAATAAATACAAAAAAAATTGAAATACTAATATGGTAATATTGAAATTATAAACTTATTCTTGTATACTAAAAGTAATTTAAGTTTGACGTTAAAGAAGTCAAAATCACGCTTAAAAACAGGAGGCTTCCTATGGAGAACGCAGTCAGCTGTGGCGGTGTGGTTATATTTCGAGGAAAGATATTATTGCTTTACAAGAATTATCACAATAGGTATGAAGGATGGGTTTTACCAAAGGGCACTGTTGAAAATGGCGAAACGCATGAACAGACAGCATTAAGAGAGGTTCATGAAGAAACAGGAGTGAAAGCAACAATAATTGAATACCTTGGAAAGAGTGAATATACATTCAACATTCCCCATGATATTGTAGAAAAAGAGGTTCATTGGTATTTAATGACTTCTGACAGCTATTTTAGCAGACCTCAAAGGGAAGAGTTTTTTACCCATTCAGGTTATTACAGATATATTGAAGCGTATCATCTGTTAAAATTTCCTAATGAGCGTAATATGCTTGAAAAGGCATACAAACTTTACCTTAAAATGGAAAGATCAAAAAACAAAAAAAGATAGGACAAAGAGACAGGAATTTATCCTGTCTCTTTTGTAGAGGAGAAATGAATAAAATAAATTATCAGAAAGAATTGGAAAAGACATTAGAAAACATAACAAAAAGTGATATTAAGCCATCACTTTTACTACATGTATGCTGTGCACCATGTAGCAGTTATGTATTAGAATATTTAAATAAGTATTTTAATATTACTGCTTTATTTTATAATCCTAATATATCAACAGATGAAGAATATAATCATAGGGCAAAGGAACTTATACGTTTCATAAATGAGAAAGATTTTGAAAATCCCATTAAAACAGTTATAAGTGATTATATTCCGCAGGAATTTTATGATATGGCTAAAGGATTGGAAGGTTGTCCTGAAGGTGGTGCCCGTTGTTTCAAATGCTATCGTTTAAGACTTGAACAAACAGCAAAAATGGCAAAAGAAGAGCAGTTTGATTATTTTACAACAACACTTTCAATTAGTCCTTTAAAGGATTCTCAAAAGCTTAACGAAATAGGACAAGCTTTGGAAAAAGAATATGGAGTTAAATATTTATATTCCGATTTTAAGAAGAAGAACGGATATAAGCGTTCCATTGAACTTTCCAAAGAATACAATTTGTACAGACAGAATTTCTGTGGTTGTGAATTTTCAAAGCCAAACGATTAAATTTTAGAAGAAAACTTAAACAGTTATTTTGTAAAATAAAATTTGCAAGTTAATATTTGCAAGGGATATAATATTGTGATATATTCATAGAACGAAGTTACATTTAGTTAGCTAGTATTTTTAATACATATATTTGAAAGGATATTTAATATGATTTGTCCAAAATGTGGAAATGAATGTGATGATAATCAGATGTTTTGTAATGCCTGTGGCACAAAACTTAAGAATTTCGTCCCTACCGATCAGGAAGAAATCGTGGTGCCTGACAGAACAAGACCTACTTCTAATATACACCGGGAAGAATCAAGAACAGCGACTATTAATACCGGAAATAAAGGCAAAAATGATAATGTTTTAAATAAGGAAAATAAAGGCAAGAATGATAATGCTTTAAATAAGGAAAATAAAAAGCCTAAAAAGAATAGCAGACGTTTGGAATCAGAATTACTGGATAATGATAATATAACAGATGCAGGTTTTGCTTCAAAGAAGACGAAAGCTAAATACAAAAATGATAAATATAATGTTTCATCAAATAAGAACGTTAACCCTAAGAAGTCAGGCAAAAATGTTGCCATTGTAGCTTTAATTGCCATTGTGGCAGTGGTTGCAACAGTTGCAATAACTATTTCAATTAAAAAAGCTTCCATGACTAAGAAGTTTAACCAGTACTATAACAATGGAACAGTTTACTACAACCAGCAGAATTATAAGGATGCAAGAACTCAGTTCTATACAGCATCTAACAATGCAGTTAATAATGAGCAGAGAGTTAAATCTTATGTAATGGTTTATAAGGTAGACTCAATTATTGGTGGTTATGAAAAGGAAGAAATTGAATTTCTTGAAGCTCTTATTGCAATTGACAATTCTAACATTGATTATTACAAAGAGCTTATTGTTTTATATCAGAATAACGATATGAACTCAAAGATTGAACCTTTAATTGCAGGTGCACCTTCTAACATGAAGGAAGAATTAACTAATTACAACGGTACAATTCCGGTTGCGAATTATAAAGAAGGGGTTTACCGTAACCCTATTAATGTTGAACTTTCATCAAGTAATGATGTAACTATTTATTACACAACAGACGGAAGCAATGCCATTGAAAGTGAAACTAAGACGGAATATTCTTCTCCAATTAAGTTAAAGAAGGAAGGAATATATACTATACGAGCTTATTCAGTAGACAAAAACGGAAAAGCAAGTAAAGAAATGACAATAAAATATACACTTGAATTTATTAAAGTAGACGCTCCAATTATTAAGCCTGATAGTGGAAAATACACATCAAATCAGAAGATTGAAGCAACTGCAGCCAGCGACACTATAATTTACTACACAACAGACGGCACAACACCTACAACTAAGTCAAAGAAATATAAAGGTGCAATAGACATGCCAAAGGGTGACAGCATATATTACTTTATAGCAGTTAACGCTGAAGGTGTTGTAAGTGATGTTACAACAAGAGTCTATAATTTTACACCGGAATATTCTAAGACTTATGATGAGGCACTTGAATCATTAAAGAGAAGCATTGGTGGAATGGACATCATATTTAACGATAATGACGATGGTGATATTTACAATTTTGAATACAGAGAGATTGCAGAAATAAGTGACAAGTATTACTATATTATTTCCTGTGAAATGACAACTAAGAAAAACAAAACTAAGTCAACAACATATGCTGTATCATGTGATGATGCAATATGTTACAAGGCTAGTTATGGTTCTGATGGAAATTATTCAATATCAACATCAAACGATGACTAATTAATAAGAAAACTCCTACTTTTGTTTGCACATTTATTACCAATGTGTAAACAAGAGTAGGAGTTTTTCTTGTTTTTTGCAATAAAAACGTTATAATAAATATAGACTAAACAGGAAAGAGGGGATACAGTGAGTGACAGGAAAAGCAGAATCTTTGCATCAATTGTTATAATTCTAATTGTTATGGCTATATCTTTTTTATTTATGACAAGAGAGAATTATGTCAGATATTCTTTTTATGATGCAACCGGGTGTCAATATATTGAAGTGACAAAAATGGAAAATGCAAAGGGCGAAAATAGTATTAAACATTTATCATTATACAAGTATGGTTACTTTAAACCATGTTATACAATTCCAAAAAGTAGTGCCGAAGGAGTCTTTATGGCATATAATGATGATAATGATTTATTATTTACTATAAGAGAATATGCAGGGGACATTGTAAAAATAGAAGTAGCAACCAAAACAGAATATTACAGGTACATAGCAAGAAACTAAGCTGATAAATGTAATAGTAATATAAATACAAATAAAATCGAAAAAGGATTTGACATTTACAAAGAAAAATGATAACATATCGTTGTTATGCGGATGTGGCGGAATGGCAGACGCAGCAGACTCAAAATCTGCCGCCCTCAAAGCGTGCGGGTTCAAGTCCCGCCATCCGCACTATTTTTTTTACATTTTGTAGATACTGCACCTTGAAGGTGCATTTTTTTTACTGTAAAATAAAGAAAAAGGAGATTAAAATGAAAAAACTGAAGAAAGTATTTTTGGCTATTGCTGTTATTACAAGCATAGGTATATTTACCGGTTGCGCCCTTTTTAGTAGTGGAGTTAATGACATTAAAGGTAAGCTTACAGGTAATTCATATTCATGCTATTTTTATGACAATAGTGGAAACAAATTTATGACTGCAAAAGGAGACAAAATAGGGCTTACAAGCAACGTTGTGGAAGAAGGTCATGTTGATTCAGATGACGGTACATATAGCAAGAGTTACGGTTTGTCATCTATCATTACATTAAACATTGACGGAAAGCAGTTAGAAAGTTGTGGTGATACAATTATCTTTGAACAGACAGGTTTGCAGCCTGATGCTGAGTTTACAACAGAAGATATTAACAGCAAATCCACAGGAAAACTAAGCGAGAATGCTATTGTTTCAAATGTTATTAATAAATATAAAAATGCATTTGGAAAAGCCCAGGTAGTAGTAATTCAGAGTCAGCTTGGTGTACCTATTTGTGCTTACAGCGGTGAAAAGGTTTATTGGGAAGTAAGAGACGACTTGCCTAAGACAACTAAGCTTATGATTGATGGAAAGGCATTGTATATTCACAGAGCTAACTTCCAGATAATTGACAAAGCACTTATTGACTAAAATTAACTTAAGAATATTATGAAAGGGTTATAAATATAAAGGCTATATATGAAAGATTTTAAAGTTATTGAAGTTAAAAGAAGTATTTTTGAAAACAATAATGCAGACGCTGACAGACTAAGAGAACAGTTAAAGTCAGAGGGAACTTTTCTGCTTAATTTAATGTCTTCACCGGGTGCCGGAAAGACAACAACATTAAAGAGAACAATTAATATGCTTAAAGACGAAATAAAAATTGGTGTTATGGAAGCAGATATTGATTCGGATGTAGATGCACAGGCAATAACTGATACAGGTGTTAGAGCCATTCAGATTCATACAGGTGGAATGTGTCATTTAGATGCTGACATGACAAGACAGGGAATTAACGAATTTGGAACAAAGGATTTAGACCTTGTATTTTTAGAAAACGTAGGCAATCTTGTTTGCCCTGCGGAATTTGATACAGGCAGCACTAAGAATGCAATGATTTTGTCAGTTCCTGAGGGAGATGACAAACCCCTTAAATATCCGCTTATGTTTACAATAAGCGATGTAGTATTAATTAACAAGTGCGATACATTAAGCGTTTTTGACGATTTTTCAAAGAAAGACGTTGAGGAAAGAATACATAATTTAAATCCAAATGCTAAGGTATTCTTTGTGTCTGCAAAGACAGGAGAAGGCTTTGAGCAGTGGACAGATTGGTTGAAAAACGAATTAAAAATATATTCTAAATAATGCTAAGGAGGAAGTTTTATGGCAGATCCATTAGGAGGTTATGTACCGGATACCGTAAAAAACGATGAACCTATACGTGAGCCCATTGTGCGTTTAGGCAAAATGATTTCTGACAGAATGGAAGTTATGCTTGGCAAAGAAAAAATTACAAAAGAGTCACCTGAGTACTGGGGCCTTGCACCTATATGTACTGACCAACAGGCTCTTATTGCCATAAAAATGGGAAAGAGAAAACCTAGAACTTTTGCACAGATTAAGAAATTAACAAAGATTAATGACGATGAATATTTGCAAAAGCAGTTAGACGAAATGTCTAACAATGGTTTAATTGAATACAATTGGGAGAATCCACAGCACGAGAAACAGTACGTTTTACCTATGTATGTTCCTGGAAGTGCAGAATTTACCAATATGAATGCAGATGTTTTAAGAAATCATCCTGAAATGGGTAGATTTTTTGAAAGAATGAGTCGTCTTCCGCTTGAAAAGGTTACACCAATGGTTCCACTTGGCGGAGCAGGAATCGGAATGCACGTTATTCCTGTAGAGAAAGCAATTGAAATGGAAAACCATTCAGTTTCAGTTGAACATATTTCACATTGGCTTGATAAGTATGAAGGAAAATATGCAGCAAGTCCTTGTTCGTGCCGTCGATCAAGAGTTACATATGACGAGGGCTGTGCCGATGATCCTGAAGGCTGGTGTATTGCTGTAGGTGATATGGCAGATTATGTTGTTGAAACTAACAAAGGTGGACGTTACATAACAAGAGAAGAAGTATACGAAATCCTTGAACAGGCAGAAGAAAACGGTTTTGTTCACCAGATTACAAACATTGACGGTGAAAATAAGATTTTTGCAATATGTAACTGCAATGTTAACGTATGTTATGCACTTCGTACATCACAGTTATTTAATACACCAAACATGTCTCGTTCAGCTTATGTTGCCCATGTTGAAAAGGATAAATGTGTTGCCTGTGGACGTTGCGTTGTAAGAGCGAAACCGCGCGAAATTCCGCCGAAGCCGAACGCGCGGCAGCGGAAAAAAGCAGAGCAGCCTCCGAAAAGGGGCGAATACTGTCAGAAACCTCCAGGGTGAATGCCGAAAACAGCCGAAAAACCGCCGAAGCCGGAAGGGCGCGGGCAGAAACGACCCGCGAAACGACCGAAGCCGCACGTAAGCAAAATGAAGCCTTGCGCATTTCCGCCGAAAACAACCGAGCCGCAGCCGGAACCAATCGCGCAAAAGCCGAAGCGAAACGCAGTGAGGCGGAGAATAATCGCATTGCAAACGAAAACGCACGAAAGACAGCCGAAACCGACCGCGCCGCAGCCGAAACGAAGCGTGCAGCAGCAGAAACGGAACGCAGCAGAATCTTTCGGGGGGAAGTCGAACTTCCGACCGCTTCAACGCCGAACGATGACCCGGTTGATTTTGCGGTTGAAAGCGGCTGGTACTTTTATAAAGGAGGCATACTCGTTGTTTCCGCCGCGCTTTCCGGCAGCGCAGGCAGCGAATACGGAACGATCGAGCAGGCTGCACTCTTGACCGACGGCACAATAATTCACCGCACCTGCACCGTTTCGGCAGGTGCCAAAAACTGGAGCGCATGGGCTTAATTCAACAGAATAAAACAATAAAAAGAAAGGAACCAAATCATGAAGAATGCAATCGATTTTGTACGTTTTGCACTTTCTCACGCAAAACGCGAAACAATCCCCGCAGGAGCGCAGATTCCGCTTGACATTGAGGAATGCGGAACCTCTCCGTGGGAGTATCTGTTCGGAACAACGGGAAACATCGTTACTCAGGATCTGCTTAACAGACGTTTTTCGGAATATTACAGCAAACGCGGCTGGACCCGTGAAAGGTTCGACCGCGCAACCGAAAACTGGGCCGCACGCCGAGTGACGGTTTGTGACTGCCAGGGGCTTTTGGATGTTTTTGTCGGAGTTGATGTCAACGCGCATTACTGCTATGCCGCATGGTGTACCGAAAAAGGCGAAATTTCGGGCATCGGCAGACCATACGTTTTGGGCGAGGCTGTGTTCATTCAGGGAAGCAGCGAAAGAATGACCCATGTGGGCTATGTTTGCGGCTTTTTGAACGGTGAACCGTTGATCGTTGAAGCACGCGGTCTGAATTTCGGCGTTTGCGTTACGAAATTTTCGGACATGTCCTTGCAGGTGCGGGACACGGTGGAAGGCGAGACCCCCGCTGCCGCTGCGACATCTTTGATGGTAACTGCCATAGTCTGTTCCTCCTGTATCTGTAAAAAATCCGGTTATGCAAAATCCTTTTTATTCGTCAGTCCTTCGCTGGCCATCATCTGCTCCATCACGCGGATATCGGCGGTGATGTCGACGACATCAGACTCGAACAGCGCGTCGAGCTGCCGCTGGAAAGCGACGATGACCTTGTCGAGCAGATCCTCGATCTTCTGCATGCCCTCGGTGATGTTTTCCGTCTTGACGTTCTGGTTCTGGAGTGTGACATACTGTTCCATAAGTTTAATCGTGGTCGGCAGATAATAGTTGAGGAACTGCCGGATCTGGCTGAGTTTTTCCGGGTGCTGCCGGACGCAGTCGAAAATCTGAGCCGTCAGGCGCTCAAT
>OGYE01000292.1_pt1 | contig 30490 bp, 22 predicted proteins | sample 1576471 | NCBI WGS metagenome assembly OGYE01 (sample SAMEA3541532, study PRJEB24748) | human gut metagenome | biome: human gut; feature: human-associated habitat; material: faeces | place: China | collected 2012
ATGTATTCGATACCGACTTTGCCGCCGACCTCACCATCATGGAAGAAGGTTCCGAAATCCTGAACCGACTGACACGCTATCTGGACGGAGATAAATCCGTCCGGCTTCCGATCCTGACTTCCTGCTGTCCGGCTTGGGTAAACTTCTTCGAACACCACTTCCCGGATATGCTGGATATCCCTTCTACCGCCCGTTCTCCGCAACAGATGTTCGGCTCCATCGCCAAGTCTTACTGGGTAGAGAAAATGGGAATCCCCCGCGAAAAGCTGGTAGTCGTCTCCATCATGCCCTGCCTGGCCAAGAAATATGAATGTGACCGCGACGAGTTCAAAGTAAACGGTGTCCCCGACGTCGATTACTCCATCTCCACCCGCGAACTGGCACGCCTGATAAAGCGAGCCAACATCGGCTTTACCCTCGTGCTGGACAGCCCGTTCGACAACCCTATGGGAGAATCGACCGGCGCCGGTGTCATCTTCGGTACGACGGGTGGTGTCATGGAAGCCGCCCTGCGCTCCGTTTATGAAATCTACACCGGACAGCCGCTGAAGAATGTCAACTTTGAACAGGTACGCGGACTGAGCGGTGTCCGGCGCGCCACCATCAACCTGAACGGATTTGAACTGAAAGTAGGCATCGCACACGGACTAGGCAACGCAAGGCACTTACTGGAAGATATACGAAACGGACATAATGAATATCATGTCATCGAAATCATGGCATGCCCCGGCGGCTGCATCGGAGGTGGCGGGCAACCCTTGCATCACGGCAACTCGGACGTTCTCTACGCCCGTGCCAACGCCCTTTACCGGGAAGATGCCAACAAACCTTTGCGCAAATCGCACGAGAATCCGTATATCAAGACATTATACGAGGATTATCGCGGCAAACCGCGGGAAAGATCCACCAGCATGATCATGGCAAACATCCCCTGCAGGATGCTCTGGGTCACATCCTCGATATTGATGTTCAACTCGGTGCACAGACCGGCCACCTTTGCGACAACGCCCACGGTATCGTGTCCAATGACGGTAATGAAAGCTTTCATGGTTTCCACCCTCGTTTTCCTTATAGTGATTGGTGCCGCCAAAGACCCGGCACACGCTTACCCTTCCAGTATAGCAGATTTAGCAAATTTTGAACACACTTTTTGTAAAAAAGAGCAGAATACAGGGGCAAAAGACATTCTATATAAAAATCAAGTGCAATCTGCCGGGGCTTGTGCTATACTTATATTCAATTTCCCGTGGATTTCCGTGTAGAGGGTTGATAAGGAGTATATGACAATGGAACAGCTTTTGAAGATTCTGGAAAACAACGCCCGGCTGCCCGTGGAGGACATTGCCACCATGCTGAACAAATCCCCCGCCGAGGTGGCGGCGATGATGGATCTTGCCCGGGCGCAGGGCATCATCAAGGGCTACAAGACCCTTGTGGACTGGGAAAAGGCCAAGGTGAACCGCGTGGAGGCGGTCATCGAGCTGAATGTCAGCCCCAAAAAGAGCCGCGGCTTTGACGAGATCGCTGCCACCATCGCCGCCTTTGACGAGGTGGAGAGCGTGCTGCTGATGAGCGGCGGGTACGACCTGCAGCTGGTGATCAAGGGGCAGACCTTCCAGGAGATCGCCCTGTTTGTGGCAAAGCGGCTCTCGCCGCTAGACGATGTGCTGTCCACCGCCACCCATTTTGTGCTGCGCACCTATAAAAAAGAGGGGCGGCTGTATCAGGATGAAGAAATTGATGAAAGAGAGTGCACGGTGCTGTGATGGATTATGATAAACTGATTGCGCCTGCCGCCAAGGCTATGCGCCCCTCCGGCATCCGCAAATTTTTCGATCTGGCCGCCGAAATGCCCGAGTGCATCAGCCTTGGCGTAGGCGAGCCGGACTTCAAGACCCCGTGGGCTGTGCGCGAAGCTGGCATCGAAAGCCTTGAGCATGGCCGCACCCGCTATACCTCCAACGCCGGCTTAAAAGAGCTGCGCGCCGAGATCAGCCGGTATCTGGAGCGGCGCATGAACCTGCGCTACGACCCCATGCGGCAGATCCTTGTGACCGTGGGCGGCAGCGAAGCCATTGATATGTGCATCCGCACGCTGATCAAGCCCGGGGACGAGGTGATCACGTGGCCGCGGCGAGCATGGCCAGGGCCTCGGCCGCGTCGATGCGCTCGGTGAGCTTGACGTCAAAGTACTCGCAGCAGGACGAGGCTCCGACGGGCAGGGCCTGCGAGAACTGGATGCGCATGCGGCGGGCAAACCCGTTTCCGATGGAGAAGGGCAGGCGGGCCCTCCTCACGCAGCGGTCGATGGTACCGATGACCTCGAGGTGGCCCAGGAACGCGAGCCTCTCGTCCTTGCCGTACCGGAAGCGCAGGCGAGGGAGCTCGCGTTTGGTGAGCGCGCGGTCCGTCTGGGCAATCTGGCTGTCTTGGCTCATGCGCGCGCCTCCTGGATGACGTTGGCCACGCCGAGCGTGGGGCAGACGCCGCAGCCCACGCAGGACGTACGGGTGCAGTCGGGCGTGGTCACGCCGTCAAGCGCACGTTTTATTCGTATGGTACATACAAAAAGCCACACGTGGCTCACTTTATTCCCATATAAAAGAAGTTTACAACCCATAGGGCAGTCATCCTTCACGCTACTTGGCTGGTTCAGACTCTCGTCCATTGACCAATATTCCTCACTGCTGCCTCCCGTAGGAGTTTGGACCGTGTCTCAGTTCCAATGTGGGGGACCTTCCTCTCAGAACCCCTATCCATCGAAGGCTTGGTGGGCCGTTACCCCGCCAACAACCTAATGGAACGCATCCCCATCGATGACCGAAATTCTTTAATAGTTCTACCATGCGGAAGAACTATGCCATCGGGTATTAATCTTTCTTTCGAAAGGCTATCCCCGAGTCATCGGCAGGTTGGATACGTGTTACTCACCCGTGCGCCGGTCGCCATCAAACTTAGCAAGCTAAGTTCATGCTGCCCCTCGACTTGCATGTGTTAAGCCTGTAGCTAGCGTTCATCCTGAGCCAGGATCAAACTCTTCATTGTAAAAGTATCGTGACTGCGCAAATTAAAAATTAAAGTGCGACAGCTTAATTATCTGTTCAGGACGCTCGAATTCAAAAAGTTTATCTTTACCTATTTATATAAAACAGGTATTGACGGTTCTTTTGTTTTACCCAGGTACGACGCGCCTTAATCATTAGTTTCCAATTATTAATTTGCGAAGCACCTGCTCTTGTACTACTTGTATTGTTTATGTAAATCTGTTCAAAGATCGCTCGTTTCACGATTGCTGTTCTTTTCAGAAAGCGGATGCAAAGGTAAGAACTTTAAAGCATATCTTCCAAATATTTTCGGAAGTTTTTTTTATTTTTTCTCTTTCCTGTATTTTCAAATCCTTTAAACAAGGATAAGAAAAGCAAAACAAGAAAAGTTCTTTTTCTTTGCGAGTCGGACTGCAAAAATAAGGAGAATTATTAATAAGTTCCAAATGTTTTTCGAAAAATATTTTTATCTCTTTTTATTTCTCTGTGTCACCTTCCACACTTCTGTTTCAGTATTTCAATCTTACCACTTTCCTTCTCTTGGAAAGCGAGTGCAAAGGTATAGGATTTAACAATACAAGCCAAACATATCTATCATTTTTTTTAATAAAAATGAAACTTTTTTGTAACTTACTGATTCATAAATGCATTTCGCATGAACAATTTTGAAGAAAGGAAAAAGAGAGAAAATAACTATACATTATATATATACGTGCGCGCGAAGAGCACGAAGAAAGAGAATAAAAACATTTTATAAGCATGCCGGATTGGGTGGTGGCGGTTCTGTCAGTATAGTCGCCGCATCAAAGCAGGGACATTGTTTCACCCACTCTTCCGGCTCTATCTCCCCGTTATGGTTCAGGTCGGGGCTCAGGTCGCGGTGACCGCAAAGCCGGGAACCGGGATAATCCTTCAGCAGCAGCAACACAAGCACACGCAGGGAGTGCTTTTGAAAAAGGGTGCGTGTATCGGCAGGGCGACCGCACTCGTCAAGACCGCCTTCGTAGCAGACACCGATGCTACCTGCATTCCACCCCCGGACATGGGCACCAGGCAGGGACAAGGGACGCAGGGACTTGATGTCACCGTTCTTGCGGATATAAAAATGATAACCTGCGCCGGAGAAGCCCCGGCGCAGGTGGTCTGTCGTCAAGTCGTGCTCCGTATAGCAGCGGTCGCAGCGGGTGGCGGAACAATGGACGACGATAAGATTGATGAATCTCATGAGAATTAAAAATTAGAAATTAAAAATTAAAAGTGAAGGAAACCCGCTACACTGTCATGGCATGGGCGCTCAGGGCACCAATAAGCGCGGAGGCTACAGCGATTATCACTTTCAGAATCTTATCCCAAACAGATGATTTTGTACTCATAAAATTAAGGATTAATAGTTAAGAATTAATGGTTAAGAATTAATGGTTAAGGATTAGTGATTAAGGATTAAGGGCTAATGATTAATGGTTAATCATTAGGGATTGATTAGCGATAAGCGATTTGCTTGTGTTCATTAACCATTAATCACTAACCCTTAATCATTCCTTCTTTATCCCAGCGGATTTTCGCCCTGGTCGCCGTCGTCGCCGGAGCCGCCTCCGGAACCACCGCCTTGATTGCCGCCGCCGGAGCCGCCCTCCTCGGGCTTGTCGAGCACAAAGCCCACATTCGCCGGGCTGCGGGTCACGGCGGTACTGCCGTTCACCAGCTTCAGCTCCTTGTCGGGGATAAAGCGGATATTCACCTTCGAGATATTGCGCACCGTACATTTGTCCGAGGCCTCCATGCCGGGACAGCGGAACGTCATGTGGAAAGTGCCCAGCTGGTTCAGCTTCACCTTGTCGCCGTTGGCAAGGTTGCCTTGAATCTCCTCCACCAGGGCTTCGATGACGTGCTTCACGTCGCCCTTCGTCATGGCACAGTTTTTCTGAATGGAGGCGGCAAGGACATCGATGTCCACGGTGCCGCAGGTCTTGGGTTTCTGACGGAGATAGTACAACATGGGCGAAGCCGGGTTGCTCACGATTTTACGGCGCTGGAAGCGCTCTACAATTACATCCATAAATTTGAAAAGTTAAGGTTTAAGTTAAGAAAAATGAGTTATAAGAGAGAAGTGGGTAAGGGAAGGGATAGGGCGCCCGAATCAATGATTATTCCTTTTCTTAAGCACATTACAAAGATACAACATTAAGAAGCGGAAGTCAAGTGTTTTGCCATTTTTTTTACTACAAAAAACACGGAGACACAGAGTTTTTCAAGCAATAAGAAAAATCTCCGTGTCTTTGTGTCTCTGTATTCTATAAATTTCCATCCATCACTTTGCATTCCTCGTCAGCCACTCCAATGGTGGTATGTAGTCCACCAGTTTTGTCATGCTTTGGTTATGATGGAAATAGACTTCACCGGTTTTGCCATTACGGTGCTTGGCTATGATGACGATACCCAGGCCATCGGTGGGATAAGTACTCTTCTTATCGACGGTCTTGCCGTAGAGGGCAGGGCGGCAAAGCAGCATTACCATATCCGCATCCTGCTCTATGGCGCCGCTCTCGCGCAGGTTGCTCAGGGTGGGGCGATGGTCTATGGTACCGTCGCTCGCCCGGTTCAGCTGGCTCAGCAGCAGTACGGGGATATCCAGCTCCTTGGCCAGCAGCTTTGCCTTGCGGCTTGCCTGCGCCACTTCCTGCTCGCGGTTACGGTTTTTCTGGTCACTCCTCATGTCACATAGTTGCAGATAGTCCACAATCACCATGTCACAGCGATTCTTGCTCTTCAGCAGGCGGGCGGAAGAACGCACGCGGTCCATGCTCGTCATCGGATGGTCGTCTATCAGTATGGGCAACCGCGACAACTCGGCAGACGCCTCATGCACCTGCCTCACCTCGCCGGGTGTGAGCTGACCGCTACGCAGGTGTTGCGGGTCTACCCCCTCCGTAGCTGCAAGCAGCCAGCGGTCGCCCAGGCGCTCGCCTTGCATTTCGAGGCTGAAGACCACCACATGACGCCCCGCCATGGCAGCGGCACGGGCCAGGTGGAGGGCAAAGGCCGTCTTCCCCACCGACGGACGGGCAGCAAGGATGTTCAAGTCGCCGCGCTGCCAGCCCGCCGTAACGTGGTCCAGAGCGTCAAAACCCGTAGGGATACCCGTAATGCCGTTGCATCCGTGCTCCATACGCTGCTCCACCTCGGCCAGCGTGTCGTCCATCAGCCGGTCTATGGAGCGAAGGTGGTCGGCTACGCCGCTCTCGTCCTCCAGCCCCTCCAGCAGTCGATGGGCTTCCACCAGGATGTCGTCAATATCCATCGACTCGTCGGCACTGAACGCCAGCAGTTGCTGGAATCCCGTACGCATGATACGCCGCGTGTGCAATTGCCTAAGGATGAGCGCATGATACTCCAGATGAGCACTGGAGCTGACCTTCGAGCTGATGCGTAACAGTTCGTAAGGCCCGCCCACGGCATCGAGTTTGCCACGGGCTGCCAGTTCGTTCTTCAACGTGATGGTGTCTATGGACTTCGCGCTGCGATACATCGATTGCAGGGCGGCAAAAATTTCCAGATTCTTCTCCTCGTAGAACATCTCGGGACGAAGTTTGTCCGCCACCAGAGGCATGGCAGCGCGCTCTATCATGCAGGCACCGATGACAGCTTCTTCGAGGTCACTGTCGTGGGAAAAAGTAGTTTCAGTCATCATATTCATTTTCAAAAGATTTGTCCGCCAGATAGGTGGCGGCTTGTTTACAATATTTTTGGTTGTTCAGATGGTCGTAATATTCGTCGATGTTGTCCAGTGCCCGCTGTTTCTCGCCTGCCGTCAATTTTTTCCATTCGCGACGGGCCCGGCCGATGTTTACCTTGGGATGCTCGGTGATGTCATGAAACTTTTCCCAGAAGATGCAGAAGTCCTCTCCCACCCCAGCCACCGGCGCTGCCTTCTTCTTCCGCGGGGCTGCTTTAGGACGGGCATTGCCAGTAAGGAAATCATAATCGGGGATACGGATGTGCATCACGTAGGGGTTGGCCACCCGCTCCACGATGCCGGCGTCGAACATCTTGTTGAAGAAGTAGCGCGTACGGTTGCGAGGCCACCCCAATATCTCCATCCAGCGGGCCAGGGAAAGTACGGACTCGCCACGTACACAGTCGAAAAGGTGTCCCCTGACGTTGCAGGTCACCGTGCTGTAGTTGACGTGTGTCAGCACAAAGACAAAGGCTTCGAAGGCATCGGCGGCTTTCTCTCCGGTTTTCATATTCATTTGTTCCTCAAACAAGGCTTTGGGGAAGAGGAGATAGCCTTTCTTCAGCATCTCCGTTGTCATGGGTCTCATTTCTTTTTCCATTTTTGTCTATTCTTAATTCGATAATGCGACAAAGGTAAGGGACCAGCCAGGGGGATACAAATAAGCAGTTAGAATCGGCTAAAAATTAATGAAATACATAAGGTGGCGAGAGAGGGTTTCACCTCATCCTCCACCACCCTATATAATAATATACTAAAATAATCAGAATGTATTAGAAATACATTCTCTATTTCGCATATTTTTTAGAGACCAGAAGATACGGATTTTTCACGGTCATATCCTTCACGTGGTCGGGCATCCCCCAGTAGCTCAGGAGGATGCCTATCTGTACGGGGGTGAGGTGGGCAGTCCTGGCGGTATAGCCCTGGTCCGTCAGATCCTTCAGCAGGCAAGCGTGTTCCGCAATGGAACGGCGCAGGGCCTTTACGGCCGAGCAGGCATACGCGTAGTTTGGGTAATAGGCCACTGCCACATCTGCAATGCGATGGCATCCCTCGAGCAGCCATTCAAAACTTTGTTCTTTTATCATTTTGCATATATTTATTAATAAAACATGTTGCAAAGTTAGAATGGGAGGGAAAACTGGGAAAGTTCGAGTGGCAATAAGAAAACTTGCTCAAGAAAAATGAATGTGTCAAAACGGTTGATGACACACCCTCACTGTCTTATTGATAAAAGCAACACTTTCATACTATAATAGTAAAGCACACATTTTGTGTATTTCATGCAACTTATCGGTCAGCGATTTTTTTTAAGAGAGACAGCCATATTATATCTCGCCTGCCTATTAACGAGGAGTTCCGCACTAATCCCTAAGGCTGCTTCTACCATAAGAGCGAAGTCACTGGTTACGTCTCCCTCTCCCTCTTGAAGTACCCCAGCACCGTGGCCGGTGTGAGACAGCAACGTTCTACGCTTTTCAGGCGGCTCTGAAAAGTATATCGGGAGCATAGCACAAGGCAGAACCAAGTATAGTTCAAGCTACGGTGCAAGCGGTGCTGAAGGTGGTCGAAAAAACGGGAAACACGGGCAAAGAAGCTAGCGATACGCTCGCGGGGAACAAAACGGGAAGGCTGTGCGGCAGCATTACGGGAGCGCTTGGCGGTACGTTCCATCTGTGCAAGGGTATACTCCAGTTGCTCGATGTCATTGCGGGTGTTCTCCATGGTTTGTTCCAATTTCTCGCGTCGTGCCTGCTGCTTGGTATATCGTTCTTTTCTGTCAGCGATTCGATTTTTGAGGTCTTCTGCGGTGAGGTTTATTCCTTTGTTCTGGATTGATTTCATTATAAACGTCTGTTTTATAGTTGTTTGTCTGTATATAAGTTCACGAAAACACATCATCCGTCTGCACCGAATGCATAATGCATAAAGGGCAAACGGATGATATATCAGGAGCAAATGTACGATGAATATTGCAGATAAAGTTCTTAATGACCATTAAGTCTTGTTATAAAACATGATATTATCTACTGCAAATTTGGAGATTATCAGAAAACACGTACCTTTGCAATGTGTTTTTCATAGTATTAGATTTAAGGTTAACAAAAGATTGGCTGTCTGGGATAGATAGCCTTTTTTTATGCCCGCACCATTCGATTCATCCAATTAGTATCAATTCACTTTATACAACTTTTTAACCCACCAAAAGTGTTTTTAAACCCCAAAAGTTGTAGATTATAAATACTATGTTTATATTTGCAACATGAAAAAAGCGCTCGAGAAAATGTAGTATCTACAACTCGTCTGTGAAGTGGGTGGCGGTTGTGATATAGACAGCGTTCATAAGACAAACAAGCAAGCAATCTACAACAATAAAAATATGAAAGTTAGACTTATGACGAAAGTTAGTGCTGCAACCCTCATTTCAGCAATTGCCTGCAGCATATTCACGGGATGTACCGAAAAAGACCTATACAATCCCGAACGTGGAAAAACAGAACTAAAGCCGGAGAGCGAATACTTTGACTTTGCAACAACAGCCCAGGTAGCTTTTGACGTGAATTATGGAAAAATCGCAGGAGGCGCATTAATAGAGGTGTTTACAGAAGACCCCATCACCTATCAGACAAACAACCTCTACTCCATCAACGGCGAAGCGGTTTTTAAAATCTTTGCAGATGCAGACGGACGCTTCACCGGCAACGTAGAACTGCCCAAAGCGACAGAAAAGGTATATATCATCTCACAAAGTTGGGGAGCCCCCATGTATGTGGAAGCGGATGTGGAAAATGGCAAAGTGGTGGTAGATATGACCGAAAATAATGCCAACACCCGCTCAGCTGCCATGACACGTGCAAAATCCAACCTGACTATCGACCTAAAGGACAGGAAGGAACGGGTATACTCCATCGTTGGATGGAGACAAGCTCACGGTGAGATTACTGATAATAATGACATTGTAACTAAGGGAAATTTCAACAACGGAACTTTAAAGCAGTTGCAACGCACGCTGTGGAAAGGCCATGACAGCAAACCCAACAATCTGGACAACAGAGATTTGGTGAGAGACACAAAGCACGTGAACACCACCATTGCCCAAGCATATATCAACAACCAGGGACAACACGTAACGATTACCGATGCAGAACTGTATCTGACCTTCCTGACCGAACGTGCCGGTTACCTGACTTCCATCGGCTATTATTACTACAAGACCAATGAAGTTCCCAACAGCCCTGACAAGGTAGACAAATTCATTATCATTCCCAATGCATCCATTGCAGGGGACGACCCATATACCAAACGGTTTGGAGGTGGTAACAAATATTCCCTATATGACGCTCCCATAGAAAAGAATACAAAAATACAACTTCTGTATCGAGACGAAAACGGTAACGTCTCCACCAAATTCCCGGCAGGATATACCATAGGATATTTCATCATCCCCGATGGATATACCCCCTATGAAGGTATCGACTACTCTATAAATTATATATATTCCAATAAAGAATGGAACAAGATATATGCAGACCAACAAGCCCGCTTTATCTCCCTCTCCGCCAGCAACGGCACGGTAGTCTATGGAGTAGAAGATGGCAATGATACCAGCTACGAAGACATACTGTTCTGTATCGATGCTAACCCCAATGAAGCCATTCAAGACCCGGACCGCCCGGTCATAGACCCGGAAGAGCCTACGGTGACGAGCTCTGAAACAACCTACCGCACGTATGCCTACGAAGACATCTGGCCCAATGGCGGTGACTATGACTTGAACGACGTGATTATCGAACACAAACGGGCCATTTCATTCAACAGCAACAATTATGTGCTGAAGGTGGAAGACACCTTTGTACCCGTACAGAAAAGTGGTGCCGCCACATACTTCAACGCATTTGCCGTGCAATATGTGGCCAGCCAGCGAGGCAGCATAGAACTGCCTGCCGGAGCAGTCGATGAAACAGAGACCTCTTCTGTCATCCTATTCCCCGATGCAAAGTCTGTGCAGGGCAACGAATTTACCGTAACCCGTACATTTGCAGACAACACATTGCCTAAGAAGAATCTGGAGAGCGACTTGAACCCGTTCATCATTGCCCAGTATACAGCCGGAGCCGACAACCGGACAGAAGTGCATCTGCCCAAGAAGAAAGCGACCGGCAAAGCCAACGCAGAGCAAATCGGAGCCAAAGACGATGCCTACTACATCAACAAGGACGGCAAATATCCATTCGCCATCATGCTGCCAGCCACAACCGGCACGGAAGGCCCCATCCGGTTCACTCCGGCAAAGGAAACCGTACGCATCGACCTGGAGTATCCCGATTTCGCCAAATGGGTAGAGTCCAATGGTGCCACCAATAATGACTGGTATCTCTACTACCAGTCGTCCAAAGAGTGAAATCCTACGACATTGCTTAAAGAAGAGCCGCGCAAATGCAACTATTGCGCGGCTTTTTCATGCATGACCATTACCGTTATGAAATTATTTTTTCTACATTTGCATCCGCTAAAAGGAAACAAAACCGCATCAGGCTGAAAAAAAACATGAGGAATACATCACCCGCCGCACCTACCATCCGCTTCCGCCGCTGGAGCAGAAAAGCCTACGCTGCATTTGCCAGCATAGGACGGTGTGTCACCATCGGTTGCCTGCGCAAAAGCGTGGCAGACAGCTCTCTGTCCAAACAGAAGACTGCGGGAACCGCCGGACATGCCGGATGCGGGGAAGAGAGTACCTGGAAAGGAGAAACGGAAGGAAGGGAAACCGACACCGGCATTCCGCTGGGTAGCAGCAGCGCCCTGACAAGTATCCTCACGGAGCCGGGAACGAACCGGCACATTCTTTTTGAAACACAATTCATCCGCCCCTGCGGGAATACGGGCGGACAAGACACATATAGCCTGAAACAAAAGAGAACAAGAGGTACGGATTACCGGAAGCCATGCAGCAGAATGACGAGCTGCACCGCCCCGGCAATCCGTACCTCTGTCTTTATCCATGAACATAACCCAAGAAAGATATGACCCTACAGAAATTAAAGGAACAAGTGCTGCGCGGCAGCCACATCAGTAAGGAAGAAGCCGAATGGCTGGCTGTGCAACCCGACAAGGAAGCGCTATACGAAGCTGCCCACGAGATAACCCGGGGCCTGGCCTCGGAGGAGTTTGACATGTGCTCCATCATTAATGCCAAGTCCGGACGATGCCCGGAAAACTGCAAGTGGTGTGCACAGTCGTCGCACTACAAAACCCAGGCAGACGTGTACGACCTGGTGGACAAAGAAGAATGCCTGCGGCATGCCCTGCATAATGAAGCCCAGGGCGTGGCACGTTTCTCGCTGGTGACCAGTGGACGGAAGCCCTCCTCCAGAAACATGGAGAAACTGTGCGAAGCCGCCCGGCACATGCGCCGGCACTCGTCCATCCAGTTGTGCGCATCACTGGGACTGCTCAACGAAGACGAAATGCGGGCACTGCACGACGCAGGCATCACCCGCTATCACTGCAACCTGGAGACAGCCCCCTCCTACTTTCCCCAACTGTGCAGCACGCACACGCAGGAAGAGAAGCTGCGCACCCTGCAAGCCGCCCGCAACGTAGGCATGGACATCTGCAGCGGCGGCATCATCGGCATGGGCGAGAGCATGGAGCAACGCATCGAATTCGCCTTCACACTGCGCGAGCTGGAAGTACAGTCCATCCCCATCAACCTCCTGAGCCCCATCCCCGGCACACCGCTGGAACGGCAGGCACCACTCAGCGAGGAGGAAATACTGACCACCATCGCCCTCTTCCGCTTCATCAACCCGACAGCTTTCCTCCGCTTTGCCGGAGGACGCTCGCAACTGAGCAAGGAGGCCGTGAAGCAAGCGCTGCACATCGGCATCAACTCCGCCATCGTGGGCGACCTGCTGACAACGCTCGGCTCGAAAGTGTCGGAAGACAAGGTACTGATAGAAGATGCCGGATACCGGTTCTGCGGCTCGCAGTTCGACAGAGAGCACCTATGGCACCCCTATACCTCCACCACCAACCCGCTACCGGTGTATAAGGTGAAGCATGCCGAAGGCGCCACCATCACCCTGGAAAGCGGAGAAACACTCGTAGAGGGAATGTCGTCGTGGTGGTGCGCCGTCCACGGGTACAACCACCCTACGCTGAACCGGGCGGCAGAGAAACAGCTGGGCAAGATGTCGCATGTGATGTTCGGAGGGCTGACACACGACCCTGCCATTGAACTGGGCCAGTTGCTGCTACCGCTTGTCCCGCCGTCCATGCAGAAGATATTCTATGCCGACTCGGGCTCGGTGGCAGTAGAGGTGGCCTTGAAAATGGCCGTGCAGTACTGGTATGGCAAGGGAAAGGCGAAGAAGAACAATTTTGTGACTATCCGTTCGGGCTATCACGGGGATACATGGAATGCCATGTCTGTCTGCGACCCGGTGACGGGCATGCATTCGCTGTTCGGGGCATCATTGCCGGTGCGCTATTTCGTGCCGCAGCCGCGCTCGCGCTTCCACGGCGAATGGGATGAACGGGATACGGTGGAACTGCGGAAACTGGTAGAGGAGCATCACGAGGAACTGGCAGCGCTTATCCTCGAACCTGTGGTGCAGGGCGCTGGCGGCATGTGGTTCTACCACCCCCAGTACCTGCGCGAAGCGGCACAGATATGCAAGGAACATGGCCTGCTGCTGATATTCGATGAGATAGCCACGGGCTTCGGACGGACGGGAAAACTCTTTGCCTGGGAGCACGCGGGTGTAGAACCGGACATCATGTGCATAGGAAAGGCCATAACGGGCGGATACATGACGCTGTCTGCCGTACTGACGACGAATGAAGTGGCGGATACCATCTCCAACCATACACCGGAGGTGTTTATGCACGGACCCACCTTTATGGGGAATCCACTGGCATGCGCCGTGGCGTGCGCTTCGGTGAAGCTGCTGACCTCGCCCGAATACGACTGGCAAGGCAAGGTGACTCGCATCAGCCGGCAACTGCAAGAAGAGCTTGAACCGGCACGCCGATTGCCGCAAGTGATGGATGTACGTGTGCTGGGAGCCATCGGGGTGATTGAGACAAAAGAACCCGTAGACATGGCGTGGATGCAAAAACGCTTCGTTGAGGAGGGAATCTGGGTACGCCCGTTCGGAAGATTGGTATACCTGATGCCTCCGTTCATTATAGAGCCGGAACAGTTGAGGAAGCTGACGGGAGGGTTGATGAAAATTATACAGGAAATGAATTGAGAGGATAAAGGGAAAATTATTATATCAAGAATTTATGAACGTAACTAACTATATGCAGCAAGAGCTGCAAACATTGAAAGAACACAGCAACCTGCGCCGCCTGCCGCAACTGACACACGAGGGACGCACGGTTATAGCCGATGGCCGGCATATGCTGAACCTTTCGTCCAACGACTATCTGGGTCTGGCTGCCGACCGCCAGCTAAAGGAAGAATTCCTGCAGACACTGACACCGGACACCTTCCTGCCGACTTCCTCCTCCTCCCGCCTGCTGACGGGGAACTTCGGGATTTACGAAGAACTGGAGACGGAACTCGCCACACTTTTCGGCACAGAGACAGCACTGGTGCTCAATAGCGGCTATCATGCCAATATGGGGATTCTGCCCGCCGTGAGCGATGCACAAACCCTGATACTGGCAGACAAGCTGGTGCATGCCAGCATCATCGACGGCATCCGCCTATCCACCGCACGCTGCATCCGCTTCCGCCACAACGACCTGGTGCAACTGGAACGCCTGCTGGAACAACACCATGCAACATTCCGGCAATTGATTATCGTCACAGAAAGCATCTTCAGCATGGACGGTGACCAAGCCGACCTCACGGCATTGGTGCGTTTGAAAAAAAGATACTCCAACGTACTGCTCTATGTGGACGAAGCCCATGCATTCGGCGTAAGGGGACTGCGCGGCCTGGGCTGCGCCGAAGAAACCGGATGCATCCGGGATATAGATTTCCTCGTGGGCACCTTCGGCAAGGCAGCGGCGTCTGCCGGCGCATACATCGCCTGCTGCCGGACGATACGCGAGTATCTCGTCAACCGGATGCGAACCCTCATCTTCACCACGGCATTGCCTCCGACAAGTATTGCCTGGACACTGTTTATCGTGCGGAAACTTGCCGGAATGCAGAACCGCCGCGAGCATCTGGCTAGAATCGGCCGGACGCTGCGCGAAGCATTACAAGCCAAAGGGTACGGATGCCCCAGCGCAAGCCATATCGTCCCACTGATTATCGGCCCCAGTGCCGACACCGTGCTGTGCGCAGAGTTGCTGCAGAGGCATGGCTTTTATGCACTGCCGGTACGCCCGCCCACGGTGCCCGAAGGGACATCACGTATCCGCTTCTCGCTGACAGCGGACATTACAGAACAAGAGATAGAAGAAATAATTAAATATATATAGTATAAGAAAATTCATCACATATATTATTATGAAACAAGTTTACATCATCAAAAAAAATAATCCCAAGCTGCTACTGTTCTTCGCAGGATGGGCAGCCGACGAAACACCCTTTAAACAATATTGCCCCCAAGGCATGGACTACATGATTTGCTATGACTACCGCACGCTCGATTTCGATACCTCCATCCTGGAGCAATACCGGCAAGTGAACGTAGTGGCATGGTCCATGGGCGTATGGGCAGCTCCCATCGCACTGGCTTCCGTGCCCAAGGAGAAACTGCTGCTTATAGCTTTCAATGGTACCATTACCCCTATCGGTGACACAGATGGAATTCCCGAAAAGACCTTCCGAGACACCTTGAGCGGACTGACTCCCGCCTCGCTCCAGAAGTTCATGCGCCGCATGTGCAAAGACAGCAATGCCTACAAAGCCTTCCTTGCCATCACTCCCCGCCGGGACTTCAACGAAATTAAGGAAGAGCTGGAACTCATTGAGAAAAAATACACCCAAATGAGAGGGATAACCATCGATGAAAACGGCAATTATATCTACTCCAATGATGACGAGATGGATGCCTATGTAAACGATAAATACCAATACATCGATTATGACTACGCTTTCATAGGCGTCAACGACCGCATCTTCCCTTTAGAAAATATGAAACTAAATTTCGATTACATGTTCGATGACGACAAACTGATTGTTGCAGACTGCGCCCACTATGACGAACCAATGTTCCGCTTCTTGCTGCAAGACATGTGGTCGATGCCCATTGACGATTTTCTAAGCCATCTGAGAGAACTGGATACATAACAAAAGGATTGAAAAAAATGACAGATACCCCTACACACCCCATAGACAAAGAACTTGTAGCAAAACGCTTCTCCTACTCGCGAAGCACCTACGACCGCGAAGCCAGCGTGCAACGGCAAGTAGCCGAAAAAATGATGCGCCTACTGACCGATGCCCTGCTTTCCGCAGGCATACCCCGTCCGCAACTTCCTACACACTTCCGCCACATCGTAGAGCTTGGTTGCGGAACGGGCAGCTACTCGCGCATGTTGCTGAACACCTTGCAACCGGAAACGCTGTTGCTGAACGACCTCTGCCGGGATATGGAGGAATGCGTCAGGGAGCTATGCACTACGCGCACTCCCCGCGTCAGCTTCTTGCCGGGTGATGCCGAAGCTCTCGACTTCCCCAGAGAAACCGACCTGATAACCTCGTGCTCCACCCTGCAATGGTTCAACGACCCAGGTGCTTTCCTCACCCGCTGCCACCAAGCACTGGTGGCAGACGGCCTGCTTGCCTTCAGCACCTTCGGCACCACAAACATGCACGAAATACGCCAACTGACGGGGCATGGGCTGGACTATCTCTCCGTTGAGGAGCTGCAAGCCCTGCTGTCTCCCCACTTCGATATTCTCCATGCCGAGGAAGAGGTAGTAACCCTGCCCTTCCCCACCCCTCAGGCAGTGCTGAAGCATCTGAAGCAAACCGGAGTGACGGGAACGGAAAAAAGGATATGGACGCGCAGCCGCCTGCAATCCTTCTGCAAAGAATACACAACCCGGTTCAGTGATGCCGCAGGCAACGTAAACCTGACCTATCACCCCATTTATATCATCGCACGAAAAAAAACAAAATAATGGAAACAAAAAACATCTACTTCATCAGCGGCATTGATACAGATGCCGGAAAAAGCTATTGCACCGCCTGGTACGCCCGTGAGCTTATGCAACGCGGCCTGCGCGTCATCACCCAAAAATTCATCCAGACCGGCAACACCGGTCATTCCGAGGACATCGACCTGCACCGCCGCCTCACCGGAACCGGCTACCTGCCGGAAGACAAAGAGGGGCTGACCATGCCCGAGATATTCTCCTATCCCTGCTCTCCCCACCTCGCCGCCCGCATAGACAAGCGCCCGATAGACTTCGGAAAAATAGAGCGTGCCACCAGGGAACTTTCCCATCGCTATGATACCGTGCTCGTAGAAGGCGCCGGCGGTCTGATGGTTCCCCTTACCGAAGATTTCCTGACGATAGACTACATTGCGGAGAAGCAGTACCCGCTTATCTTTGTCACCTCCGGAAAGCTGGGCAGCATCAACCACACCCTGCTGAGCTTCGAAGCCATCAAGAACCGGGACATCGCGCTCGATACGGTACTCTACAACCTCTATCCCACGGTAGAGGACAAGACTATCCAGGAAGACACGATGAAATACATCAAGCAGTATTTGTCCAAGCACTTTCCCGGAACAAAGTTTGAGGTAGTGCCGGAAATTGTGTAAATTTGCAGCACATAAACGTCCTACTGCACATGGAAGCATTTACATTAGATTCAACTGAAATTATCGTACTCGCTACGGCGGGTGGTCTGTTCCTTATTCAAATTATCTACTACCTCTGTCTCTACAACCGTATTCATGCGCGCAGCCGTGCCGTGAAGCAGGGAGACACGCACTTCACCCAGGAACTGCCCCCCATATCCGTCATCATCTGCGCCCGCGAGGAATCCGAGAATCTGCGCCGCAACCTGGGCGCCGTGCTGGAGCAGGACTATCCCCAATTTGAAGTCATCGTCATTAACGACGGCAACACCGATGAGAGCGAGGATTACCTGACCATCCTCGAGGAGAAATATCCCCATCTCTACCACAGCTTCGTGCCCGATTCCTCCCGCTACATCAGCCGTAAGAAGCTGGCTGTGACGCTTGGAATCAAGGCCAGCAAATATGAATGGCTGGTGTTTACCAATGCCAACTGCATGCCCCAAAGCAACCAATGGCTGCGACTGATGGCACGCAACTTCACATCACGTACCCAAGTGGTGCTGGGATACAGCGGCTACGAACGCGGCAAAGGCTGGCTGCACAAACGGGCGGCATTCGACAATCTGTTCACTTCCATGCGCTATCTGGGATTTGCCCTGGCAGGCAGCCCCTACATGGGCATCGGGCGTAACCTGGCCTACCGGAAGGAACTCTTCTACCAACAGAAAGGATTCTCCGCACACCTCAACCTGCAACGGGGAGACGACGATTTGTTCATCAACCACGTGGCTACCCCGGAGAACACGCGGGTAGAAACGGATGCCAATGCCATTGTGCGCATGCAGCCGCTTCTGCGTACCAAGGACTGGAAAGAAGAGAAAATAGGCTACGCCTCCACAGCACGGCTGTATCATGGAATGCAACGCTGGCTGGCCGGTTTTGAGACCTTGACCCGCCTGGCATTCCACGCATCCTGGATAGCCGCGATGGTCATCGGCATTCTGCACTTCCACTGGCTGGCAGCAGGCGTCGCTTTCCTTTTGTTCCTGCTCCGTTTCACCATGCAGGCCGTCATCGTGAACAAGACCGCCCGCGACCTGGAAGAACAGCGCAGATATTACTTCACACTACCGGCTTTCGACCTATTGCAGCCGATACAGTCTTTACGTTGGAAATGGTACTGTCTGTTCCGCAAGAAAAGCGATTTTCTGAGAAAGTGATTCTCTTATTCGTAACGGATGGAAGTTGCCGGATGGATGCGTGTAATCAAGAATGAAGGGGCCAGCAACATCAGGACCGAAGCCAGCAATGTGCCGGCATTCAGCAGCAGGAACAGCCAGATATTGAAAGATACCGGAACAGTAGCCATATAATAGGTCTCAGGGTCGAGCTTGAACAAGCCGGACCAGCGCTGCACAAAATAGAATGCAAGGCCGATTATGTTCCCCCAGAGCATGCCTTTCCCGATGAGGAAGACCGAAAACCAAAGGAAGACTTTACGGATGGTAAAGTTATTGGCTCCCAAAGACTTCAGCACACCTATCATGGAGGTACGCTCTATGATGATAATCAGCAGGCCGGATACCATGGTGAACCCCGCCACTCCAATCATCAGAATGAGAATGACCCAGATGTTGACATCCAAGATGCCCAGCCAGGCAAAGATTTGAGGATTGAGCTGCTCTACATTGCGGACGCAATACTCGGCGCCATAACGGTCGGGATTCCCGTCCGTATCGGCAGCTACCTCATAGGTGGTTTCTTCCAGCTTGTCATAATCGCGTATTTCCAGCTCCACACCGCTCACCTGGTCCGGCTCCCAGTTGTTCAGGCGATTCACCAGGTAGAGGTCGGTAAGCAGGAATAGGTTGTCGTATTCGGAGAAGTTGGTTTGGTAGATACCTACAATCTTTAGGCGGCGGGCACGCACATCGTCCTGGATGAAGTAGGTGTCTATCTTGTCACCGAGTTTCAATTGCAGCTTGTTGGCAAGAGACTTTGAGATGACTACGCGGTTGGACGAAGCGGAATCGCTGAATTGCGGAAACTCCCCCTCCAGCAGATGGCGGTGGAAGAAGGTGCTATCATACTCCTGCCCCACACCTTTCAGCACCATTCCCTGAAAGGCATCGGCGGTCTTTATCATCCCCGGCTTGGTGGAGTAGCGTTGTACATGCTTCACTTCGGGATAATCGGAAAGCGCAGCCATCATGCTGTCGCCCACCACCACTGGGCGCGTCTCATAAGAGCGTGCAGCATCCAGGTTGCCTATCTGGATATGGGCACCGAAACCCACGATTTTATCCCTTACCTCGCTCTTGAAGCCGACAATGACGGACACGGCAATAATCATCACCGCCAGTCCGAGGGCAATGCCCACCATGGCAATAAGGACAGCCGGACGGGAAACTTGCTTGCCCGGCTCCGAGTTGCGATAAATGCGCAACGCTATAAAGCGAGATAAGTTCATGGGTCATTATTTTTTAGGCGCAGATTACACGGAAGATTTGAAACAAACGTCTTTATCTTAAGTTTTCCGTGTAATCCGCGTAATCCGCGCCTAATGAATTATTTCATTTTATTCGGTTCGTCCTGGATAGGCTTCCAATGCTTTTTGCAGAACAAACAAGGCGCGGTTCAAGTCGTCTTTCTTCAGTACGTATGCGATACGCACTTCGTTGCGACCGGAACCCGGCGTAGTATAGAATCCGGACGCAGGCGCCATGAATACCGTCTGTCCCTCGTATTCGAACTCCGACAGACACCAGGCACAGAACTTGTCCGAATCATCTACCGGAAGCTTTGCCACCGTATAGAATGCTCCCATCGGGATGGGCGAATATACGCCCGGTATACGGTTCAATCCGTCAATCAGGCATTTACGGCGTTCTACATATTCATCGTATGTGTCGCGCAGATAATCCTCATCGGCATCCAGCGATGCTTCTGCGGCAATCTGGCCTATCAACGGAGGACTGAGACGCGCCTGGCAGAACTTCATGACAGCATCCCGGATTTCCTTGTTCTTCGTTATCAGGGCACCGATGCGGATGCCGCACTCCGAATAGCGCTTGGACACGGAATCAATCAGCACCACATTGTTCTCAATGCCCTCCAGATGGCAGGCAGAGATATAGGGAGAACCCGTATAAATAAATTCACGGTACACCTCGTCCGAGAAGAGGAACAAATCGTACTTCTTCACAAGGTCGCGAATCTGGTTCATTTCACGGCGTGTATAGAGGTAACCCGTAGGATTGTTGGGATTGCAAATCAAAATAGCACGCGTGCGCTCGTTAATCAACTCCTCGAACTTCTCTACCTTGGGCAACGAGAAACCCTCTTCGATGGTCGTGGCAATGGTGCGTATCTTGGCTCCGGCAGAGATGGCAAACGCCATATAATTGGCATAGGCCGGCTCGGGAACAATGATTTCATCCCCCGGATTGAGGCAAGCCAGGAAAGAGAACAACACCGCCTCCGAGCCGCCGGAAGTGATGATGATGTCGTCTGCAGTCAGATTGATATTGTACTTTGCATAGTAACCCACCAACTTCTCGCGGTAACTGCGATATCCCGCACTGGGACTGTATTCCAGAACTTTCCGGTCGATGTTCCGTATCGCTTCAATCGCGACTTCCGGAGTAGGCAGGTCGGGTTGACCGATGTTCAGGTGAAATACATGTATACCCCTCTGCTTGGCAGCATCTGCCAGAGGAGCCAGTTTTCTGATAGGAGATGCGGGCATCTCCATTCCGCGAATAGATATTGTTGGCATGAGGTTTATTTACTATTTGACGATTTATGATTTACTATTTAATAGAGTATTTATAGGTGATATTGCTATCACTTTATCATTAAAGTTGCAAATGTAGCGAATTATTTGAAACCAAAAGGAAGGCAAGACCATAAAAACTTTAAAAAACTTATCTATCGTAAAAACTCTATGATATGTAAACAGAAACTTGTATCTTTGAAAAAGCAAACGAGCCAAGTAGAATCAATTGTAAATAGTAAATAGTCAAATAGTAAATAACACCATGGTCATCAACCTTATAACTTTTGCTTCCATACTGCATAAACAAGCATCAGTCCGTAGCTCCCACGAAGTGATATTGACTGAATTGGAAAAATACTTTACCGTCAACTTCATTGATTACAAAGACATAGACAAGTTATCACCCGATGACTTCAGTATTATATTCATTGCCACCGGAGGTGTGGAACGGCTGGTAATCCAGCATTTCGAATCCCTTCCCCGCCCCGCCATCCTCTTGGCAGACGGCATGCAGAACTCACTGGCCGCCGCTCTCGAAATATCTTCCTGGCTGCGCGGCCGGGGAATGAAAAGCGAGATTCTTCACGGAGAGCTCCCCGAGACCATCAAGCGTATTTTTGTCCTGCACAGCAATTTCGTGGCACAACGCAGCCTTTTCGGCATGCGCATCGGCGTAATGGGCACTCCGTCCAGCTGGCTCGTTGCCAGCAATGTGGATTATCTGCTTGCCAAACGCCGCTGGGGTATCGAGTACACAGACGTCTCATTGGACCGCATTTATGAATACTACGGACAGATAACGGACGACGAGGTGGGCGAAGCATGCGCCGGACTGGCAGGAAAAGCGCTTGCCTGCCGAGAGGCAAGCCCCGAAGACATGATAAAAGCCATGCGGCTGTATCGAGCCATCAAGAGGATTGTAGAGGAAGAGCGACTGAGCGCCATTACCCTCAGCTGCTTCCGTCTGATAGACCAAACGGGAACCACCGGCTGCCTTGCCCTTGCCTTGCTGAACGACGAAGGAATCATTGCCGGATGTGAAGGCGATTTGCAATCCGTCTTCACCATGCTGGCCGTAAAAGTGCTGACGGGGAAAAACTCCTTCATGGCCAATCCTTCCATGATAAATGCCCGTACCAATGAAATCATATTGGCACACTGCACCATCGGCATCGCACAAACGGAGCAGTTCATCATACGCAACCATTTTGAGACGGAAAGCGGCATCGGTATTCAGGGAATCCTGCCGACGGGAGATGTAACCATCGTAAAATGCGGAAGCGAAAGCCTGGACGAATATTACTTGAGCACCGGCACGCTTGTTGAGAATACAAACTACATCAATATGTGCCGCACCCAAGTGCGGATAAAAATGAACTCCCCTGCCGACTATTTCCTCAAGACACCGCTGGGCAACCACCACATCATGCTGTATGGCAATTACGAGGATATATTGGAAGAGTTCCTGCAAGCCAATGCCTGCAAACGGATTGAATGATTACTCGTTCGCATCCGGTATCACCACCTCGAAACGCGTTCCTTTTCCCAACTCTGAGGAGACCGAGATAGAACCATGCAGGCGGTTTACGATGGTCTGGCAAATGCTCAGCCCCAAACCGGCGCCCTGCGTAAAGCTGTCTTCTTTGTAAAAGCGTTCGAAGATATGTTTCTGGGCGTCTTCAGAGATACCGCTTCCCGTGTCTTCGACAAAGATGGTGGTATATCCTTCCCGGTTCGTGACATAGCCGAAGGTGATGCTGCCCGTTACCGTGAATTTCTTGGCATTGTTTATCAAGTTGTTCACGACCTGCTTCAAGCGGACGGAATCGGTGATGACCAATTTGTCTTCCCCTTCCGGAATCTCTATACGCAGCTCTACATCCCGAGGCATACTCAGACGCTGGGATTCATGGACCTCCTGCATAATGAACGCCAGGTTGAATGCTCCGAACTTAAAGTCCATCGTGCCCGATTCTATGCGCGAGAGGTCCAGAATATCGTTTATCAACGCCAGCAGCAACGTACAGTTGATGTTGATTGTTTCGACGAACTGCTTTACCTCTTCCGGAGAAAAAGCGTCCAAATCCTTCAACAAATCCGAGAAGCCGACAATGGCATTCAAAGGGGTGCGTATCTCATGGCTCATATTGGCAAGAAACGCAGATTTGAGCTTGTCGGCCTGCAAGGCACGGTCACGTGCGGCAATCAAGGCCTCTTCCGTATCCTTGTAACGCTGGATGCTCTGGCATACTCCCAATACCATGTATGGGGTATCAACCGTCAGTCCGTCATAAGCGGTACTGCGGAACTCCCACCATTCATAGCTCCCATCCGCACTCTTCAACCGGAAACTCATCCGTGAATTGATTTCATTGCCCAACAGAATGGCATCAAAATTCCTGCGCGTATGCAGCAAGTCTTCCGGATGTATAAGGGTGTCCATCTCATCACGTGCCAGCAAGTCCGTATCACCGGTATACCCGAAACGGCGCAGCAATCCACCCGGGAAATGGAAACGGTTCATATGCATGTTGTACTGCCACGGATAAATGGAGCTTTCCTCCACCGCCATATTGAAGAAGCGTCTCTGCATCTCTTCTTCGGAGATATTGCGGCATACAATCGCCATTCCCGTCATCTTTTCATTGGCAAAGATAGGTACTACCTCGCCGGAAACGGGGAAATACGTTCCCTGATGGTTTTCCTGCATGAAGGCTTTCTCCGGAATAGAAATAGGTCTCTTTCCGGTACGTACTTTCTTCAACAAGTCCTGCAGGATGTTTTCTCCATTCATGTAAATCCTGAAAATGGAGCCGGCCATCTGCCCTTCATAGAAACGGGACGTATAGGTTTCGGAAGAAAGTCCCAACATCTGTAACAACGGACGGTTGACAAAATGGATGCGCAGGTCGGTATCATACGTAATCAAGCCGTCGCGAATGGAACAGAAGATATTGTCGAACTCGTCGCGCTGCTCCACCAGGCGGTGCTGTATCAACAAGCGGGTCTGGGCATGTATGCGCTTACGCGACTCCCTGCGGTTGGCACGGAAAAGCCAGGCAACCAGCAGCACCAATGCCCCGACAATCAGCGAATAGAACAGAATGAACCAGACACGGTAACGCTCCATCAACGGTATATTCAAAATGATGCCCTTGCTCTCCGCACGGTTCGTGTCCACACGGAAAAACTGCAACTGTTTGTAATCGAACAGCAACTTGCCCCCAAAGTCCTTTACTTCCAATGAGGCGGGTGACTTGCCCTTCAAAATACTTGCAGCCTGCCGGCCGGCAGCAAAAGCATCCTCTCCGGGAACGGCATCATACACACACAGAACACCGTTCGTCATAGCCAGGTTCTGGCTGGTAAACACGGGGGCCTTCAACTTCAAGGAAAGAAAGGGAATCCATTTGGGAGCAATGACAATATGCTTGTAGGCATTGTAGTCATAGCAAATGGAAGTGATGATAGAGTTCAAGGACTTGGCCTGCACATTCAGCACTTTCAACTCATGCTCCGGATAGTTGCTCTTTATGCGTTCCCAGGATTCCTCCACAGCCTTAACCCCTTTAAGGCTCAGGAAACTGCTGTCGGACAGACAAACCAACTCCCTGCGGGAAGGGAACATACGGACAGCCGCATCCAGCAAGACATCGAAATCCGTTTTCGAAACATAGCCGGAGACGTTGGGCATTCTTTCAAAGACTCTCTCATCCGGGTATTTGATACCCGAAACCACTACCGGTATCTGATAAGGCAGGGAATCACCGCAATGGGTCAATGTGAAGAAAGCCTCATCGCTGGAGGTCACAATCAAGTCCGTTTTCCGTTGCCTGGCACGCTCGCAGATGCGGCGCATGATGAAGCACTCGGAAGCGAAAGACCAGTAATCGGCATTCAGATATTCAGTAGTGATATTGGCTTTAACTCCCCCCTTGTCCAGTCCGTTCTCCAAATTTTCTGTCAGAAGGCTGTGCCAAGGAGTATTTTTTGTATAGGACTGTATGAAAAGTACATTGTACGTACGTTCCGTAGCCGAAAGTGTTCCCGACATCAACCACAACAAGCCTGCAAACAATGGAAAGAAAAGGCGTTTCATCATAATATAGATTTTGTATACTCAACGCAAAACTCTTATTCGTCACGCAAATATACAAGTTATATTGAGAATGAGCACAGATTATTCAAAAAAAACTCACTCATCGTGCAATGCTTCGGCAGGCTGTACCTTCATGGCCCGTGAAGCCGGATACCAGATTCCTGCAATCACCATCAATGCCATCAATATCCAGACAATAGAAACGCATATGACAAATCTCCCCCAAGTGGCATCCGTGGCTTCCGTAAAAGTGACATCTGCCATAACCATGTTAATACATATTATCAAAGCCGGGATAGAAGCAAGCGCCAACAGCAGCAACCCTTCACCCAGCAATTGCCAACGTATCCTTCCACGGCTGCTGCCCATGGCCATGCGCAAGGCAATCTCGCTGCGACGATGGCGGGTACGGAACCAGAAAGTTCCCATCAGCCCAATGAATACATTGAAAACGAAGAATATCACAATGAGCCTTGCACTACGGATATATGGGGTGATTCCTTCGGCAGCATCCCGTTCTATCTTCTGGTCCTTATAGCTCTGTATGTCGAAAAGATAGAATGGAGCGACCTGCAGCTGCGACATCATATCCTGATAAAAACGAGCTGCAAAATTATCCGTATCCGCCTCCGGACGTATCCGTAGGGAGATGAACGGGAGGTACTGGTCCTCATAGAACCAACCGGGGAAAGGAGTCAGGACAAAAGGTCCGTAACGGGCATAGTCATCCGTCTTCTGCAAGGCACAGACTGCAGAGACACGGTAACGGAGACCTCCGCTGTAATAATCCAGAAACTCGCGGCCCACCGCCCCGGCACTTGTCTGAAAAAGACTGTCTGCCAAATCACGGGTCACCACGGCAGGCAGAGGACTGGCAGTGGAATTCCAATCCGAGACATTCCCCTGCAACAGCGGAATGCGCATGACGTCGAAATATTCGGGAGACACATAACGCACTGTAGTCTCGACAACATGCACGCTGTCCGTCGTATACCCCTGGTAAACACGCCCGCGGGTATAAGTATCGGTACCCAGCCACGTGGCAGCACTTTCCACTGCAGGATATTGCCTGATACGCCGGAGCACTTCCTCCATCGGCTTGAACCAGAAGGTCTGCAGGCTGTCTTCCGACGTGCACGGCACTATCTGTGTGGGATTGCAGGAAATCCTTATCTTATAGACATGCTCCAAATCATACCCCTTAGGCTGCCGTTCTGCATGGGCAAAGCCATAGAGTACATCCACACAATACCACATCAATGTAAATACAATCAACAGCTCGGCAAACAGCCAGCCGTTACTGCGGCGCTGGTTCCATATCTGGTGTAAAATAGAATGTATCATACTCGTTACTGTTTTAATTGGGATTCGTTTATCCGCTCATTCTCCGCCAAGAACCTCGGCTATAGGGCGACGGGTGGCATGCCAGGCAGGAATAAACACAGAAAGCAGGTTGAACAACAGACACACCACCAATACAGCCACGAAAACCGCAGGACGGAGGAAGAGCCAGACGCTTACATCAAAATTCGTTCCGGGAGCACCATCGCCAAGCATCCAGTCCTTACCCAGCCATAGGAATATGCACGAAAAGAGAAAACCGAGCAATGCGCCGGCAAATGCCAAGGCCAGGTTCTCGCGGAGCAACTGCACCATCAAGGTAGAACGGCTGGCGCCGTATGCTTTCCTTACCGCAAGCTCAGCCATGCGACGGGACATTTGCGAAGATATAAGTCCGCTGACATTGATAGCGGGCACAATAAGCAATATCAAACCCAGGATGATGCAGGTTACGGCAGGACTCATCGTGTCATTACGGAAGAACTGCCGTTCCGTATAGGTGCTGAGGTCGGGAAGCTCCAGTTCATATTCGACCAGTATCTCGTTGAAGCGGGCAAGCGACTGTTCTATCTGCCGCTTGAGTTCCTCTCTGCCAACACCGGGCTTGACAAGGGCCACAGCCTCGAAATCTCCCCGTAGCCCTTCACTGCCCAGACCGGAATCCCGGGTGGAATAAGGCATCCACAACTCTCCATAGGCAAATGTGAACAGAGAGCTCACATCTTTGGTGACCCCCACAATGCGTTTAGGGCGAAAGTTAACAAAATAATTCTTGCCAATGGCTGCTTCGGCAGACCCGAAAGCTTCGCGGGCAAGCTGTTCACCTATAACCACAACATCCCGGCAAGCATCGAACTCTTCGGTACTGAAAAGACGGCCCGCCACAAGAGGGATATCGTAGACACGCCAATAGTTCAAATCCACCTGACGAACCGTACGGCGCATTCCCCGCACGGGCGAATCCCCACAGTATCTAAGATAGGTAGGTCCCAGATAGGTGACAAGTTCCGCACCCGGAAGTTCTGCAAAAATAGCGTTGACAGCCCGATAAGACATGCCCGTATTGGAATTGCTGTGGTCGGACTTGCGGTAAGAGTATCCATAAGAAGAATATACCATGCTACTGCGGTGCGACTCGGGAGCCAAGTCAGCCGTCTGGATGTCATACACCATGTAAATGACCATGACAAAGGTTATACTCACTGCCGTACCGATGACGGAAACAGCACTGAAAAAGGGATTCTGGCGGATAAGAGCTAAAATTTGTTCCATAGCTTTCTATTCATCGTGCAATGCTTCGGCAGGCTGCACCTTCATCGCCTTGCGGGCGGGAATACCTATACCGATGACAATCATTAGGGTAATCAGCACAAAGCTGATGGCAGCACAGAGCAGCAGGCGGTCCCACTCCAACGTCGTACCGTTCCTCCAGGAATTCAACTCCAGGTGTGCAAGATTATAATCGATGAGCAATGCAACGGGGGTGACAATTGCCAACAACAATATCCCTTCACTAAGCAGCCGGCTGAAGATGGCACGGTCTGTCGCTCCATGCGCTTTGTGCAGTGCTATCTCCGAACGGCGTTGCTGCGTACGGAACCAGAATGTTCCGAGCAAGCCGAGGAAAATGTTCAGCAGCAGGAATCCCATACCCATCACATAGTTACGGATGTCATTGGTCCATGCCTGCTGGTAGTTGCGACGAATATCCTTGAAAGAACGTATCTCCGAAATGAAGATATTGCCTATGCGGAACTGGCTCTCACTGTCTGCCTTCAGCCTCTCAATGAAGTCATTGTCCTGCCCTTCACGGACGCGGACACAAAGTTCGAGACCGATATAGTAGAAACTCTGCTTCACCATCATGGAATATGAGCTTCGCGCCTGGTCATAATCGTGATAGCGTACATTTTGCAGTGCAGCACCCAGCCGGTAGGTCTTCGTAGTATCACCAAAAAGATAGAACCGCTGGCCTACGAGATCTGTCATCCGGCGGTCGTATTTCCGGTAGAGGTTATCCGAAGCCATAAACTCCCCGCGCTCCAACATTTCAGCCAATTGTTCGGGTGTCTCGCCACGCGTGCCCCGATAGCGGAATACACGGGGAAAGTCCGGTGTCACTAACCTGCGGATGGTCCAACCGGGAGAACGCAAAGTGTCATAGCTTACTTCAGCGCCTGAATTGCTTCCGTTGTAAGGATACGAATTCTGCGAAAGGCTGACCGCTTCTATCTCCGGCCGACGACGCAGACGCTCCAACAACTCGGCTATGTCATCGTGGGTCTGCTGAGAGGTATGCCCGGCTATGTAGTCGGGACTTTTGGGTGTCAGTTCCCCCAACTCTATAAGGTAGCAGTGCTCTATATTAAAGCCTCTCGGCTCCAGATAGGTGGCGGCGCGCGTGTAGAGATAGTCTACCACGTACCACATCACTACACTCACTACCAATAACTCCAACACCAACCATAGGTTTGAGAGCCATTCATTCTTTATCTGTGTAAGAAGTTTCTTAGTCATTTTCTTCAATGATTAATGTTTTGTGATGGAGTTATTTATGCAAACGTCCGCCCAATGCATTTACAATCCCTATTCTTGATGCACGCCATGCGGGAATACCGGAACTTAGTAAGTTCAGCACAAAGCAGAACAACAACGCCCAGCCAAAGGTGGAGCCATGCAGCAATATGCTTGCATCCACTGCCGGAGGACTCAGCGTCTGGCTGAATTCCTGCGCAAACAGCAGTGTATTTCCCAAATAAGCGAATGCTACACTCAGCAACAATCCCATCACCCCTGCCAGCAATGTCACCACCAGATTTTCTGCAATGATTTGCCCCATCAGTTCCAGTCTCGTTGAACCGAATGCCCGGCGCACACCAATCTCTGCCACACGCTGGCGCAGACGGCTCTGCGTCATCGAGCTGAGGTTGATGGCAGGAACAATCAGTAGAATGATGAAGATAATGAGACGCTGCCTGCGTGCCTGGTCCACGTCCGGTTCGATGTTGGCAGCCATTCCTGCGGCATTTTTCTCCTGGTCATAAGGACGGTTACGGTAAATCAACGAATAACCATTCTCGCCAATTACAGTGTCGTACTCCTGACGGCGGCGTTCCGTCTCCTCACGAATAGCGGGAAAATCATCACGGCTTTTCGCCAGAATGGTAACGCTCATCATCCCCATATGCTCATCACTCCAAGTGTTTTTCGTCACCTCAGTAGAAGTATAGGGCACCCATACCTGCGCATAGGCAGTGTTGGCCAAAGTAGAAACATCCTTCACTACACCGGACACTGTATAAGGAGCATGGTTCAAAAGGAATTCGCGACCAACAGCCTCCGTTGTCTGGAATAACCTGCGCGCTACACTTTCCGTAATTACCGCTACAGGTAGTCCGGCATCGAATGTAGCCTGGTCATAAGGTTTCCCGGCAACAAAAGAGAAATCAAACACACGCCAGAAAGTATCATCTGTCTGCAACAGGTCGATACCCGTTGCAGGTTGTCCCGGCAGATTCACGGGGGTAGAAATGACCATACAGGTATAAATCGTTACTGCTTCGGGGGTCTTCAGCGATTTGAAGCACTCAAGCGCAGTCTTTATCCCCATCGATCCGTTGGAACTGTTTCCCTCTCCCCAGCTTTTGTTGGTGATGCTCATATAATGCACATGTAGAAAGCGGTCGCGGTTGCTCTCCGGAGCAAACGGAGCTACCTTCACCTGCTGCATCATCACCACCAGCATGATGAGGAAGATGGCAAGTGCCG
>OGYE01000308.1_pt1 | contig 29726 bp, 24 predicted proteins | sample 1576471 | NCBI WGS metagenome assembly OGYE01 (sample SAMEA3541532, study PRJEB24748) | human gut metagenome | biome: human gut; feature: human-associated habitat; material: faeces | place: China | collected 2012
TACCTACCATCTTAAGAAGACCTCTTCTTGAATGATGATCCTTCTGGTTAACTTTTAAATGTTCTGTTAACTCCTGGATTCTTGCTGTTAAAATTGCAATCTGAACTTCAGGTGAACCTGTATCGCCCGGTTTTCTTGCATATTCGTTAATAATTGCTGTTTTCTTTTCCTTTGTTATCATTACGACAACCTCCTTAATTATTTTAATATCGCCATACACTTAAGTAACGGTTGGAGTATCCAATACTTAGCGTAGGTTCGCATACCTTGATATGTTACCACATATCGCAAGATAAGTAAACTAAATATTTGTAAATTATCAAAAATATAAAGAATTTTTTTGTAGGCACACCAGCTATTTTTTAGTTAGTGTGCCTATAATACCTTTTGTTAAAGGCTTAATAGTTACAAAATTTTTATATTTCTATAACATACTAATACCTCTTATTAATCTTCTTTTTTTAATCCAATAATGCATGCTCCTATTCCTACAATAGAAACTATAAACATTGCCATCATTGCTAATAAGATATTTGTAACTGTACCTGTCTTAGGGCTTGTCACATGACTTGCAGTATTTGTTGTATTTCCATCTGTTTCAGTTGTTGTACCACTCTTACTATCTGCACCATTTACAGTTACATTTTTATCAGACTTCTTATTATTCTTTGACTCATCTTCACCAAGAACATTTCCGGATTTATTTTTCTTTGTTGTCTGTGCCTTTTTATTATTCTTTTTGTTATCCTTCTTTGTTGTCTTAGTATTCTTGTCATCTTTCTTTGTCGTATTGTTGTTATTATTTATAACTGTCTGATTATTCTTGTCTTCAGGATTCTTAGTATATACAAATACTATTTCATTTCCTTCTAACTTCATTGTAACACTCTTCTTCTGTTCCTTTGCAGTATATCCGGCAATCTGTTTTGCTGTTTCTTCAACATTTTCTCCGTATGTACTGTTTTTAACTTCAGATGGTGATAATTCCTTACCATTTTCATCAACATACTTAACACTATAATTTAATGTTACTTTTTCGTAATGAGCTGTAAATGTTGTATTTCCTGTTATTTTTTCGTTTGCAGGATTTTCTACTAATGTTTCTTTTCCATCAGCAGTCTTCATTGTCCAGCCTGTAAATTTATAACCTACATTTGAATTATTTTCAGGAACTTCTGATACTTTTTCGTTATACTTAACATTATCTTCTGTTTTTCCTGTTATTGTTCCATTTCCATCTGTGTTGAAAGTTACTTTGTAGTCTTTCTTAGAGTAGACAAATGTTATTACATTCTGATTTTCATTATCTGTAACATCAATTACAATATCTGCCTTAGTCTTATCCGGTGTATATCCGTATATTTCTTCAGCATTCTCTGTAATCTTTGTACCAAAGTCAACTGCATTAACTCTCTTTTCTGTTAAGAGTTCATTTCCATCTTCGTCTAAATATCTTACAACGTAATCATATTTTAAAGGTGCAAATTTAGCTGTAAATGTTGTCTTTTCTGTAATCTTTTCATTTGCAGGATTCTCTGATGCTACTGTTCCTGACTCTACAGTCTTTTCCCATCCTACAAATTCATATCCTTTATCCGGAGTTGGAGTAGGTACACTTGTTACTTTTTCGTCATGTTTTACTGACTGATTTGTATCACCTGTGATTTCACCGTTGTCTCCGGCTTTGAAAATAACGTTATGCTTATTCTTTTCATATAAGAAAACTATTTCATTTCCACTTTCTTTCATTATGATGCTCTTTGTAAGACTACCATCTACTGCATAAAATGGAACATCCACTGCTGTTTCTGTTACTTCTGAATCAAATAACGCACTTGCACTCTTCATATCTGCAATTTCTTCATTTGTATCTTTATCAAGATACTTAACTGTGTATGAATATGTCTTAGGTGCAAATTTAGCAACAAAACCAACATTTCCTGTTATAACCATTGCTTTAATTTCTTCTTCAGTTAAAATTGTATCCGGTGCTATTTCATTTGCCCAGCCTACAAATTCATATCCTGTGTCAGCTTTTGCTGTAGGAATAGTTGTTATATTTGAACCATGTTCTACAACATCAGTTATTTCGTCTTTTGCATCATTAATTGTACCATGCTTATTTCCTGATTCATCTTTTTCTATATTGAACTTAACGTCATATTTGTTAATTTCATAAACAAATTCAATTACATTGGCATCTTCGTTTTCTGTAATTGTAAGATTCTTTGAATTCTGCTCACCTGCTACCAAATGATATCCAGGAATTTCAATTGCATCTTCAGATACTAAAGAATTGTAGTCTGTTGCTGCTCTTTGAATTGCATCATATCCCGGTATAAGGTTACCATTCTTATCTACATATTTAACAGTATATTTATACTTGTTAGTTGTAAACTGTGCTGTAAATACAGTATCTTCAGTAATAAGTACATCCTTAGGATCTCCTAAGTACTCTTTTTCTGCTCCATTAGCAGTCATCTTCCATCCTGTAAATGTATATCCTGTCTTATTAGTAACCGTTGGTTGATTTCCTGTACTCGTATTTTCATCAATAGAATAATCAGTCTTATCACCTGTTGCTATAGTACCCTTATCAGGGTCAACTACATATTTAACTCCTACTCTAGGAATTGCATTTAATGTTCCATTTGCATCTACATCTGCCTTATCATATACAACATTAATTTTATCTGTTTCTTCATCATACTGAGGATTTGGTCCTGTAATCGTTCCAACAGGAGTTGACTTAAGACCATCCTTAGTCATTGTATGGTTAAATCCACTGATTGTAATTTTATCATCAATATCCATTACAAGCGCTTCATTTCCATCTCCAAATTTCTTTATAAAATTATCATATGCAGCATTCCTTGCTTCAAAGTCTGCTTTACTTAATGTATATGTTTCCTTTACTGTTCCATTTTTATCTGTCACAGTCACTTTTATTCCATCATCGCTTACTTCTACCTGATTTCCAAGTTCAATTCCTGCACTGCTGATACTTAATGCTTCGTTTCCATCAAAATCATCTTTTACTGAAATGTTCTTCATATAACCTGATTTTGCTGTAATTGTATATTCTAATCCAATTTTCTTTTCCTGACTTATAGCTGTATCATTATCAATAGTCTCACCTGTTGTCGGATTCTTGAATGTAACCTGCATTTCGGCTTTAATATCTGCCTTAGGAATAATTGCCACTTCAACTGTTGCTGTTGGAACTTTGATTAACTTATCAGTAACATTTCCATTGTTATCATATCCTTTATCATGACCTGAAATAGATACATCTAAAGTTGAAGTAAGTTTTCCTTCATAATCAGCTTTCTTAGTTAAGCCTTTTACTACTACGGTTTCATTCTTATCCAGAGAAATATTTCCAATTTCATTCTGGAACTCTCTCTTCTTAACATCATCTTTTAAATCTTCTTTACTAATTGTATAAGTCTTCTTTACTTTTCCGTCTCTATCAAGGACTTCTACAATAAGATTATCTTTTACATAAACACCTTTGTCTCCAAAATCAATTCCGTCTTTTCCTACTGTAACGCCCTGGTCTGTATCTTTAAATGTGATATCTTTCATGTCATCACTGCCTGATACTACAGAATAGTTAATTCCAACTTCTTCTCCAACAAGGACTTTGTCTCCATCCTTTAATTCATTTCCTTCTTTATCTGTATATTTAACAGATGGCTTTGCACTTGCCTGTTCAAGATACATATTTGTTTCAATCAAAATATTACTTGCTGTTGTATGACGTTCCATATAGAAGAAATCAAATGTATATGTTTCTCCTTCTTCCAAACCTAATTTTGTCTGTGTATCTTCGTCATTCAAATCAATATTACCTGAAAGTCTACCATGCGCACCACCAATATCCATTGCTAATTTTCCATTAATGAATAAATACACATCATCATCACCTTCAAACTTAAATGAAAGATTCTTAGCTTTAGAATATATAAATTCACAATGTGCTTTCATTGCATAATGGAAGTTATGTCCTTCTAATTCATCTGTCTTACCAAACGGAGCTGTCAAATCAGATGCTTCACCTAACACATCATCATCTAATGGGAAGAAACCATCTCCTTCCGGAGCATTAGTCTCATCTCTATATATATTTTTATTCGCTATATCATATACAACGTTGCTATTGTTAAAACTATATTTTTCATTAACGTAATTTAACTGTATGCTCTTATACGCATCTGTCTTTTTAGTAATATCTCCATTAGTATCTGTCCAGAAAGTATTTAATACATAATATGCATAATCCATACAGTTTTCTATATCTTGTGATGTTGCAGCTTTTTGTCCGGTAACTCTTGTAAATTTGTTTTTACTTACTTCATAAGCTGCATCTAAATCACTATCTGATGCAAGTTTAGCACCCGGCTTCTTTTCAACATTCAAATCATTGAATCTATAATCATTCTGTTCTGCATCAGTTTTATTTGAAGCAATACAGATTTTAACTTTATTAACGCCCTCAGGTATATCAAAAGTATCTCCCTGTTTTAAATTATCTGCCATTACTTCATCTGTACCATTATTTCTTATTTTCAAATCAAAGCTATTATTTTCATTAAATACACTTGATATTTTATAAGTTCTTCCAGGTGTAACCGCATATTCAAGATATGCTTCTGTATTTTCTCCTGCATCACATGTAATTCCACCATATCCTGATACTTTCCATGTACTTCCATCTTCTGCTTTCCATCTCAACTCTGTAAATGGAACATTATATTCATTCGTAATATTTGTGAATTTTCCTATAGCTGTTCCATCTTTATAAAGAGTTGGGTTAACTAATGCTCCCTCTACAGCTGTCGCCTTAACTGTAAGTTTTACATTCTGTGCACTATCTAATACGAAATCACATGAACCACTAACAGTATATTCATTCCCATTTTCAGTAATGATTTTTAACTCTACATCTTTAGTAATTCCCGGATAAGGAGTAAATGTATAATTACCTGCTTCTAATTTCCCAAAATCAAATGTAGCTGTAGCTCCATCTTTTAAAGCAATTAACCAATCTCCCTGCTTTTTCCATACAAGTTCATCTCCTGAATACCAATAACCATATCCGTCTTGAGTTTTGTATGTAAGGTCTCCGAAATTCCATCCTCTTTCCTGAATTGTGAGAGTTTTACCAATTAATTTTTCAGAATCACCTTCTTCAACTATCTGGTTTCTTAGTCTCTTGTATAATTCAGTCTGGTTTCCCGGATTCTGTGTTTCAAGATATTCTTTTAAATCTTTAGCAAGCTGAATTACTGTTTCCTTCTTATATACAGGAGTTCCATCTTCACCCAACTGGGTTTCGACAAGACCTTTTCCTGCATTACCACTAGTATCACTTTCGTCGTACATACTTAATTTTGTACCCAATACATATTCAAATAACATGTCGTCATTCAAATGATCGTATATTACAATCGGCATCTTCATAGTCTGTGGCATTTCATCTGCACTAACCGTAGATTTAGCTAATGAAAATCCATTGCAAAATACACTCGTTGCAGTTAACGTTACTGCTAAAAATGTTGATAGAAATTTTCTCATATGCTTTCCTCCATATTTTGTGTATACAAATTTTTATTTGAGACAAGTTTATTATATACCCTTTTTTTGTATGTTAAAATACGATTTTTGTATAAAAGCGTTATTTTTTCTTGTTATTTATTATCAAAAATTTATCAATTTTATTAACATTTTAAACTTTTTATAAAATAGTTTTTTATAGCAATAAAAATAAGACTGATAACCAAAAACCTTATCTGTTAATAATTATCAGTCTATTTAATCATTATTCTTAAATAGAATTTTTGCAATTATAAAATAATATTTAATATTTTTATTAAATATTATTTTATAATAAATTCGTTTTATTAAATTATATTTTCATTTTTATTCTGTCATTTATATCCATAGTTATTTGTTTTTTAAGTTGTTCTATATCATCAAATTTTCTTTCACCACGCATAAATTCGTAAAATGAAACTTCAATAACTTCTCCATATAAATTGCCATGAAAATTTGCAACATATGTTTCAACCTTTGTAGGATTATTTTCCGAAATCGTTGGATTAATACCTACATTAGTTATTGAACGATAACTTTTTCCATTTATGTTGGTTCTTGTTGCATATACACCATTTGGTGGCAATAGTTTTGTTGCTGCCGGCAAAATATTAGCCGTAGGAAAATTTATCGTTCTTCCGATTTTCTTTCCTTCCTCAACCTTTCCAATAACACTGTATGGATGGTCAAGCATTTCATTTGTTTCTTCTATCCTGCCTTCTATAATACTACTGCGTATTCCTGTACTGCTTATATCTTTGTCATGATATTTTTCTTTTTCAATTACATACAACTCATATCCGTATTTTTCTGTGTTTTTCTTCAGGTAATCAACATTTCCTGCACCCTTATTTCCAAAAGAGAAATCCGGTCCGCACACAATCGCTGTAGCCCCTAATTTTTTTTTCAAAAATTCATTTATAAATTCATCAGGTTCTAATGCCAAAAATTCTTTTGTCATTGGCATACTGCAATAAACATCAATTCCCTGTTTCTCACATAGAAGTCTTTTTTCTTCATCTGTTACAATTGTTTTTACTGTCTGATTATTCAATACATCTTTAGGTTCCGCAGCAAATGTCAGGACAACTTTACGTCTTCCATTTGCCTTTTTAGTCAATTCACTTAATAACTTTTCATGACCCTTATGTAACCCGTCAAATTTTCCAACAGTTACTATTGTATTGCTTAATTTTATCTTGTCTGTTGCTGACATGTTTATCATAATCCTACGACTCCTGTATGTATTTACAAAAATATCTTAACTGGTTTATATATCTGCTTATGTGCATCAAATTCATATATACCGATAAAATCTCCATTTTGTGCATAAACTCTTACTTTTTGTTTATCCTCAAAATTCATTCTTAACAATGTATTTCCGGCTGTAAACTTGTTTCCATTATATATTAATTTGTCAAATTTTTCTGACACAATACATTTAGAATATTTATCAAGCATTTGATCCACGGGAACGATATAATCTTTTAATCTTCCATCATCTCTTGCCTTTTCTATCTGTTCAAGAGTAATACTTTCTTCAACTTTAAATCTTTCGACTCTTGTTCTTTCCAGTTTATCCATGCATCCATAAACACCAAGTTTATTTCCTATGTCATGACATAAAGTTCTGATATAAGTACCTTTTGAACATGTAACAATCATTTCGACTCTGGGAAGGTCAACATCAGTTATAGTTATATCAACTATCTTACATTGTCTTGCCGGTCTTTCAACTTCTTCGCCTCTTCTTGCTAAATTATAAAGTTTCTGACCATTTATTTTTATTGCCGAAAACATTGGTGGAATCTGTGCATAATCACCTATAAAACTTTTAATTGTTGTAAAGACTTCTGTCTGGTCTAAAGCATTCAATTTATCTTCTTCAGCTTTATTTATTATATTACCTGTACTGTCCTGTGTATCTGTTTCCTGTCCTAGTAACAAAACAGCTTTATACGTTTTATCTTTTTCTGATAAAATATCGCATAATTTTGTTCCCTTTCCAAGACACACCGGCAATACTCCAACGGCATATGGATCTAGAGTTCCCATATGTCCTATCTTTTTCTGTTTCAAAATGCCTCTTAATTTTGCCACTACGTCATGAGACGTATATCCCGGCTCCTTATAGACATTTATTACACCACTTATCATTCATTCCTCCTGTAATGGTAAGTCACATTACTATATTTATGACATTTGCTTTTCAATCTGTTCTGAAATGTTATTGATGATATCGTGTACATCTCCTACAGTATCAAATCCGGCAGCTCTTACATGACCGCCTCCACCAAAATATGATGCTATGACACTTACATCTACTAAATCCTGAGATCTCATACTTACCTTGTATTTCATTTCCCCTATCTGATACATAAATATTGCAACCTCTATTCCTTCAATATTTCTAAGCTGTGCAACTACTGAATCTAAATCCTTTGTCGTTACACCATAAAAATCCATAAGTTTTGTTGTTGCGTATGCAAATATGCATCTATTATCCATAAACCTTACACTTTCAAGCTGAAGTCTTCCTGCAACCTGAGACTGTGCATAAGTTTTTTTATAATATGTTTCTTCAAGAATCTTATTTGCATTAATTCCAAAATCCAACATTTTTCCTGCAACATTCATTGTTTTAGAAGTTGTGCTCTGGAATCTAAACACTCCTGAATCATGGGCAATTCCTGTATACATTGGTTCTGCAATAGATTTATCAAATAAACTTACATCTAACAAATCATATAAAACTTCACATGCCGAACTTGCATTTGGAAGAATATAATTATAATCTGCATATCCTCCATTACTGATGTGATGATCAATACATGCTGTTCGCTTTGCATGTTCAAAAAATTCTTTATTTAAACCTAATCTTTCTAAATCAGCACAATCAAGTGAAAAGAATAAATCGTACTCTGTTCCGTCGTACCCATTTGAATCTATTTTCTCAGAGTTCTTTATAAATAAGAATTTATCTTTAATTTTTTCCAGATATACTTTTACCTGTATATCCGGAAAATTTTTCTCAATGTAATTATAGAGTGTCATGCATGAACCGATGCAATCGCCATCCGGTCTGATATGTCCTGCTATTCCAATAGTTTTTGCATCGCCAATCAGTTCCTTTATAGGTATAGGATTATTCATTGTCATCTGACGTCACCTCATCAATCATTTTTGACATTCTTACGCCATACTCTATAGAATCATCTAAAATAAATGTAATCTGTGGAGTATTTCTTAAATTTACGGTTTTTGCAAGCTGATGTCTGATAAATCCAACTGCACTCTTAAGTCCTGCTAATGTATCAGCCTTTGTCTCTTCATCGCCTAACACACTTACATACGCCTTGCAATATTTAAGATCAGGTGTTACCTCTACATGGGTAACACTTGTCATTATTCCTACTCTTGGGTCCTTGAGTTCTCTGATTATATTACATAATTCTCTTTGAACTTCTCCATTAATTCTTGTATTTTTTATGCTGTTCTTTCTCATATAATTCCTTTCCGGTTAACTAGTCTTATCTAGGTACCTCAACCATCATGTACGCTTCTACAGCATCTCCTTCAGCAATATCATTGAATTTTTCAAATACAAGACCGCATTCATATCCTGCTTTAACTTCCTTAACATCATCTTTAAATCTCTTAAGTGATGCAAGTGGTCCGTCAAATATCTGCTCTCCATCACGTGTAATTCTAGCTGAGCATCCTCTCTTGAATGAACCATCTAATACATATGAACCTGCGATATTTCCAACACCTGAAGCCTTGAAAATCTGACGGATTTCCGCATGACCAATAACTTTTTCTTCGTAAATTGGTTCAAGCATTCCCTTCATAGCTCTTTCAATATCTTCGATTGCATTGTAAATAACGCTATATAATCTTAAATCAACCTTTTCTCTTGTAGCAATTTCTTCTGCCTGAGCATCAGGTTTTACATTAAAACCAATAATAATTGCATTTGATGCAGAAGCCAAAATAACATCAGATTCATTAATTGCACCTACACCACCATGAATAACTTTAACTTCTACTTCTTCATTTGAAAGTTTTAACATACTCTGTTTTACAGCTTCTACAGAACCCTGTACGTCTGCCTTTATGATGATATTTAATTCCTTAAGGTTACCTGCCTTAATCTGACTGTTAATATCATCAAGAGAAATTCTGTACTTAGTTCCTTCAAGAAGTTTTTCCTTGCTATCTGCAATAAATGTTTCCGCAAATGCTTTTGCTTCATTTGCTGTTTCCTTAGCAACAAATACTTCACCTGCGTTTGGTACTCCGCTCAATCCTAAAATTTCTACTGGAGTTGAAGGTCCTGCTTCTGTAATTCTATTTCCTCTGTCATCTGTCATAGCTCTTACTTTACCGTAATTTGCTCCTGCTGCAATATGATCACCAATATGAAGTGTACCTTTCTGTACAAGTACAGTTGAAACAGGTCCTTTACCTTTATCAAGTTTTGCTTCAATTACGATACCTCTTGCCATACGGTCAGGATTTGCCTTAAGTTCAAGTACATCTGCCTGTAAAAGAACCATTTCTAATAATTCTTCAATTCCTTCTCTTGTATGTGCAGATACAGGAACCATTTCTGTATTTCCACCCCAATCAGCTGCTAATAATTCATATTCAGCTAATTCCTGTTTTACTCTTTCGATATTTGCACCCGGTTTGTCAATCTTATTAATAGCTACAATTATTTCAATTCCGGCTGCTTTTGCATGATTGATAGCTTCAACTGTCTGAGGCATTACACCATCATCTGCAGCTACTACCAAGATTGCAATATCTGTTGACTGAGCGCCACGCATACGCATTGCTGTAAACGCTTCATGTCCCGGAGTATCAAGGAAAGTAATCTTTCTGTCATTAATCTTAACAACAGAAGCACCAATATGCTGTGTAATACCACCTGCTTCACCTGAAATTACATTTGTTTCTCTAATTGCATCAAGAAGTGATGTTTTACCATGATCTACATGACCCATTACACATACAACAGGTGGACGACTTGTCATGTCTGCTTCATTTTCTTCTTCTTCCTTAAGAAGTTCTTCAATCATATCGACCTTAACTTCTTTTTCACACATAATTTCATATTCAAGGGCTATTTCTTCTGCTCCGGCAAAATCAATTTCAGTATTAACTGTAACCATCTTACCTTCTAAGAAAAGTTTCTTAATAATTGTTGATGGCTGCATTTTCATCTTTTCTGCTAATTCACCAATTGTAAGTGCTTCAGGGATTGAAATAACTTTGATTTCTTCTTTCTTTTCTTCCTTCTTCTGAGGTTTCTGTAATACCGGCTTGCTCAAATCAACTCTACGCCCATTCTTGCCTTTTCTTCCGCCATTACCATCTTCGTAATTCTTTCTTCCTCTTTCCTGCTTATCCTGGCGTAACTTGTTTTCTCTCTTATTACGATCTTTGCTCTGGATTATATCTGCAGGTGCACTCTGCTTCTGGTCATCTCTTCTTCTGTCATTTCTTCTGTTGTTGTCATTTCTGTCAAAATCTTTATCCTTATTATAACCATCATTATTTCTATTATTGAAATTGCGGTTATTGCCATTTCTATTATCTCTGTTAAATGACTTTCCATCATTGTTTCTGTTCTGACCATCTCTGTTTCCAAAGTTTCTGTTCTGACCATCTCTGTTATTTCTATTCTGTCCGTCCCTGTTGTTTCTGTTCTGACCATTTCCATTTCCATTTCTATTCTGTCCATCTCTGTTGTTTCTATTCTGGCCATTTCTGTTATTTCTTCTGTCATTGTTTCTGCTCTGTCCACGGCTTTCAGCAATTGCTGCTGCTTTTGCTGCTATCTCAGCTGCTTTTCTTGCTGCTGATTCTGCTGTAGGAGCCGGTCTCTTTGGTTCATTCTTAGCAACCGGTGTAACTACAGATTCAACCTTTTCTTCTTTTGGCTGTACATTATTTTCTACCGGCTTATTTGCACTTTCATTTTTTTCCTGTTCTACAGGTTTTGCTATCTGTTCATTTTCTTTCTTAACTGTTTCTGTTTTTTCAGTTTTCTGAGTGGCTGCATTCTGATTTTCACCTTCAGGTCTTGGACGACGTTTTTTCTCACCATCAGGTCTTGGTCTTCTTGGTCTTTCTTCGCCATCACCTTTAAGGCGAACCATTCCTCTGCTTGTAATAATTCTCTTATGTTTCTTTTCTTCTTTGACTTCTGTTTTTTCTGTAGGTGTCACTTTTTCAGCTGTTTTATCTTCAGATGTCTTGCTCTTGCTAAATTTATCCTTTATGTATTTTACTTCACTGTCATCCACTGAGCTCATTGCTTTTACGTCAATGCCTTTTTCTCCCAATGCTTTTACTATATCTGCACTTTTTATATCTAATTCTTTTGCTAATTCATGTACTCTCATTTTTGCCATTCTATAACCTCCGATTATTTTACTTGATTATCTAACATTTTTATGATTGATTTTGAGAATCCTTCGTCAACTACTGCCAATGACATTCTGGTTTTATTTCCTGTAGCTTTTCCTAAGTCCTGTGTTGTTCCATAATAAAACAACGGTATTTTGTAATATTCACATTTATTTTTAAACTTCTTCTTTGTATTATCCGATGCTTCTACAGAAACAATAACTGCATGGGCTTTATTTCCCTGAATCGCTTTTTCTACTGAGAACTCTCCTGATACAGTCTTGCCGGCTTTAGTTGCTAAACCAATCATAGATATAACCTTATCCATTGATTTCTCCTAACTCAGCCTTTAGCTGTTCATATACTTCTTCCGGAACCTTTGCCTTAAGTGTTCTTTCAAGACCTTTGCTCTTCATAGCTTTTTCAAGGCATTTTACATCCGGGCAAATGTATGCCCCTCTGCCATTTTTTCTACCCGTAGCATCCATAGAAATATTTCCTTCTTTATCACGGATAACACGAATCATATCTTTTTTATTTTTCACTTCATTGCACCCGGTGCATTTTCTTAATGGAACTTTCTTTGTCTGGCTCATATTGACCTCTCTTACTTATTCTTCTGAATCATCCTCACTGTCAGCTTCATTTTCATCGAAGTTTTCTTCTAAAGTATCATCAGCTTCATTTTTTTCTTCATTATATTCTTCTTCATCATAGTATTCGTCGTCATCATAATACTCATCTTCATCATAATATTCGTCATCATCGAATATATACTGAATTCCGGCTTCTTTTGCCTGTGTTTCACTCTTGATATCAATCTTGAATCCTGTAAGTCTTGCTGCAAGTCTTGCATTCTGACCTTCTTTACCGATTGCTAAAGATAACTGATAATCAGGAACGATTACCATAGCTTCTTTTTCGTCAGGATCAGCTAATACTGAAACAACTTTTGCAGGGCTTAATGCATTTTCAATTAAAATTGCAGGATTTTCATCCCAATTTATAATATCAATCTTTTCACCACAAAGTTCATCTACGATTGCATTAACTCTTGCTCCATTTACACCTACACATGCACCTACTGCATCTACATTAGGATTGTTTGAGTAAACTGCCATCTTTGTTCTTGAACCTGCTTCTCTTGAAATACTCTTGATTTCAACTGTTCCGTCCTGGATTTCTGAAACTTCCTGTTCAAATAAACGCTTTACTAATCCCGGATGAGTTCTTGAAACAACGATTCTTGGTCCTTTATTTCCATCTTTAACTTCTGTAATATATAACTTAATTCTGTCTGTTGGTCTGAAATGTTCTCCTGGTACCTGTTCCTTTTCCATTAAAACAGTATCTGTCTTTCCAAGATTTACGCTAATATTCTTTCCATTAATTCTTTGAACAATACCTGTAATAATGTCATTCTGTTTTTCATAGTACTGTTCAAATACACTCTTTCTTTCTTCTTCTCTGATTTTCTGTAAAATACCATTCTTAGCACTCTGTGTTGCAATTCTTCCGAAGTCCTTTGACTGGATTTCTACATTAACCATATCTCCGATTTCGTATGTTCCCTTAATTGCTCTTGCATCTTCTAATGAAATTTCAATTACAGGATCAAATACTTCTTCAACAACTTCCTTCTGTGAATAAATGTGGAAATCTCCTGTTTCTCTGTCAACATTAACAATAACATTGTCAGCTTTATTAAAATTATTCTTATATGCAACTACAAGCGAATTTTCGATTGCTTCAAATAACACTTCTTTACTAATCTCTTTTTCTTTTTCCAGTACATTTAATGATTCAATTAATTCTTTATTCATTTTCCTTTATCCTCCTAATTATCTCTACATACTGTTGTCCTTCATCGGACTATTTTCTGTTCTATTTGATACAAAGTAATTGTTAGAAATCAAATGTCAATCTTACGAGTGCAACATCAGCTCTGTTAAACACCGTTTCTTCGCCATCTTCTAATTCAACTGTAAAAGTATTCTCTTCTTTGTTGAATTCCTTTAAGATTCCCACAAATTCTTTTTGTTTGTTTATAGCTCTATATAAATGAATTTCAATTTCTTCACCTATACTTCTTACAAAATCCTTATCTTTCTTTAATGGTCTTCCAAGTCCCGGAGAACTTACTTCTAATATATAAGCATCGCTTATAAAATCTTCCTGGTCTAACTTTTCACTGAGTTCTCTGCTTATCGGTTCAATATCATCTATAGATATTCCGCCCGGCTTATCTATAAAAGCTCTCAAATACCAGTTACTGCCTTCTTTTACATACTCTACGTCAACTAATTCGAATCCTCTTTCGTCAACCATTGGCTGAAGTAGTGCTTCTGTCTTTGCTTCGTATTCTTCTCTTCTTGACACGCTTTCTCCTCAACTTTCTACTATTATTATGTCTTTATTTAAGACTTTTTAACAATAACAAAGAGTGGACCTCTGGTCCACTCCTTATCATCTAGTCAATATTTACGTTAAACAGTATAACTCTGCTTTTATTTTGTGTCAAGCAAATGGCGTAAAAATGGCGGTTTAACGACATAAAACCAGCGTAAAAGCAACACAAAACTATCTCATAAAGAAATTTTTAAATGCTTTTTACCACATACTCTTCTTTTTATTTCATGGATTTTGCATAATTTTACAATTTTTACCTATTTAGTAATGTAATTTTTATAATAATCATTTATACTTATACAGGAAAAAATCATTGGAAGGTACATATTATAATGAAAAGGATTTTAAAACACACACTAATTTTATCAATGCTTACATGCACTTTAACATTTTCTACAAATACAAAGGCTTCTGTTGCAGATACTTCTTTAAATGAAAGTACTACAAATGAAGTCACTACAACTTACAACTTATCAGAAACTTCTTTAAGTAACGATACTAAGGCCGTTTCTTTACCTTCCGATAAATCTGATTATATTAAATCTGACTTATCGCCTTTAACTTCTAAGGTCATAGTTCTTGATCCCGGTCATTGCAAAAAGCATATCGGTGCCCGTGGATATGGACTTAAAGAAGAAGATATTGTACTTGATATTTCTAAAGCATGCAAAAACAAATTAGACAATTATGGTGACATTACAGTTTATACGACAAGAACAACCAATAATTGTCTCTCTACCCTCGGACTTGGAGACTGCCTTACAGCAAGAAACAGATATTCAAAAAGACTTAATGCTGATTTTTTAATAAGTCTTCATATCAATGCTAATGAAAATAAAAATAAAACCGGTGCTTTAATGCTTGCAGCATATGACTCCGGTTATAATAAAAGAATTCATTTACAAACTACCTCATTTGGTAAAATTGCCTTAAAGAACTTACATTCCTTAGGATTAAAAAAACGTGGTTTTTGGATGCGAAAATACAAAGGTTTGCATTACAAAAACGGATCTAGAATGGATTATTATTCTATTGTCAGAAATGGTGTTTTATACAATATTCCAAGTGTTATTATTGAGCACGGATATATCACAAATAAATCTGACTGCAAAAAATATTTTAATACAGTAGCTAAAAGATACCTTCTTGGTAAAAAGGATGCCGATTCCATCATTTCATATTTTGGACTAAATAAAGAAATAATTTCCGGTAAATTTGTAAAAGACGGTAAGGATACATATTATTTAACAGGCGACAACAACATCGTAACCGGTTGGGTTAAATACTCCGGTAAATGGTATTATTTTGACACTGTTACCGGAAAAATGAAAACAGGTTTTTTAACTGTAGATAACAGGAAATTTTACTTAAGCCCTTCTACCGGAGAAATGTGTACAGGTTGGATTACCGTTAAAGGAGCAAAATATCTTGCAACAGGAAATGGGTCTTTAGTAACAAATACATATTTTAATGATGGGATAAAAACTTATAAATTTAACGCTTCCGGCAAGAAGATGTAAGTTTTTCATTTATTCTTTTTATATGCCTATAATGAATTTTATATATTTTTCATTTTTAGAATTATTGTTTTTTTTATCGCCTATATTAAAATTATAAATAGTATGGCATATTATGACTTACAGATATTATTAATTATGGATAGTGGATTTTTTATGGAGTTACTACAATTAAAATATTTTAAAGATGCCGCTGAACTTGAGAATTTTCCTTAATTGCTAAGAAAAATATGGTTCCTCACCCCTCTATAAGTTACGCAGTAAAGAACTTTGAATACTTCGTTCCATAAGTAAAATCTTATCTCATACAAAAAAATCACAGAAATAATTCTGTGATTCTACAAGCAGCCTGTACGGGAATTGAACCCGTGATTCCGCCTTGAGAGGGCGGCGTCTTAACCTCTTGACCAACAGGCCTAAAAAATATTACTGTACTATTATAACAAGAACCGTCAAATTTGCAAGCACTTTTATTATTTACACTTTTATTATTTACACTCTTCTTTTTCCTAACTTTATCTTTAATAATCTTTCATAAAATTATCAAACTTTCTTTTAATTTTGTACACATTCTTCAATTATCATAAAATCATAAAATCGAAACACTCTTAAACAAAATTTTGTTTGTGATACATGTCTGGTTTGACGAAAGTGCATTTGACGCCGTCGGTTCAAATATTTAGTGCATAGGCTGAATGAAACCGCAGGTTTCAAAGTCTGTCTGTGTGCTGAATATTTAGAACTGCTACGAGCAGCAAGCAGCGCGAGCGTTCTTTTGTCGAACCAGACATGTATCACAACAGAAATTTTATAATTGTTTCGCAATTTTAGTTTTTGAATAATTGAGAAAGGGTTGCAGAATATCTGCATAGTATAAATTATATGAACGTTTTAATGTTATTAAAAAATAAATCAGAGGTTTCCTACATATATGACACATTTACATTTGAACAGGGATTAGAAGCTATGAAGGAACATGGTTATACCGCTATTCCGGTTTTATCAAAGGATGAAAAATATGTAGGTTGTGTTAGCGTTAGTGACTTTTTATGGAGTCTTGTTGACTATATGAACAATAAGGTAAAAAGTGAAAAACCTTATTTGGTTAAAGATATAATAAAGAAAAATTATAATCCTGCAGTTCGCGTAGATGTGAAAATGGATGAGCTGTTAAATCGCTCAATGAGCCAGAATTTTATTCCTGTTACAGATGACAGAGATTATTTTATTGGCATCGTAACAAGACAGGACATAATCAGAAGTTTTGTTGGTTCAACACAACCTTCTGAAAGCAATGCATAAAATGACTATTATCTTAAATTTGTGAACACATTTTTCAACTTTTCTTTGTGTTCAAATTTTTTTCATACTTTTTTCTCTTATAAAAGGCTTATAATACAGAAGTATTCGATTCTTCTATATTATAAGCCTTTTCATTTACATTTCTTTATACTTTTATTCTAACCATCGTTCATCCGGCTACCGGATTTTATTATTGATTAAGCCTTTTTTTTGTGATGGTTGGAAGATTACTGTTATATGAGTTCCCTTTCCTTCGGTACTCTCGAGTTCAAGCTGTGCATTATGTTTTATCAAAATATGCTTAACTATTGCTAGTCCAAGTCCTGTTCCACCTGTTGATTTTGACCTGCTCTTATCAACTCTGTAAAATCTTTCAAATATTCGTTTCTGATTTTCCTTTGAAATTCCTATTCCGGTATCTAGTACCTCAAGATTTACTCTATCTAATATTTTATTAACACGTACAGTGGCACTTCCACCCTCTCTGTTATATCTGATAGCATTACTCAGAAGATTATACACTAATTCTTCCATCATCATCTTATTAGCAGTTATATTACATGGTGTTCCTTCAAATTTTAAATTGACTCCATGATCTTTAGCATTAAATTTAAGCATTTCCACACAATTTTTTGCAATGTCGTATATATTTACTGTTTCCATTGCAACTTTGCTTTCTGACGAATCAAGTTCAGACAATTCTATGATGTCATTTATAAGTGTTAGAAGTCTTTGAGAACTTTTGTGTATTTCTCCTGCAAATCTTATAGTATCTTCCTGTGTTGCCATTCCATTTTCAATTAATTCCGAATATCCTGAAATGGATGTAAGAGGAGTCTTTAATTCATGCGATACGTTCGCTGTAAATTCCTGCCGCACATGAGAATTTTTTACTATATCCTCATGTTGTTTCTTTATTGTATCGATAAAAGGCTGTATCTCTTTATATGTTTTTATATCTTTTATTTCATCAATATTATTAGCAAGTTCTTCTACCGGTTTTACAATACTTTTTGTAATATAATGAGTAATAATTCCAACAGAAAAAAGCATTAATATTATGATTCCTAAAATAAGCGGAAGCACTTTTATAAAAATATTCCACACACTACTAGCTTCTTTTGCAATTCTTAAAACCTGTCCATCATCCAAAAGTACTGCATAATAATATGTGCTCTTATTAAGAGTTGAAGATTTTCTAACATCTGAGCCCTCACCATTTTTGAGCGCCGATTCTATTTCAGGTCTGTCTTTATGATTATCCATTTCAATATCATTTGCTTCATTATCATAAACAACAGTTCCATCTGCATCTATTATTGTTATTCGCAAATCTTCGTTTTTGAGATTTAATTTTTCCTCATTAGACGCATTAAACACCCCTGCACTTCTAAGTACATGGGTGTATGCTTTCATGTCATTTCTCATTTCTTGTACAAACAATTCATAAAATGTTCCTACAGACAAACTCATAGTTAATATAATAGCAATAAATGAAACTATAATAAATTGCGTATTTATTTTTTTCTTCATTACATTACTCCATCCTATATCCTACATTTCTTACCGTCTTAATTCTATTTCCTGCCTCTTTAAGTTTGTGTCTTAAAGTTTTTATATGCATGTCTAATGTTCTTGATTCACCTTCGTAATCTGTTCCCCATACGTCTGCCATTATTGTATCTCTATGTAATACAATTCCTGCATTAATCATAAGTAATTTTAATAGTTCAAATTCTTTGTATGTAAGTTCACAAGGCTCATCATTTACATAAACAGCTCTTTTTTCAGTATCCATAAACACATTACCTATAGATATCATTTTTTCTTCCTGCAGATTTCTGCTTCTTCTAAGAAGTGCCTTTACCCTTGATATAAGTTCCATTACTCCAAATGGTTTGGTTATATAATCATCTGCTCCCATATCAAGTCCTTTTACTTTATCTATTTCTGTAGTTTTAGCTGTAACCATGATGATTGGCACTCTCATGGTATCCGGTCTTTTTCTTAATTTTTTTACTATTTCAAGACCATCTTCATCCGGAAGCATCACATCTAACAACACAAGGTCCGGAAGTTTCTCATACAGCCTTTTGTAAAAATCTCCGGCACATTCAAATCCCTCTACAGCGTAATCTATGTTTTTTAATGCAAACATTTCTATTTCCTGTATGTTTTTATCATCTTCAACAATATATATTAAAGCCATATCTTCCTCCTTGTGTTTATCATAAAACTATTTCTGTCTAATCTGCATACTAATATTATGCTCATTTTTTATTCACATAACATAACTAAAGCATATCATATTCTTAGTTTAAATAGTACTTTTCTTTATATTCCTGATATAATTTTTTAAACTGTGTATCATCATGTTTAACATTATCTAAATATTCATGTGTTCCATATTCATCTTCTCTTACCTGCAACATACATACTGCTACATTTGAGCAATGATCTGCAACTCTTTCGTAATTAGTAATTGTATCTTCGAGAATTAAACCAATATCTATTGTACATTCTCCATTTTGTAATCGTTTAACATGATTTTTCTTTATCTTAGAATTAAGTCTGTCTATTACTTCTTCAAGTGGCTCTACCCTTACAGCCTCATCCAAATTATCTGCTGTAAACACATCTACAGTCATATTCATAATCTCTTTAAGGGCATCTCCATACACCTGAAGTTCCTTTGAGGCAACATATGAGAATTTCAATCCTTTACTGTGCATATTTTCTGCCTTTTTACTTATATTAATCGCATAATCTGCGATTCTTTCAAAATCCCCAATTACATGAAGCATAATTGATACTGTCTGGCTATCATTTAAGGATAACTGCTTACTGCTTAATTTTACTAAATATGTTCCAAGCTGATCCTCATACTGGTCAATTTTATTTTCCAGTTTTACTACATCTTCAGCTGTTTTTTTATCATAATTTTCAAACAGACTCATTGCCTTAAATAAAGCATCTCTTGACAATGAAGCCATTTTCTTTGTAACGCTTACACTTTGTACTACAGCAAATGCAGGTTTTTCAAGAAAACGAGCATCAAGCATTTCTAATGTTTTATCTTCTGCAATATCTTCTGATTCTTTTTCATCTCTTACCGTAAGTGTTGCAAGCTTAACAAGAACCTTACCAAAAGGTAAAAGCAATATTGTTGCACCTACATTAAATAAACTATGAACTATTGCTATTCCTGCTGCATTTGTTGCATCACCTAAAAATGAGAAATGCACAAATCCATTTACAAGGTAAAATACAATCATAAATACTGTAGTTCCAATTACATTAAAATATAAATGTACAAAAGCTGCTCTCTTTGCGTTTTTCTTAGCACCTATACTTGAAATCAATGCTGTAACACATGTTCCTATATTCTGTCCCATTATAATCGGTATTGCAACTCCATATGATACAAATCCCGTAGCACATAATGCCTGTAAAATTCCTACTGATGCCGATGAACTCTGAATCACCGCTGTAAGAACTGCACCTGCCAACATACCAAGTATTGGATTAGAAAACATAGTAAGAATATTTGTAAATTCAGGAACATTCGCCAATGGTTTTACTGCTGCGCTCATTGTTTCCATTCCAAACATTAAAACGGCAAATCCAAGAAGAATTGTTCCAATATCATGTTTCTTTTCACTTTTTGTAAATAATAAAAATACAATACCTATAACAGCTAATATTGGTGAAAATGATGACGGTTTTAACATTTTAATCCAAAAATTATCACTTTGAATTCCTGATAAACTAAGAATCCATGATGTAACTGTTGTTCCAATATTTGCACCCATGATAATTCCAACTGCCTGCGTCAGTTTCATTATTCCCGAATTAACAAATCCTACCACCATAACAGTTGTAGCTGATGAGCTTTGAATTACTCCTGTTACAGCAGCACCTAAAATAACGCCTTTTATAGGTGTTGATGTAAGTTTTTCCAATATTTTTTCTAATTTTCCACCTGCTGTCTTCGCAAGTCCATCACCCATAACATTCATTCCATAAAGAAATAACGCTAATCCTCCAATAAGGGACAATACATTGAAAATATCCATAAATTTCCTCCTGTGTTTTACCTAAAGCCTTACTGCCAAATATATTTGTTAAACTACTTAGGCTTTATGTCTTACGTTTTTATTTACATTCTTTTTACATTTGCATTGTATTTTAGCAGTGTAAAGTCAGAGGGATATTCATGTAAAATCTATGTAAAATTTCAATCTTTACGATATAAATATATTGTTCCACCAAATAATCCGCAAAATGTTGTCGGATATCCTACAATAATTGCCATTATCTGCCAGGAAATCTTACCTGTTATAAAAAATGGAACTGCTATTACAGACATTCCAATTAACCATATCACTACACTTAATACTAAAAACATCTTATATGTACTAATATTTTTTCCCTTTGTAATTTTCTCGGCTATTAAATAAATGCTATTCATAATACACTCCATTCCGCCTATTTCATCCTTTGGCTTAAACTGTAATTTAATGTTTTTATCTTTTTCCTGTAATTGAATAAATTACCCATTCGGATATATTTGTTGCATGGTCGCCTATTCTTTCCAAATATTTTGCAACCATTAATAAATCTGCCATCTGTTCTCCATCTTCCTCATCATCTTTTATGGCAACAATCAGGGCTTTTTTTACTTCGTCAAATAATCCATCAACTATATCATCATGATTTATTACCGCTTTAGCTTTCTCAATATCCTTGTTAACATATGACTCTATACTTTGGACAAGCATTATCATTGTTTCTTTTGCCATTTTCTCAATCTTTTCTAATTTACATCTATATGGCTTATCTGCCATCATTATTGTTATTTCTGAAATATCTGCTGCATGGTCACCTATTCTTTCCATATCGGTAACCATTTTTAAAGCTGATGAAACCGTACGTAAATCACTTGCTACCGGTTGCTGGCTTAGTAAAATTTTCATGCACATGTTTTCAATATTCTTTTCCATTTCGTCAATTTCAGCATCATATTCAATCGCTTTCTTTGCTGTTTCAACATCCTGTCTTACTAATGCAGAAATCGCATTCTCTATAGATTTTTCAATCATTGCCCCCATTTCAATCATATTGTTGTTTAAGTTTTCCAACTGTTTCATATATTTATCTCTCATTTTCGTCCAACCTCTCTTTCTACTAAATCCGTTCCAATATTGTCACGTATCTTCATATTACATAACATGCACTGCATATATCGTACATTGCTCTTTTACTTAACTCTGACATAAACATCTTTAATATCATTTTGTTATGAAATCAGCCAAATCTTCCTGTAATGTACTCTTCTGTCTTTTTATTTTTAGGCATTGAGAATAGTTTTTCTGTATTATCATATTCAATTACTTCTCCAAGTAAAAAGAAGGCTGTATTATCTGAAATTCTTGTTGCCTGTTGCATATTATGAGTTACCATAATAATTGTATATTTATCTTTAAGCTCTAATGCTAAATCTTCAATCTTTGATGTAGAAATAGGATCAAGTGCTGATGTAGGTTCATCCATTAAAATAACTTCCGGTTCAACTGCTAATGCCCTTGCAATACATAATCTTTGTTGCTGTCCACCAGATAATCCTAAAGCTGATTTTTTCAATCTGTCTTTTAATTCATCCCAAATTGCAGCCTGTCTCAATGACTTTTCTACTATTTCATCTAATTTACTTTTTGAATGGATTCCATGTGTTCTTGGTCCATAAGCTATATTGTCATACACACTCATTGGGAATGGATTTGGATTCTGAAATACCATTCCTACTCTTTTTCTCAAAAGATTTACATCCATATTTCCATATATATCTTCACCATCTAACTTTATATCACCTGTTATTTTGCATCCTTCAACTAAATCATTCATTCTGTTTAATGTCTTAAGGAAAGTTGATTTTCCGCATCCTGAAGGTCCGATGAATGCTGTAATCTGTTTTTCAGGTATTTCCATATTTACATTTTTTAGGGCATGATATTCGCCATAATATAAATTCAAATTTTTTACATCAAATTTACTACTCATTTCTTTCTCCTTTAAATTCATTCGGAATTCTTTTCATTTTTTTTATTATTATTTAGCTTTATTTTTCTCCGCCACTTGCCTTTTCAAATTTCTTTGCAATAAGTCCTGATGCTCCATTTATAAGAAGTACCATAATTAAAAGTACTACTGCTGTAGCATATGTCTGGTCTGTATGTAATCCTTCTCTTGAAAGGCTGTACATATGAACTGCTAAAGTTCTTCCTGATTCAAATAACCCTCCTGCTACCTTTGTAGCTGCACCTGCCGTATAAATTAAAGCTGCTGTTTCACCTACAATTCTACCTATTGCAAGAATAACTCCTGACAGAATTCCGGGAATGGCTGACGGTAAAACTACCTTAAATACTGTTCTTAACTTTCCTGCTCCAAGTCCGAAACTTCCTTCTCTATATGAATCCGGCACAGACATTAATGCTTCTTCTGTTGTTCTTAATATTACAGGAAGTACCATAATCGCCAATGTACATGCACCTGCCATTAATGAAAGTTTCCATTTAAGAGTTGAAACAAAGAATAATGCTCCAAATAAGCCATATACAATAGAAGGAATTCCTGTTAATGTTTCTGCTGTTATTCGCATAATTCCAACAAGTTTATTTCCTCTTTTTGCATATTCCACAAGATATATTGCTGAAAATATTCCAATTGGTGCTGAAAAAAGAAGTGACAACAATGTCATTGATATAGTATTTATAATCGCCGGCATCATTGATACATTTTCTGAATTATATTCCCATGCGAATAAATCAGGTGTAAGGTTTGGTATACCTTTAATTAATATATAGCAAACTATAAAACCTAAGCATAATGTTGTTGCTAGTGCTGCTAATCCAACTAATAATAACAATATAAAGGAGCCCGGTTTTCTTTTATAACTTTTTAATCTCTGTAAAAAGGAAACTTTATTTATTCCTTTTATTTGTGATAATTTGTCATTATTCATAATCTACTTTACTCCTTTAATATTGATGTTTTTCTTTATTTTTTATAATTGAAAACAGTAGATTGATTATAAGAATAAATACAAACAGAACAACACCTGTTGCTATAAGTGCCTCTCTATGTAATCCCGCAGCATATCCCATTTCCATTACTATATTTGTTGTTAACGTTCTAACACCTTTTAACATACCCTCCGGCATTCTTGGCTGATTTCCTGCAACCATAATTACTGCCATTGTTTCTCCTATTGCTCTTCCTACTCCTAATATAACCGCTGCCAAAATTCCTGATTTTGCTGCCGGAACAACAGTAAGAAAAACACTTCTTTCATGTGTTGCACCAAGTGCTAATGCCCCTTGATAATATTTATCAGGTACGGCCCTTATAGATGACTCTGATACCGAAATAATTGTTGGTAAAATCATCATTCCAAGTAACATGCTTGCTGTTAGCATACTAAGACCATCACCACCAAAATTATCTCTTACTGCCGGTACCAAAACAACCAATCCAAAGAAACCATATATTACCGATGGGATTCCAGCCATGAGTTCAATTCCAGGTTTAAGTATTTTGTACAAAGGCTTCGGACAAAATCTTGCTAAAAATATAGCTGTTAAAAGTCCAATTGGTACACCTATAATCAATGCTCCGGCTGTAACGTATATACTTCCTACAATCATTGGTAAAATACCATATATGTTATTCGTCGGACGCCACTGTGTACCAAATATAAATTTAGTAAATCCAATTTCTTTTATTGCCGGTATTCCATTTGCAAATAAGAATATGCAAATCAAAGCTACCGCTGCAATTGACACACAGGCTGCAATCAAAAAAATTATTTTCATAAATAACTCTTTGAATTTTTTCCATCCTGTATTTGTGCCTACATTATTTTTTTCCTGCATTTCTTTTCCTCATATATTTCTTAAGCCTGACTTACCAATTAATACTTTGCTAGCCAGGCTTAATTTCACTTTTTATTTTTTCAAATTCTAAGCTTTGTTGATTTTCAAATTATTTAACATCTGCCCAAGTTGTAACTGCACCTGTAAAAATATCTTTAATCTGATCTACTGTTAAGTCATCAATTGTGTTGTTATTATTAACAATTACTGCAATACCGTCTTTTGCAATTGCTGTTGCCTTAACTCCTTTTTCTTCATCCTTTAAATCTCTTGATGCCATTCCGATATCACATGTTCCTTCAATTGCTGAATTAACACCTGTTGTAGAATCACTTTCCTGAATTTCAATTGATGCATTTGAGTTAACTTTGGCATAAGCTTCTTTTAATTTTTCCATTACAGGAGTTACTGATGAAGAACCGGCTACTACGATGCTTCCTTTTACTTTGGATGATGTAAAACTTCCTGTATTTTCTACTTCGATATAACCATTGTCTGAAATAATTTTCTGTCCATCTTCACTCATAATATAGTTAATGAAATCCTGTGCTACTTCACTTACGCTATCACCTGTTACGATGTTAAATGGTCTTGCAAGTGTATATGTACCTGCATTAATGTTATCTGCTGTAGCTTCAACTCCACCTACTTTAACTGCCTTAACTGTGTCATTTAATGAACCAAGTGAAGCATAACCGATTGCGTAATCATTTCCTGACACCGTTGTCATCATTACTTCTGTGCTGTTTGTAATGCTTGCATCTAATGTTGTGTTATCAACCTTATTTCCATCTGCATCTTTTTCTTCAACACCTGTTAATTCAATGAAAGCTCCTCTTGTACCAGAACCATCTTCTCTTGAAACAACTGAAATATCTTTAGATGTATCAAATCCTGTTTCTGAACTTGCGCTTTTATTTGTTCCTGCATTATCAGAATTCTTTGCGTCTGAATTTGTAGAACCACAACCTGTCATTGTTCCCATAACTAATGCTGCACTAAGTGCTAAAACTGCTAATTTTCTCATTTCTTAATTCCTCCATAATCTGACGATTTATTTCATCGCTCTAATTTACATTTTCTTTTATTTAGTTTAAAAATAATTAACTAAATATGCGCATTTGTTAATTCTTCTTAATCATAAATGCCCAATGTAAAATCCATAACCATCTCTAAGTAAAAAATACGTAAAGTTCGATTGTAACGAGCCACGCAAATAAAGAAAGACCAACACTACGTTTCAAGCTTGCTTGAAAACTCGTGTTGGTCTTTCTTTATTTATGCGGCGACAGCCGTAACGAAGAAGATGCGCAGCATCTCTGAGTTCGGCTCGTTACAATCGAACTTTTTTATTCATCCGCGACAGCCGTAACGAAAAAGATGCGTAGCATCTTTGAGTTCGGCTCGTTACAATCGAACTTTTTTATTTTATTCTCCAAATACAGCTTTATAATCTGCCTGGAATTTAGCTATTCCCTGATCTGTCAATGGATGCTTTGTCATTGTTTCAATTACCTTATAAGGAACTGTAGCAATATCAGCTCCTGCTAATGCACAATCCGTAACATGAATTGGATTTCGTACAGATGCAGCTATAATTTCAGTTTCATATCCGTAAATATCAAAAATTTCTGCTATTGTTCTTATTAAATCAATTCCCGGCTGATTAATATCATCAAGTCTTCCTAGGAATGGTGATACATATGATGCACCTGCCTCAGCTGCAAGTATTGCCTGATTTGCTGAAAAAATCAAAGTAACATTTGTTTTAATTCCTTCTTTTGAAAGTACCTTGACAGCCTTCAAGCCCTCGACAGTCATTGGAATCTTTACAACCATATTCGGATGAATTGAAGCTATTTCTCTTCCTTCTGCAATCATACCCTCTGCATCAGTTGTTGTTGCTTTAACTTCACCGCTTATAGGTCCATCTACAATAGTAGTAATTTCTTTAATAACTTCGTTAAAATTTCTTCCCTCTTTAGCAATCAATGATGGGTTTGTAGTTACACCACAAATAACTCCCATATCATTTGCCTTTCTGATATCATCTACGTTTGCTGTGTCAATAAAAAACTTCATAATGTTATTTGTATGAGACTTTTCATATATCTCATACTCTCCTTTCTTCATCCCATTATCCCAAATCTGTTTATTTTCAACCTACAATACGCAAATTAATTATGTTACCATCTTTTATCGACTATTTCATCCACCCATTGTTCAATATCCAATATCTGTTGTACCGTCGGATTATGAATAGTCTGATGATAACTCATACAATATTCAATAATTTCCGTAATTTCCAAAAAACTTATCTGTCGGTTTAAAAACATTGCAACTGCTTTTTCATTTGCTGCATTAAGAACCGTAGGCATAGAACCTCCTATCTTTCCTGCTCTATATGCAAGTGATAAACCTTTAAATTTTTCAAAGTCCGGGTCTTCAAATGTAATTTGGGCTATTTTTCCAAAATCTGCTTTTTCTCCGGCAAGATATCTTCTCTCCGGATAATAAATTGCATATTGAATTGGTAATTTCATATCTGGCAAACCTAATTGGGCCATAACAGCACCATCATTAAACTGAACCATAGAATGAATAATGCTCTGAGGCTGAATTACTATCTGAACATCATCTACATCCACGTCAAATAACCATTTTGCTTCTAATACCTCTAAGCCTTTATTAACCATAGTTGCTGAATCAATTGTAATCTTTGGTCCCATCTTCCAATTAGGATGTTTTAAAGCATCTTCAATGGTAACGTTTTTCATTTTTGATTTTTCCCATGTTCTAAACGGACCGCCTGAAGCTGTTAAAATTATCTTATCAATTTCTTTATGGTTTTCTCCATTTATTGATTGAAAAATTGCACTATGCTCACTATCTACAGGTAATATCTTTACGTTATGTTTCTTTGCTAAATCCATTACCAAATGTCCTGCAGTAACAAGAGTCTCTTTGTTAGCTAATGCAATATCCTTTCCGGCTTTTATACATTCTAAAGTAGGTATTATTCCTATCATTCCCACAAAAGCCGTTACAACTAACTTAGCCTTATCATATGTCGCTGCTTCAATTAATCCATCCATTCCTGTTACTATCTTTACATTCTTATCTGCAACAGAAATCTTTAATTGTTCAGCTGCATCTTCATCATATACACATACAATTTCAGGATCAAATTCTCTAATCTGTTCTTCAAGTTTCTTTATATTTTTCTTAGCTGCAATTGCAACTACTTTTAAATCATTATTAGCTCTTACAATTTCTAATGTCTGAGTTCCCACTGAACCAGTAGACCCCAATATTGAAATATTCTTCATGATACTCCATTCTGTCTCCTTCATTTAAGGAAACATCATTATATATTCTTTCTCTATTATTTCTTAATCTCTTATATTTATCTTTTATTTTATTATTTAAAAGTATAATTTTTGTAAAATTAAGCAAAATCTAAGACAAGAATATCACATTTTTTGTAAAAAATAAAGTAGTTGCCCCTCAAACCAGATGTTAAGTATATAATTTATGCAAAAAGGTAGGGAGTAATAAAAATTATTTAGTATTACTCCCCAAATTATGAAAGACTAGTTATGTCAATGTGGCTATTTCTCTTTTTTAGCTTTAACGATTGCCTCAGCCATTTCATGTACTCTCTGTGCCGGAGATGGTGCATTTAAAATACCTGATGTAGCACCTGTTCCATCTGCTCCAAGTTTTACTACATTATAGCAATCATCTGCTGTGCTTACTCCTGATGCAATCATTACTAATACATTAGGATTAACCTCGTGAAGACCCTTTACTGTTTCAATAGTATATGAGTCATCTGCTACCTTTCCTGTTCCAATCAAATCTGTTGGTTCTGCTAATACTATATCAGGATCCATACATGCAACTGCCTTTGCCTCAACTGTTGAATCTGCACAAACTATTGTAATCATTCCTAATTCTTTTGCTCTTTTAATTGTTGCATATAAATCTGAAACTGTTTTAGGATTTTCAGCATGATTTAAAAATACTGCCTCTGCTCCTGCTTCCTTTAATGATTCAGGAAGTACATGTCCCATTCCTCTTCCAGGAGTCAAAGGATCCATTGATTGAGCACACACAATAAGATTTTCTGTATTTTCCTTTATTAATCTTATGTCAGCATATGGGCATGTAAAATAAATCTGAAGTCCTGTTTCTTTTGCAGTTTTATCTGCTGCCTTTGCTAATTCCAAACTTTTTTCACCATATAAATATGACTTTGGATTAACAATCAAAAAAGGTGATTCTGCTTTTGCCATTTTACTCTCCTCCTATTCTCCTATAACAATAATTTTACATTTTCTTGTTCTTTCTCTTGTTCTGTCAAAATCTACAAAATAAACATATCCCGTAGGTCCTACACCCAATTTTCCATCATCAACTTCCAATGTGGCACTTGAACCAACAAGTGTAGATCTTAAATGGGCATCTCCATTAAATAAGGCTGTTCTATCACCATTTGGTAAATATGTAGCTGCATCAGGCCATGATTCAACAGCTTTATAATGTT